>Ga0209083_1000173_pt1 | contig 101201 bp, 92 predicted proteins | sample AM7aDNAmetaG_FD_184132 | JGI IMG/M metagenome (GOLD analysis project Ga0209083, IMG submission 184132) | Freshwater microbial communities from Finland to study Microbial Dark Matter (Phase II) - AM7a DNA metaG (SPAdes) (version 3) | ecosystem: Environmental > Aquatic > Freshwater > Lake ...
TTCTGGGCATAAATTTTTCATAAACCAGGCTGAGCCAGATGCCTAAATAAATCTCCAGGGCAGGAGTGCAAAACATGTCAAAATTATCATCAGTTCTCAAGCCGACAAACGGTAAATCACAGCCAGGTCAGGTCATGGTTGTCAGGCCAAGTTTCTCTTCATTTCAGACTGAACCAGCCGAAGAAGCTGCATTTGATGAAGTTCCTGAGCCGGTCGCAGAAGTTATCCCTGAACCGAATATTGAAGTTAAATCGGAGCCGGTTAAAGTTGTAAAGCCGGAATTAACCCTTCTGGAAAAGATTCTCAAAGTTGAAAATCTCCAGCTCATCATCGAAAAAAGGGCAAAGTTGGTGCAAACCCGCTCTGAACTTGAACGTTTCCAGATTTCATCCAACGACTTCAACTGCTCTATGCGGCTGAATGATTCAGATGGGAATGTCTTCACCACCAGCTTCACACCTGGAGTAAAGAAGGTGATTGATTTTCTCAAGTCATCATTCGATGTTAGCATTTCGGAAGCTGAAGAGAAGATCAACTTCTGAATTTTCGGGAGTTCCGCCATGGGGGGGCGGAACTCCCGTTTTTCTTGATCGTAAAGGCAAATTAACCTCTTGCAGCAAAGTAATCGGAAGCCTAAAAGGATATTTTAACTACTTTTAATGACTTTTTAAACGACAACTCAAGCTGGATAAACGATGCCTACATTGCACTGGATAGGGAAAGACAAAGTTATTAACCATCACCTCGATGTTCCCTATAAAGTATTGGAACATAAGTATGGATTTGATAACGGAAAGCAGGACGAAACTGAAACCGGCAGTGGAAACAAGATCATTCATGGCGATAACCTGGAAGCGCTCAAATCGTTGTTGCCCGAATATGAAGGTCAGATAAAGTGCATCTATATTGATCCGCCGTACAATACAGGGAATGAAAATTGGGTGTACAATGATAATGTCAATGACCCGAAAATAAAGAAGTGGTTACATGAAGTCGTTGGAAAAGAAGGTGAAGATTTTACCCGGCATGATAAATGGCTCTGCATGATGTATCCCCGGTTAAAGCTTTTACAAAAATTATTAGCGGATAATGGTGCAATTTTTATATCTATCGATGATAATGTTCATTCTTTGCTGAAATTAGTTTGTGATGAGGTATTTGGCAGAAATCGATTTATTACTTCATTTATATGGAAAGCCAGGCAGAATAAGGATAATCGAAATATCAATAAAGTATCTGTCGATCATGAGTACATTCTCTGTTATGGAAGCCAATTAAATGGGCTTCAACGAAAGAATGATAACTATGCAAATCCTGACAATGATGAACGGGGGCCATGGACAAGTGCTAACATGGTTGGACTATTGGATGAAAAGCAAAGGCCCAACCTGCATTATGATTTTGTAGATCCTCAAACTGGTGTAATCTATAAAAAGCCCAAAATGGGTTGGCGATATGACCAGAATACGATGAGAAACCTGATGAATGATGGACGAATAATATTTCCAAAGTCAACATCAGGCCGCCCAAGAAGGAAAGTTTATTTATCTGAATTGAAATCAGATGTCACAGGTTTTTCTTCTGTAATTAGAGACGACATTTTTACCCGAGATGGAACAAACGTAATCCAACAAATTTTCGGAGAACGGATCTTTGAGTTTCCAAAACCCTCCTCACTTATTGAGCAATTTATTATTCAAAGTACTGGGAAAGAAGATATTGTACTCGATTCCTTTGCTGGCTCTGGCACTACAGCCCATGCCGTTCTTAATCTGAACAAGGAAGACGGTGGTACCCGGAAATTTATCTTGGTTGAATTAGAAAATTATGCTGATTCCATCACAGCCGAAAGAGTAAAACGTGTAATCACCGGATATGCAGATAAAGAAGGTACCGGAGGCAGTTTCGATTACTATAAATTAGGCCAACCGCTTTTTACCGGCAACGGTGATTTGAATGAAGAAGTAGGGTCTGATAAAATTCGCAACTATGTTTATTATACTGAAACCAAGGCACCGTTAAAACCTTTGGGTCACAAGGACAACAAATATTTTCTGGACAAATTCAACGACACATCATACTATTTTTACTATGAACCTGATAGCCTGACCACCCTGAACCATGAGTTTTTAAGCACTATTAAAACGAAATCGGGTCAATATGTGATTTATGCCGATAACTGTTTGCTTACAAAAGAGTTTTTGACAAAGCGAAACATCGTTTTTAAAAAAATACCAAGAGACATTACAAGATTCTAAATCATGCTACAAAAGCAATTCACAGAAATAATTTCACTCATCAAGCAGGTGCGTAATAACACCTTAATGACGGTCAATACAGAATTGATCAACCTTTACTGGAATGTCGGGGAATATATCAGCAAAAAAATTGCCAATGCCTCCTGGGGCGATGGGACCATCGATGAACTGGCTGAAGTTATCCTGAATGAGCATCCCGACTTGAAAGGGTTCAACCGCAGTGGCCTTTACAGGATGAGACGATTCTATGAAACGTATGCCGGTTCGAAATTTGTGTCGACACTGTTGACACAAATGAAATTACCTGAATATCAGTCGACTGAAATTGTGTCAACAGTGTTGACACAATTAGAAACCAGTGATATCAGAGGGAGTATTTTAACCAAAATTAGCTGGTCGCACCACCTGGTTCTGATCTCCAGAACAAAATCAGATGAGGAACGGGAATTCTATCTTCGTCTATGTTTAAGGGAGAAGACCAGCGTGCGGGAATTGGAAAGGCAGATCAGTAGTGGCGTTTTTGAGCGTGTTATGATAGGAAACCAGGCACTCTCCCCGGCATTGAAGGAAATTCATCCAGATGTCGCAAATACATTTAAAGATACGTATGTTTTTGAATTCCTTAACCTGCCTGAGCAACATAGCGAAAGTGATCTGCAGAAAGGACTTGTCAGACAGATGAAAAAATTCATCCTGGAATTGGGAAGGGATTTTATTTTTATAGGTGAAGAATTCAGAGTTCAAGTTGGCAACAGTGATTTCTATATTGATCTGTTGTTTTACCACAGGGGATTACAGTGTCTGGTTGCATTTGAACTGAAAGCAGACAAATTTAAGCCGGAACATCTGGGACAATTGAATTTTTACCTGGAAGCGCTTGACAGGGATGTGAAAAAAACAAATGAAAATCCAAGCATCGGGGTATTGCTCTGCAAAGACAAGGATTCTGAAGTTGTTGAATATGCGTTAAGCAGAACCTTGTCTCCGACCATGGTCACAGAATACACCACAAAATTGCCCGATAAAAAATTATTGCAGCAAAAACTACATGAACTATTTGAAAACAGTAACGAAACGGAATAATGGAATTAAAACCGTACCAACAGCAAACCATTAACGATCTTGACCGCTACCTTTCACTGGTCCAGCAGACGAAAAACGTTAGTGCTGCCTTTCATGATTTTTGGTCAAAACATCCAAGAACTCCGTTACATCCGTTTCCGGGGGCTACCATTGAGCCATATAAAAACACTGTGGCAAGAGTCCCGCATATCTGTGTAAAAGTTCCGACTGCTGGCGGGAAAACATTCATTGCCTGCAATGCGCTGAAAACAATTTTTGATGCTTTTGATTATGACCGGAGTAAAGCAGTGGTATGGCTTGTTCCTTCCATAACCATTTTAGACCAGACCATAAAAAATCTCAGGGACTCCGGCCATCCGTACCGACAGAAAATTAATTCAAATTTCAGCAACAAGGTTGAGGTGTTCGACAAGGCAGCATTGTTGCAGGGAAGCGGGTTTAATTCAACCAGTGTAAAAGAACAACTCAATATTTTTATTCTGAGTTTTGACAGCTTAAGGGCCAGGAACAAGGAGGACCGGAAGGTTTTCCAGGAAAACAGCAACCTACAATCATTCGGAACGCTTTTAGGCAGCGAAGATGATATCACCCTGATGAAGGTGATTCAAAATCTGAATCCCGTTGTTGTGGTGGATGAAAGCCACAATGCCGAGAGCGAACTGAGTGTGGAAATGCTGATCAACCTGAACCCGTGTTTTATTCTTGACCTCACCGCCACACCTCGAAAGAACAGCAACATCATCAGTTTTGTCGATGCGATAGAACTGAAAAAGGAAAATATGGTGAAGTTGCCGGTGATTATCTATTTTAATCACGACAACACAGATGTGATCAATTCCGCACTGCAATTGCAGCGAAAATTGGAATTGCAGGCCATCGAAGAACATAAGAACGGGGGAAAGTATATCAGGCCGATCGTATTGTTTCAGGCACAACCACGAACAGCTGATGACAATACTACTTTTGAAAAGCTCAAGGAGAAACTCATTGAATTAAAAATTCCCGAAGATCAGATCAAAATCAAAACGGCCAACCTGAACGAAATTAAAACGGAGGATCTGATGTCATCGGATTGTCCTGTCCGCTATATCATTACCGTGAATGCGTTAAAAGAAGGCTGGGATTGTCCGTTTGCTTACATTCTGGCCTCCTTGGGAGATAAATCATCTGCAGTGGATGTAGAGCAAATCCTGGGAAGGGTTTTGCGGCAACCCTGGGTATCGAAACACAAATTTCCGCTGCTGAATTTAAGCTATGTCTTAACTGCTTCTACAAAATTCATGGACACCTTGCAGAATATCGTCAGAGGTTTGAACAAAGCGGGATTTAGTGAAAGGGACTATAAACTTGTCGATGGAGTTCCTCAGGATACCCAAAAAATAGATCCTCTGATGCAACTTTCGGTTTTTCCATTAACCGATGAAACACCAGAAGATGATATTGCTGCCAATATTGATGCATCAAGGATTGTCCCGATTGACGAAATTGTTCCGTTAACTGCGGTTACCAGCATCGAAACAGCGGCGCTCAGGCAAACTGAAGAATTTGAAAAGAAAATCTCAGAACTTGAATCAAATAACAGCATCCCACTTCCAAACGAATTACAGGAACTTGTGAAAACATATTCAATCAAGGAAATCTTCAGGGAACAAGCAGCACAAATAAACCTCCCTCAGTTTTATTTGAAAGTCCCTGCCAATGACATTTTTGGAGACGTTGAAAAAGAATTGCTCCTTGAAAAGGAGAACCTCCTGGAAGGGTTTCCTTTGGGCAAATCTGATACGAACATTCCGTTCGGCAGCATCTCCTCTGAACTTTACATGGTTGATCTTGACGAAACCAAAAAAGATCACACGCCTACTTTTGTCAAGCTCGACGGTGTAGTAAAAGAAAGCATTCTAACATACATCCTTGACCCCCTCAGAAAAGAGAGCCGGGTTAAAAATCTGACAAAACGAATCCTGGACATGATCGGCAAGATGGATCCGATACCCCACAGGGAGATAGAAAAGTATATCAGCCGGATCTTAACTGATTTTACCGATGAGCAATTCAGCGACTTTGCAAACCATGATTACAGCTATGTTTTAAAGATTAAAGACAAGATCAGGTTTCTTGCCGATCAATATTCAGAAAAGAAATTCAAGGATTTTTTAGACATCGATAAAATTTTCATCAAGCCCTCATTCAAGTTGCCAATGCAGATTGCACCCGGCGACACCTCCAAGGACATAACAAAATCTCTTTACGAAAAAGAGGGGAGTATCAATGGCTATGAAGAACGCGTGATTAATGACATTGCCAACCTGAACAGCATTGCTTTCTGGACCCGGAACATTGAACGAAAAGGTTTTTGCATAAATGGATTCCTGAACCATTACCCCGACTTTATCATTCAGACAAAGAGCGGGAAAACATTGATCCTTGAAACAAAAGGAGATCACCTGGATGCTGAGCAAAAAATCCGCTTGGGAAATCTCTGGGCAAGCAAATCCGGAAACAACTTCCGATATTTTATGGTTTATGAAAAACGGGAAGTTAGTGGTGCTTACAAGTTGGATGATTTTATCAACATTGTCAGAGAAATTTAAAAACGAAATCATGAAACAGATCATCTTCTTCATTTTCATTCTCCTTCCTTTCATAGGAATCAGTCAAGTAGCACAATTTTCCGTTAAGGAATCAATTCCTGATCCAAAGATGAAAATCGGAATGGTTATTTATTCCAATGATCCTGAAACGGTGTGGAATGCATTCAGGTTTGGGAATTTCGCAATTGGCGAAGGAGATTCGGTGAAAGTGTTTTTACTGGCAAAAGGGGTTGAAGCCGAATCGCTGAATTCCGACAAATTTAAGGTAACCGACCAGATAAAGCGATTTGTCGAAAATGGGGGTAAGATATTTGCCTGCGGAACCTGCCTGACCATCCGTAAAAAGGAGGGTTCCGAAATGTGCCCTTTGTCGACCATGCAAGACATGTATGACATCGTTAAGTGGTCCAATAAGGTTATAACATTTTAACATCTAATCCCTTATGAAAATCCTGTTTATTATCAATGATGCCCCTTATGGCACTGAGAAAGCGTACAATGCGCTGCGCATGGCCATGACTATTCAGAAAGATGACGAAACTGCCAAAGTCCGCATTTTCTTGATGGCCGATGCTGCAACTGCCGCATTGCCCAACCAAAATACCCCGCAGGGTTATTATAATATTGAAAGGATGATAAAATCGGTGCTTTTAAAAGGTGGTAAAGTAAAAATCTGTGGTTCCTGTGCAGAAGCCAGAGGTATTAAAGATTTGCAACTTATAGACGGCACTGAACTTAGTACCATGAAAGAATTGGTGCAATGGACGATGGATAGCGACAAAACGCTGACATTTTAACCGAAATTACCGCAAAAAAAAAGCCACCCCGTTATTCTGAGGTAGCTTTTTTTGAATTGGAAATGAGTTATGCCTTGGTTGGCAACAAATCTTTGGTTTTGAGTTTGGATGGCATAAAAATCCCGATCACACCATTGATACCCACACTCATTACGATGTTATAGAAAAATGCCAGGAAACCCACGAGCAACAGGGCACCTGACAATCCAGCCAGCACCATGTATGTGTTGAATTCACCATTTACATACAGGGAACGGCGAAGCATCCCATGCAATCCGGCCATTCCCATGAAAGCCCCCATGCCAATGCCGCCTACAAGCTGGCACCAGAAGTGAAAGTTTGCCAGTTTCTGGCTGAAAAGCTGGGCACCATTGGTAAGGATCGGGAAAAGGAAGTAGATTGCTGAGTATAGCGTCATGGCCAATCCAACCAGGATGGCAACGTGTACATGAGGACCGATGACCCATTGAGTGTTGTGAAGAATCCTGTTGAGCCCAATATCAGCCTGCATAATGCCAGCTGGAACTGCGAGGGCAAAGCCGAGCAAGCCGCCAAGCAAAAACTTCAGAGGGTTTGTCATTTTCAATGGACGGGCACTCCATAAGGTGGCAAGCGTGATAAAGAAAGCCAATCCTTGGGTGATTAGTTCCAAGGCGGTAACCATTTCACCGGAGAGTACTTTTAAAAACCCTGGCTGGGCCTGATCCGAAAGGAGATGATGTGACCAGACAGTCCATGAAACCACCAATTCAACCAGCAAGGCTGTACGGGCAATGTTTTCCATGAAAAGTTTTTTCCCGGTGATCAGTGTTGCAAGCAGATACCATGTTCCGGCGACAAAGATCAGTACAAGCCCGTCAGCGACCAGGTCTAGCCCCCACCAGAACCAGTTTTTGTATAACAAGGCATCAATGGCCGTATCCTTAAGGCTAATCCCAAACAGGTTAAATAACATGTAAACAAGGATCAGCACACCGGTGAAAAGGATTATTCCTGCGTTGAGGGCTACATCTACGGTTCCCCGGGCGATGGCAGCGACAGGAAGCGGCACCAGGTGCTCTTTTTTATTCCTGGAGAAAAGGTTCTTCATACCGCTTACACCAAGGGCAGATGCGATCAACGCTCCTGATGGTTGTTTGTCCCATCCCTCAGGGGTATAAGTGATTGTAGCGAAAACGTTGATCACAAAAAAAACTGTTCCGAGCATCACCAGGGCAATACCAAGGATGAAAAAGATCCCTCCAACAACGCTGAATTGCGTGAAATCAACTGGCAATGGCCAATATAAGGTATATAATGGAGCATAATGGGTTAGAAATCCTGAGAACCAAAACATAAATGTACCGATGGCTATGAGCCACATGTTCCAGTTTCCAAGTTTGATGCTCCACAATGGTTTTTTCATCAGGAAAGGGACCAGAAAGAGAAATGCCCCAAAAACGATTGAATAGGTAGAACCGAAAATCCCCACCAATGGGTGGGCGGTCATGATGGCAAAAAATTGGTTCGTCGAAATCTGTGGAATTGGCTGAATTTCATAGATACGCATGATCATCCCTTCAATAACCGCAAAGGCATAGTAGACCAGACCGACCACAACAAACCGCAGTGTTAGCTTTTGCATTGGGGTTAGGCTGTCTGGTTTGAACAAGGATTGTTCTCCCTTCATTAATGTTTGTAAAAAGTTCATATTGATGTGTTTTTATAGTTTATACCCGATTGATTAGTTGTTAGCTGTAGTGTTGCAGGAAACTACAACGGCATCCTTCAGGATGATGTTCCAACCATCAGGGCCGGAATATTCCGTAGATCGGATCGTATAAGTTCCCGGTTTATCGAATACCCACAGGATGTCATTCGCATGGCCGGGGACCACCTGCATCTGGAACATCATGGAATTGTCCTGTCTGAAAAGGCCGAACCCATATGTGAGATCATGGGAAAGGACAGAAAAGAGTACCTTTTCGTTGCAATTTATGTTCAATGTTGTTTCCGGTAGGGTGAATTTGTGCTTCTCGATCGAAATGTTGAAAATCTTATCCGCCTTGATCTCAGCACGGTTCAAATCCATGGGTGCCCACGGAATGGTGTTGAAGGTTACAATATGCAGGGAGACTCCCAGTACCACCAGCATCGCAGTAAATGAATAAAAAAGCGCGTTCGCGATCTTGTTGTCCTTACCAGGCCGGGTAATTTTGTAGCCGAACCATCCCATAACGAGCAGGATAGCAAGACAATAACATGTGTAGGCCAGCGTCTGGCCGTTTAACACAACAGTTGAGTCGATCATAATTGATGTTTTAAGTTAATGACTGTGATTATTTGAGGCTTATGTTCTATTACTATTTTATTTACCCATGATATTAGATAAGGCATCTGTCTGGTATTTTTCGTTCAGATCGGATAGTGTTGTCTTAGTGAGGGTTTCGATCATTTTTAACCGTGACTCTGTCCACAAGTCATGCATCACACAAGGTTGACCGGCAATGCACGCAGTAAATCCAAGTAGGCAGGTATTCATAGCATCAGCACCTTCCATTGCATCGATTACCTGAGCAATGTTGATGGTTGACATATCCCGCGCGAATACAAACCCTCCACTCCTGCCGCGTGTGCTGATGATAAAACCTTTTTTGGACAGGTCAGTCAGCAGACGTCTCAGGTACTGCCGGGGAATTTTCAGCTCTTGATGAAGTAACTCTGCAGCGTACATTTTTTGGTTTCGTGTTGCCATAAAAGCCAATACACTTAGTGCATATTCAGTTGTCTTTTTTAAGTTCATTAAATGCTACCTTTTTGTAGTAATTATAATTAGGCGAAAGTAATAATTTTATTTATCCGTGAAACATTTCACAATAAATTCCAAAAAATAAAAAGGAAGGCCTCAACAATCATTCGAAACTCACAAAAAAAAATTGCAGCCATTGCTTGACTTCTTGTTTTAAAAACCAGATGACCATCAAGTATCACATTGAGATACTTGATGATTATTTCATGAACCGGTATCCTTCTCCGGATTATACCCGCGAGCAGCGTGAGTCGGCAAGAACGAAAGTGCTTTCGGAAATGAATGATTTCCTGTCGGATGTCGAGAATACCGGAAAAGCCTTTCTCACATTCACCTTTTTTAACAAATTCAAAGGTGAGTACCTGGCAGGATGGAAAATTAACGTCATCGATAACAAGCTGAAAGACGATGCTTATCTGCCAGATTCTCAGGCTGCAAATTCGGAAATTCTTTTTGCTATCGGGGTGGATCCCTGTCTGGTGGGTTCCGGGCTTCCCGGTGGCAACCTTGGAGCAGGCAGTGGATCAGACAAACGTGAAGCTTTTTGGCAACTCAATGCCGAGATGGGCATTTACCGGCAAATCAGTTTGGAACCATTGTATTTCATCCGGGATTTCAACAAATGGTCGCCGGACATTGAGTTTGACTACGTGACCGTTGACACATCTCAAACAATGCAGGACCATCCTACAAAGATTGATAAACGAATCGACAAAAACATCGCATGACAAGGCTTATTGATAATCTATCACAGGTTTTAACTGCTGTATCCATCAATGTCAGCAACTCGATCGAGAACTGGTTCCCGTATATTGAGGAAGCCCAGGAGACCTTCATAAAGCCTGTACTGGGCGATACTCTCTACCGGCAGCTCCAGGAAACTGCCAACCTGATAGTTCGCGAACCAGAGCAAAAACCTGTGGATACTCACCTGTTCGATCTTCTTGAAATGATTCGCAAGCCGCTTGCGCTTTATGCCCTGTGGCTTGGAGCTGATGAATTCGGGGTGAGTATTTCATCTCAGGGTATCCAGGTCATTGAAACGCCTACCCACAAAACAGCACCACAGTACCGTGTGCAGAACCTTAAAGAAAATTGGATTCGCAGGGCAAACACCGCGCTTGACCTTGTCCTGAAATTCCTTGATGAGCACAAGGTAGATTACCCCGGATTCGATCCTCAGGATGCAGACCTGTTTATCCGGGGCACCATTGAGTTCAACAGTGAGGTGGATATACGCGAGAGCAGACGGGTTTTCGTAAGCCTCAAACCGATCATCCGCTCTGTGGAAAAAAAATATATCCGTCCTACACTTTCTGCGGAATTGTTCGGTGAGCTTAAAAATGCCTGGAAATCCAATGATGAATTGACTACGGCACAATTGGTTCTGCTGGACTTGATCCGCCCTGCTTTGGCACATCTTACCATGGCCAGGGCACTGATCGAGATTTCAATTGATGTTCTGGATTGGGGCATTTTCGATACTGCCGGCAACACGTTTGCCAACGTATCTTCAAAGCAGGCTTCCAACAAAGATCGAATTTCCATCATGGCTGAAGCCAATCAAAGAGATGGAGAATCCGAATTGAAAGCCCTGCAGCAGTATCTTGATGAAACCGCCAGTGAAGATGTTTACCCTGCCTATTTTCATTCAACCCGGTACGCCGGAAAAGTGATAGCAGAAACCCGCAACGAATTCATAAACAAATCCGATAACTCATTCTTTCTTGCATGAAGCCAATTGATTTTATCCTCCAGGATGTCTTTGACATCATCAAAATCATTGCAATTCCGGTCATCGGGTTTTTCCTGTACCAGTTTTACATGAGTGTGATTGCCCTGAAAAAATCTGTCGATAAGCTCATCGTCCAGATGCAATGCAGGGAAACCTATTGCACCGAAAAGCATAAAGAAATTGGCGAACACCTGTGTCGGCAGGATACCGGGATTGATGAAATGAAAGCCACCCTGGGCGATCATGGCGAAAGAATTTCCAAAGTCGAAGGTCAACTTTTAAAATAGAAAATTATGAAAGAGAGAATTTTTAAGAATTGGAAAACTACTCTGACAGGCATTCTCATGCTGGCCGGTGGCTTAGGGCTGGTCGGAATCGGCAAGGCAACATTGAGTGAATACGTGGTATTTACCCCGGTTTGCCTTGCACTGATCTTTGTTAAAGACCCTTCATTTAAAAAGTAAAATGGCAAAGCTCGAATTATTTGCCCCGAAGATCCTTCGGTTCGAAGGCGGGTTTGTCAATGATCCCAAAGACAAGGGAGGAGCCACCAACATGGGTGTTACTCTTGCTACCTGGCGAATGGTCGGTTATGATAAAGACGGTGATGGTGACATTGACGCTGAAGATATCAAACTCCTTTCCAAGGCAGATGCGGTGAAAGTACTGAGGTTGAATTACTGGAACCGATGGAAAGGTGATCAGATTTCCAACCAGAGTATTGCCGAAATTCTGGTTGACTGGGTCTGGGGCAGCGGAAAATGGGGCATTGTCATTCCGCAACGGTTGATGAAAGTTCCTGATGATGGTATCGTAGGAACTGCTACTCTGTTTGCCGTTAACAACGTCAACCAGCGCGGACTTCATGCGGCCATATTCCAGGCAAGAAAGGTCTTTATTGAAGAACTGGTAAAAAATCATCCTGACCAGCTCAAATTCTTCAACGGATGGATGAACCGATTGAACAATTTTAAATTCATAGCATGATAAAACCGGGTTTTCTGATCCTGCTTCTGGCCGCATTGATGTCCGGCTGTATTACTGAAAAAAGGTGTTCTGAAAGATATCCTGCCTCCGAACGATCGACTGTCTTTATCCAACACGATACTGTTACTTCCGTGAAAGATTCCCTGATCCCGCTGCCGGCTGACAGCGGCTTGATCAAAGCGCTGTTGGAATGCCAGGACGGGAAAGTGGTTGTGAAAGAGATTCTATCCATAAAACCGGGAAATCGGGTTATTCCGTTCTTTTCGGTTCAGAATAATGTTCTGACCACCGGCGCAAAGATCGACAGCAGCTCGATCTATTTTTCCTGGAAAGAAACGCACATCCGGGAATCCAGGATTGAATCAAAGACAATTGAAAAGCCGGTGTATAAAGTCACCGGTTTTCAGAACTTCCTGATTTGGTCTGGAGGAATTGCGTGGGCGATCATTGTCATTCTGGTTGCAATTAGCCTCATCCGTTTCTATCTTAAAAGGAAATTGCTGCCATGAACCAGGTTGAGATAGATGGTAGAACATACTTCATGCCTTCTGATTGGAATGAGCTGACCAGAAAACATGTATTGTTTATCAGCCGTCTGTTTCAGGGACAACTCACCATGATGGATTTTAAGCTCAGGGTGCTTTTAAAGTTCCTTTCTCTCAAACAGAAGGTTCTCAAACGAATCCATCATGATGACGCATATTTCCTTTGTGAAAGTTTCGATTTCCTATTCAAAGAGGTCTCCTTGACCAAAAATCTTCTCCCTGTCTTACGAACCGGCAGAAGAAAATACTTTGGTCCGGAGGATGCCATGATGAACTGCACCTTTGGGGAATTCACAATGGCCAATTCCCTGCTTGATTCCTTTTCAAAAACCAAGGAGCAAAAGTATCTCGATGAAATGGTGGCTGTTTTTTACCGGCCAAGGAAATGGTTTTGGTTCATCCGGAAAGCCTATTCCGACAATCAGGACCCCCGGAAAAAGTTTGTCAACCGATCGTTGAAACGCCGTTGCCAAAGAATTGCCACACTGGATTATGAAGTCAAGTATTCCATTTTCCTGTTCTTTTCTGGTGTGTTGAATTCGTTGCCATTGTTATACCCTTATGTATATGAACAGCAAGGTGGCACGGGAAGTGAAGATAATGGGTGGGCTTCGCTGATCATTTCCCTTGCCGATGGCAAGACTGATGATAAAAGTCTCGAAACCGTAATGAATTCAAACCTTTACAACGTGTTCATCGGGCTAAACAAGAAAGCAAAAGAGTATCACGAGTACATGCATAAGATCGATTCCTATGACCGACATTAACAGCTATGTTGAGTATTTCCGCACACTTGCCACGGAGCACAAGGAGATCAATGATTTCTACATGATGGATATCAATGAACCGCTGGCTGCCCTAAGGTCAAACATCAAATATCCTGCTCTGATACTGACCAGTCTTTCCGGCAATTTTGAGGCATCGAATCTGGATAACATCCTGGATTCGATCAATGCAGGGTTCCTGATCATCGGCCACCTCGATCAGGTTGATGATTTTTCCGGTGAAATTTTGATTCTCTCAAAAATGAAGCAGATCGGGACAGATATAATTGCAAAGATGCTGCATGACCGCATGAAGTGTGAACTACTTACACTGAAAGCCATTCCGGGCTTCAATTTCAATTCTGTAAGCTATGAAATGCTGGGGCCGGTGTTTGATAATGATTATGGAGTGATGTATTCTTTCAAACTGCTGGATTGTCTTGACTTGGCATATGATTCTTCCATGTGGGTCTTGAGTTTGCAATCCTAAATTCTCACTTAACTGGTTTCCTTTTTTTGTATAATTTATAATCACTTTTTATTTGAATCATTTGCCTCCGCCAGCGCCCGTTCATCTTCTTGTTCATTCTGTGTTATATTTCCCAAAATAATTAACCTAAAACTTAGCCTCTAATAACATGAGATAATAAGAATATTGCCATTGTGGCTTTTTGCTATCATCAACTTCAAAACATGTTCACACTCACAATATTCCAAAAAACCACCCTGAGTCAGACGATCGTCCGGATAATTGGGGGCTACTCCTCTCCGAACCGGATTATCCATTCGGTTTGACAATGAACTTTAATTCTTTGTTTCCATACTGGTATTGTAATCATGGTTTCCGAAATATTTTTACCTTTGGGATAAGAAATTTGAAATTTTCCAAATTATTAAGTCTTGATGTTTCTTACAAACTATACTAATGTTTGTTTTAGTACGATATTTAAGTTCCAGCCTGTGTTTTTTTATTATTCTGTGTTTTTTATGGCGCTGTCAATCACACCATACGGATCAGGAAATCAATCAAACTGCCAAACAATTACTGCTTGCCGATTCTATTAACTATTTTAATCCGAGGGCTGCTGATTCCATATATCGACTGGTAATCATCGACAGTGCTAAAATCAGCCTGAATGATTTTGTAAAAGCCTTATTGGGATTATCCTCTGTATATAGTAACAGAAGTGCATTTGATTCAGCTACAACCTTTGTGAACAAGGCTTTTGAAATTGCGGAATCCTTGAATGATACCACCCTGATCATGTCGTGCCTGTTGGAAAAGGGAAATTTAACGCTGAACCTTGGGGATCATTCACAATCGGAACAGTGCTATAAAAGGGGTTTGGTGCTGGCTAAACTGAAGAAAAGTTCAGATTTTCAGAACAGGTTTTTTCTAGGACTTGGCAATGAACAGCTTGACAGGGGAGATTATCCCGGCGCTGGAAAAACCTTTACGGAGGCTATTAAGTTTGCTGAAAAGAACGGGGATGAAAAAAATGTCGCCCTTGGCATGGAAAATTTGGCGATCACCCTTAAATTTTCTGGTGAAATCCGTGAAGCGATCAAATACAATAAACAGGCTCTTCAAATAAGAAAAAAACTGAATCTATTGCGCGATTATGCATCGGGTCTTCAAAATCTTGGTATCCTATATCGGAATTTGGAACTAAATGATTCGGCACTGATTTGTTACCGACAGGCTTATACCATTTTTCTCGAACTTAATGACTCATTGAGTATTGTAAGGGTGAGATACAATATCGGAGTGATCCTTAAAAACCAGAAAAAATTCCGGGAAGCTGAAGATGAGATGAAAAGCATTCTGCAATTCTGCCAGCAAAGAAACATCATTGAAGGGCAAGTCTACAGCTTATCAACACTTGCATCCATTTATGACCAAACAAACCGTACTGAAGATGGATTGATAGCCATCGACAGTGCGATCATCAAGGCAAAACGGATTCGTCTTTATGCGAATCTTTCAATCCTTTACGACCGTCAGCATGAAATTCTGGCTAATCTGGGGCGTTATAAGGAGGCCTATATGGCTGCATTGGAATCGCGTGATCTATCTGATAGCTTGCTTTCAATTGACAAGCAAAAGGAGATTACAACTCTTAAAGCACGTTTTGAAACAGAACGCAAGGAGGCTGAAAATGGAATGCTAAAAAAGGATCTTGAGATTCAAAAATCCAGGATTTGGCTTCTTTGGATAGGGCTTATGCTGGCATCACTGACATTTACCCTTTTGATTACTTTATTGTATTTCAGGCATCGGCGGGTAAAACATCAAAAACAATTGGCCGAGGAGAAATCCTTACGAATGGAACTGGAACAGAAAAACAGGGAGATTGAACTTGGGAAAATTCAGGTTGAAACCCAGTTAAAAGAACAGGAACTGGTTTTTCAGGCCTTGGTGCGGGCCGATCTGACAAATATGAACCGGTCAGTCAGAGAAAAACTCGTTCCATTTAAATTCAAATTGCCGGCGAAAAAGGATCAGGAGCATTTTGAACAGGTATTGAACAATCTGACGCATGAAGCAGCCAAAGATCCCATGGCCGAATTTGAGATCACATTTAAACAACTTCATGGCTCATTTTATGAGAAGCTTCTGAATCGTTGCCCCGAATTATCAAAAACAGAGCTACAGGTTTGTGCCCTCATCCGGTTGAATCTTTCTACCAAAGATATCGCAAACCTGATCAATCTGGCAGTTGCCTCAGTTGATACGACCCGTCATCACATACGTAAGAAATTAAAACTGGACCAGAGTGAGAATTTATCTACTTTCCTGATCACTATCTGAACCTTTTCAGCACCTGTATTTTTTCTGTATTGAAAGATTCAACTAACTGAATGTCATGTTGATGACTTCATAAATGGAGAAAGGTTTACCGTGCTCAATATGTATCCATGGTGTTTATCTAATTGTAACACTGGCATCTATGTGAACAGATCAAGATTTTACTCAGATTTTTCCGGGTATCATTTTGTCATTTCCCTGATTTACCGTGTTACATTTGTGCCAAGTCAAAAAATGGCCCGGAATCATGATTTCAAAAAATACGCATTCCATCCTTGTTGCACTCAGTGAAACGACTCCCCATGCAGATATTATAAACTCACTGCGAGCCAGCAAGTATAATCTTCTCGAACCAAAAACAGGCGGGGATATCATTCAAGCACTTTACGAACATCCGGAGATTGATTTGATCCTGATAACCATCGATTTTTCAGGCATGAACGGAATTGAGACCATCCTTGCAATAAGAGAACAGGATATAAAACTTCCGATCATCCTGCTTTTTAACCATGTAACCATTGAATCGGTAAGGCTCGCTTTACAAATCGGATGCAATGAGGTGCTGCAAAGCCCGGTAAGTAATGAATCGCTGGAAGCTGTAATTTTGAAATATTTGAAAAATTAAACATCTGCGCATGGTGCTTATCAACCTAAGCCACAATTAATCAACATGAAAATAAAATCGATTCTCCTGCTGCTGTTGCTCCTTCCACTTTTGTGGATTTTATCACAGAATCTTAATGCCCAGGATGAAAAAAAAGAGGGAGAGATGAGGGAACTTGCCAAACAATCGCAAAACCCGGTGGCCAACATGTATCAGCTGCCTCTTGGGTATTTGGGAAATTTCAATTCCGGGGTAACCGAATCCTATATTTCCACCCTGTCATTAAAACCTGTGATCCCGATTACGCTTTCTAAAAAACTCCTGCTTATTTTCAGAACACTCGTTCCGGTTACTTTTATGCCTTCGCCCATAAACAAAACAGGATTAAGCGACATTCAATTTCAGGTTTACCTCTCTCCAGTCAGCAAATCGAAGTTTATCTGGGGAGTGGGCCCTGTCATGTCGGTTCCATCCGGCATTCCATCAAACATGTGTTCAGGTAAATGGACTGCGGGACCGGCAGTTGTAGGAATTTTCATGCTAAAACATTGGGTGATTGGTGTTTTAGCCACACAACGCTGGACGTTTGCAGGCAATGGTTCTATGCCTGATATCAACCAGTTGTACATTGATGCCTTCGCCAATTACAATTTCAAACATGGATGGGCATTGGGATATACACCTGAAATCTATGTAAACTGGAACCAACCGAAAGATGGATGGAATCTGCCTGTAGGTTTGAATGTTTCAAAAGTCTTTAAGATTGGGAAACAGCCGATGTCGGCCAATTTCGCTTATTACTACAATGTCATCCGACCCGCCGATTACCCTGATATGTATATCAAGGCCGGGTTGACTTTTCTATTCCCTAAAAAGTAATCACTCAACAAAAAAACGACCATGAAAAAAACCAATTTCTATTTATTCCTATTTCTGATTCTGCTATCAGGTTCAGGTCTTTCTGCTCAAACAATCAACCCCAATCAATACCCTTCCTCGGATAATAAAGAATGGGGACAGTTGTTGTGGAACATGAAACTGGCTGACCAGGATATTTCTGATTTTACAAATTATCAAAAGGTGGATGACCAGGGCATAAGCGCCTGCCGCTATACCGTTGCCTTTTCAGCCTACTTCCTGGCCATTGAACAGTACCATAAATTTCCTGCTTGGCGTGAAGCTTTACAGCCTGCCTTTGATAAACTGATCCAACGCATGTTGCAGAAGCAGATCTGGGGTTACTGGTCGCACGAAAGCCAGGGTATTACCAAGTTTGAACCCAACATGGACCGGCCTTATTCCCGCAACGATGACCCGGTATCTCTTGGAAACATCATGTATTCTGGACATCTCGGGATGATGATCAACCTTTATGAAATGCTGTATCATGACATGAAATGGGACCAACCCGGGTCAATCGTCTTTCAAATCAATGACAATGAAAAGTTTGTCTATGATAATAAAAACCTGCAAAAAGTGATGTTCGATCAGATGATGACCAATCCGGTTCCCGGCATCGAATGTGAACGCAATGCGGTTTTTCCGGCCTGCAACACCCACCCAATTATCAGTTTCATGTTGTATGACCAGTTGCACAACAGCCGTTATTATCAGGCGGCCCATTTGCCCTTTGATTCTTGGTTTGAGAAGGTGTTCATCAATCCGAAAACCAAGGACCTTGCATCGTTTTATCTCATTAAGCAGGGGTGGGCGTTTTCGGGTTGGAATCCCAGATACGGCAACAAAATGGATCCTGTGATGGAAGGAATGGTGCAAAAGGGGATTGATTTCAATTCGGGAGGAAATGATGGGTGGATCGGAACCTTCATGCATGCATGGAATCCAAAACTTGTAGAAAACCTCTATCCATTCCTGAAAAAGAAACACTATAAGATGGATAAAGGCATTGCAACCCTTACAAAAGATGTAGTGGCCCCTGACGCTTATTACGCTTTTTTCGCGACACTGGCGGCAGAGATTGGAGATGAAGCGGCCAGAAAAGGTTTGCTTAAGACTGTTGATAGCATCTATTCACCAGTTTGGATTGACGGAACTTATCACTACCCCTTTATGGATAACGTTCCCACAGTGAACCTGGCGGCAGCCGATGGCGATAAGAAATCAGCAGCCCCGCCAGTCACACCCGTTCCAATATCAGCAGACAATCAAAAAAGCGTTCCTGCTTGCTGCCGCTCAACCCTGGTCGAGGGCCATGGCGATGCCACCAACATGAAAAGCTTTCCGTCACACTCCGATCTGGCCGACCGGTTGATCGGCATGGCCAGGGCATTACCAGCCAATGGCTTTTATACTATGGTAAACCAACCTTTCGATGACAAGTATTACACTGAACCTGGCATTACCGGGGTGGATATTAAAAATGTCATCCTTAAACGGGCAATTTATGACAGGGTTAACAAGGCACTTATCGTGTCAACCTTTGGGAAGAATGAAGGAGGGAATACATCTTTTAAAGTCATCAACCTGGATCCGGCGAAAACATATGCCGTCACCATCGATAAAGTTCCACAAAAAGATATTGTGAAACAGATGGCCATTGAAATACCTATGGAAACCACAAAAGCACACGACATCATCATCTATGAAAAATAATGTGTATTCATTCTCAAATCCTCAAATCTTCAAATCCTATGAAAAAAACAACCATTATCTTCTGTTTATTGGCCGTGATTGGCCTGGTAATCAATGTGGGCTGCACAATGAAGCCCAAAATGACCAAAGAACAAGCTCAGCAAAAAATCACAGAACTTCAAACCAAACTGGCTTTGATCAACGATCAATGGTACGACATTTATGAAACCGGATTGGTTGACAGTGCCGGAGTGGCTGCAAAAAAGATTGAAGAAGCACAGACTGAACTGGCTTCGGGGGAACTTGCAAAGGCATCGGAACTACTCATCAGGGCAGATACCCTGCTTAACCAGTACTCCAAGACAAACCTCCCCGTTTTTACTCCGGAAACACCCCTGAAAAACTTTCAGGATCTTGGAAAAATCCGTAAAGCAACACTTGACGACATTGGTCAACTCGAGATGGCAGGGGTCCCCAGGTGGAACTATTGGTTCAACTTTTCAGGAAAAGGAGACGATGGGAAGCAATATGCTGCCTATGCCTGTGTGAATTATCATGGTACCGGGGCTTTGGTGCAGGGAGTGATGTTTGTTTTAAGCATGGAAGATAACGGCACCAAACTGATGGATGGCTCGCTGAAGGTCATTCCAACACGTAAACAGGAAAAAGACAGGTTGGTATTTACCGCCAAGGAAGGGGGGAAATCCATGGTTTATTCAATTTACAAAGAAAAGGTCATTATTGATTATAAATCACCGGAATACAGCGTTAACCTAGAGCTTTCCACTTTGTATTCGTTCTGGTATAACAAAGGCATCCAGCCGGTTGATGTTTTGCCGAATACCCCTTCAGCAGGTTTTGAACAACCCGGGCTGGCACAAGGAACCATTACCATGGGAGGAAAAACCATTAAGGTAACCGGTGGCGGCGAACTGGAAAACTATTTCTGCGGCGGCAAAGGCGGGGCAGATTACCGCACTTCGCTGATCAAATACGGCAACGAATGGTGGGTTCCCTTCAGCACCGATCAGATTTCGGGGATCTTTGTGGTGACCGGACCCTATAAAGATGCCGGTCTTTATGTCAATGGGAAATACATCATCCCTTCGGAATATAAGATACTACAGGGCGAACCGAATAAAACCTTCACCATTTCAGCCAAAACTTCAGAAGGCGACCTGGAAATCACCTGCAACCTTTGGGGAATGAATCCAAAACTTTATGAATGCTGGGGAAGTGTTGACGGAACCTTCAAGGGGCAAAAACTCACCAATGGAAATTGCTGGCTTGAGCATGTTCCACAGGGGGGAGCCAATGAAGCTTCGGATAAATCTCCAAGAAAAGCAAAACCAACAAATTAATAAATCAAAAATGATCAACAATGGAATTTTTTCCATTCAGATCACTAAACAACCAATTATGAAAACAAGGAACATCTATTTCACTCTTTTGGCAGTCGTGGCTGCCTTTGTAATCACCTCCTGCTCTTCACCGATAACCTTGACAAGCTGGAAAAACCCTGCCGACAACTCAAAGATTTCGAAAGTAGTGGTGATGCCCCTGTTCGACAAGCTTGAATACATGAAACCATTTGAACAATCAATGGATGCCTATTTTATCACTCAGGGGCTGAAGGCGCTTGGATCGCTTGATATACTCAACCCAAATATTAAATATTCGGTTTCTGATATTAAAAAGAGGTGCGACAGTCTGGGCGCTGATGCCATTCTGGTATTCGTTTATAAGGGGACTGACAAATCTGAAAGTTACGTTCCCCCAACCACTTATACAACCGGCGGGTTTGGCGGTTCGTGGGGTGGCGGATACTGGGGCGGAGGTTCCTGGGGCGGATATGGCGGCGGATTTTATGGAGGGGCAGCGGGCTTCGATGCAGGCAGTACCGTAACGACCGGAGGCTACTGGACTACTACTTCTGTGGTAAACCTGAAAGCAAGTCTATACACCAGGTCTTCGAACGATGCCATCTGGACCGGTGACATTACGGTAACCGACCCGAACTATGTGGACCAGTCAGCCACTGAGATTGCACAGGATATTTATGCCGATTGGGTGAAATATGATCTGTTGAAATATCCATCGGGGAAAAAGTAACAATAAAAAATGAATCTTATGGTAGTAGCAGGAATTGACATTGGATCCACTACCGGGAAGGCCGTCATCATGATCGATGATAAAATTATCCTGGGAAAAATCATCATGGCCTCCATCAAGCCGGCGCAAACGGCCAGGCTGGCCATCGAGGCAGCCCTTGAAAATGCCGGCCTGACCGCGCAGGATGAGCTTCAGTATATCGTAAGTACCGGTTACGGCCGGCTTAAGGTGGATTTCGGCAATGAGAACATTTCGGAAATATCCTGTCACGCCAAAGGGGCCTTTCATACCGACCCGGAAGTGCGCACCATCATCGACATCGGGGGGCAGGATTGCAAGGCCATATCCCTGTCGGCGAAAGGAGTCGTGTTGGGGTTTGAGATGAACGAGCGTTGTGCGGCGGGAACGGGCCGATTTTTCCAGGTTATGGCCAAGGTTCTGGCCTGTGGCCTGGAGGGGATCGGATCGCCCAGCAACATCAGTCCCACCGCGGCAACCATCTCGAACCAGTGCAGCGTATTTGCCGAATCGGAGATCATCAGCCTGGTGAACAACGATGTGCCGCTGCCTGACATTATTACCGGCATCAACCGTGCAGTTGCCAGCCGCGTGAGCGGTCTGGTTCGCCGGGCCGGGCTGGCCGACAAGGTGGTGATCACCGGCGGCTGCTATGGCAACGAAGGGCTGGTGAACGCACTGGAGCAGGCTCTTGGATTGAAAGTCAACCGGTTGCCGGTCAACCCACAATTCATGGGTGCACTTGGAGCAGCCGTCTTTGCCATGGAAAAGTTCAGAGCAAAAACCACAGAAACACAAATTAACATGGAGGGCGCGAAATGAGATCAGGACTGAAATCGGACATATTTGAAAAGTTTTCAGCCCTTGCCGGCAGCATCAGCAACTCCGAAGTGGAGGGCTGGAAGCAGCAGGGCGGCAAGGTGATCGGGTATACCTGCTCCTTTGTTCCGGAGGAACTCTTCGTGGCGGCCGGCCTGATGCCCTTCCGGATAAGGGCAACAGGAAGCCTGAGCGCGGGCAGAGCCGACGACTATTTTGAAGCGGCCAATATCTGCAGCCTTGTGCGCCATTGCTTCAATAAAATCCTCACCGGTGAATATGAATTCATCGACGGCTGCGTGATCGGCGGTGGGTGCGATGCGAACCGGCACATCCTTGACAACTGGGAAAAGAGTGAGGCGCGCATTCCTTTCCTGCACCGGATCTTTTTTCCGCACAGTTCCGGCATACTGATGGCGCAAAATTTCCGCAACCAACTGGAAAATCTGAAACAATTACTTGAGGAGCATTTCGGGTTGAAGATCACCGATGATAAACTCCGGGATGCCATCGTACTTTGCAACGAGATACGGGATCTTCAGAAAGCCATTTATGCCCTCAGGAAGGTGGATAACCCGCCCATCACAGCCTCCGAAACTATCGCGTTGGTCGTGGCCGGCTATTCCATGCCAAAAGAAGCGTACAAGGCGGATTTGACCCAACTGCTGGAAGAACTGCGCGGCGTAACAGTACCGGAAAACAAAAAAACCGTCAGGCTGATGGTCGTTGGCCCCGGGCACGACGAACCCACCCTGTGCGATATTATTGAGACGATGGGAGGCACCGTGGTCACTGACCTCACCTGCTATGGCGGGAAAACACTCTTTGGCAGCGTGCGTGAAGCAGATCCCGATCCTCTTCAGGCCCTGGCCGATTACCAGGTAATCGACCGTCCGCTCTGTCCTAAGAACCTCGATGCCCATCCCATCATCAACAGGGAGGTCATGGATAAGATTAAAGAGTACCGGGTTGACGGAATCATCGGCCAAAGCTACCTCTGCTGCGAAACCTGGGGCGGCGAACTTTTCGTACTGCAGAAGGAGTTGAAGGAAGCCGGGATTCCCATGCTCCGGATCGAGCGGGAGTACACTTCCGACTCGCTGGGACAAGTGCAAACGCGGGTACAGGCATTCATCGAAACCATATCAGGAGGATTGTTATGATCAATATTTTTTCTCAGTTAATGATGGAAGCCAACAAATCGTTGTACGGGCTTACCATCGATCCGCAGAACGCGTCGAAAGGTCCGGTCGTTTTGGGAAACGGTGACTTTTTTATCGAAATACCAGTGGCCTTTGGCTGCGCCTTTTCCGACCTTACTCTCACCGGGGCCAACGGCACGGCGCTACCGACCGCTGCTGAACTCATAGACAAGGGGATCGAAACGGGTGTAGGAAGCAGGATGTGCAATGCCATCAAGGTGGCCAGCTACTATCTTGAAGCGGGGTTGATCAGCAAACCCGATATGATTATCACCTCCAACTCCTGTTGCGACTCCATGACCACGCTCGGGATCCTGATGAATGGATACAAGCCGTGGGCCGACGTGCCGAAATTTACGATGGATGCTCCGCACAGCTTCGACGAGGAGAGCTACCTGTATTTCGGCCATCAGTTGCGCAATGCTGTTACCTTCATGGAGACGGTGACCGGTCGTAAAATGGACTGGGATCGCCTCCGGGAAGTGTGCGTGGAATCAAACAAGCAGCGACAACTGCTGCTCGAGTTCCAGGAACTGAAGAAAGCGGTGCCTTGTCCGACGGAACCCGACCTGGCACGACAGGGCACGGAATATACCACCTGGACCTCTGACCGTGTGACTCCTACGGTGACCGCATGGCTTGAACAACTGGTCACCGCCACTGAGCAACGTGTGAAAGAGGGAAAGGGGATTGACGGAGTGAATGAGAAGGTGAGGTTCCTCTGGCAGGATCTGGCAGGGAGCTGGGCCTCCGGAACCGTGTTGGCCCGCCTGCAAAAGGAGCTGGGGGCGGTATGCCTCATGGATTATGTGTCGTATGCAACCTGGACTCCGATTGACCTGTCCAGCGAAGAGACCATGTTCACCTCCTTCGGCAAGCGTTTTCTGCTGGAAGATGCCATGAACCGGCAGGCCCTTCACACCGCCGACCTCTTCTGCAACGATATCCTGCAGATCGTAAAAGAGTTTAAATGCGATGCGGTGATTATGCCGGCCCATATCGGCCACAGGGATACCAATTCCAGGATGAAAATCGTACGGGATTTGTGCCGCGAACACGGCATCCCTTGCCTGGTGCTGGGAATGGACATCTGGGACAAGCGCTACATGACCCCCGAGGTGGTTTTCGACCGGATGAAGACTTTCTTTGAGGTATCAGGACTAATTTAAAAACAATTTGATTTAAATTTTAAAAAAACTATTTATGGAAAGTGTAGTCGCATGGTACGATGGTTTGCTTAATAATAAAGAGTTAATGCATGGAATATTAACCTGGCTGGGAACTATTTTCCCGATTTATGTATTTGTAGTAACTTCAAAGTTTACATTTGAATCAATTATTGAAGTAATTATTAAAAATAAGTGGTTACTCCTTAAAGTTTTTCTAATCGTATCTATTGCCACTCCATTGATTACTTCGGGCATCATCGCGATTTTTAACGTTCCGCTGGTGCTTGCCGGGATCATGCTGATTGCTTCGATTGCAGTTGGCGACCCATTTGATTTGGTTGATGCTCACGGCAAAAAAGGAAGTCTTCTGATGGCCTCTGCCATCATGATTATTTTGGTTATATTAATGCCTTTAACAGTTCCTGTATGGATGTGGGTTTTTAGTCAATGGTTCCCGTTGCATCTTTCAGCGACACCGACGAATGTGGTCACTCATGTATCCATCGTTGTATTGGTTCCAGCATTTTTGGGATTGCTGTTCCGCCAGTATTTACCTAAAGTTACCGACATCCTTGAGAAAATATTGAAAAAATATTTTGTAATATCAGCCCTGCTGATCACGGTTTTCTTTATTTCCGGTTCGATCGGTAAAATAATATTTGTATTTGGATTAACCGGCATTATTGCAATGTTTCTAATGATTTCGATCACTCTTATCATGGGATATTACGTTGCAAAAGGTTTGGATCGAAAGGAACGTATTAGTATTTCGCTTGCTTGCTCACTGGGTAATATGGCGGCAGTTTTATTTATTGCTCGTTTGGCTTATCCCGAATTAGATAAAAGTTTTGATTTTCTGGTTACGGTTTTTGGATGGGTTGTTTTGCGATGGCTCATTATCTATTGCTGGTTTTTCTTCATGAAATATCGTGTTAAAAAGGAAGGTGAAACCTTGGAAGAAGATAAAATTTAAGCCCTCTAGAGCTCCTAATATTTTGAATTATGGATGTTTATGATATTTATATAGAAAAGTGTACTGCCAAAATTGATGACATGTATGCGAAAGGTAGGAGAATTAAATTCACTCAACTCCCTTCGTCAGTATCGGAAATAAGAAAAGATATTTGTATTAAAGTAGGTGAAAAGGAAAGCAGTGGTGTAATTTTAAGGGAAGATACATTTATTGAGCTTGGAAATCCTGAAATGGGCTCCTGTTCAATATTGCTTTATACAGATAAACCTGCAATGTTAAATGATGGCAGGATCACTTTAATAGGACCGGATATCAATGATTCGGGAGTGAATAATCTTTCGTTCGATGAAATTGTAATCATCGGTAGTTTGCATGGTAACGATATGGATATTGTAGAATTAGAATCTTTATGCAGGAATAAAAACGCGACTCAAAGCTTCCCTTTCGGGCAAATAATCATGCTTGGAGGGAAAGAATTAACCGAAAAAGATTTTGAATCTTTACGTGAAACATTGATAATAGGTGATCAGATTGAAGGCTATAGGGTAAGGAGTTTTTCTGAGAATATCTGGAGTCGGGTTAGTAAGCAAGCTGTTGCTAAAGGATTTAATTTTGAAACATTAGGTAAAGCATTGATGATTATTTTTAAAACTGCTCATCCTAAAATAGAATCCATGGAAGTGGGATTTGTTACAACAAATAAAGACGACATCTCTATTCTAAAAGAATATTCTAAACAGATTCTAAAAACTTCTAAGGAGATTGTAAAAGAAAACTGGAAAATTAAAGGGTATGATATTGAGTGTTCTTCCGACTGCAATACCTGCGATGATAAGCCGGTTTGCGATGATATCCGGGAGGTGTTGAAAGATAAAATGAAGAAAAACAGCACTAAAAACGGATAACCCGAAATGACTACATCAGTTATTGATCATGATAAATTTATAACACACAAACCAATAATCTCGGTTTGTGGTAAAGGAGGAGTTGGAAAAACTGTATTTTCGGCGCTTTTAGGACGTGTTATTGTTGAAAATGGTTTAAAACCTTTACTTTTAGTTGATGCCGATCCTGTTGGGGGACTTGTTTCAGCTATTGGCGAAAAAGCGGTTAAAACACTTTCGGGCGTCAGAGATATGTTTATTGAAGAAACAAGAAAAGGTGGAAGAGTCAGCTCCAGACTGATTGCCGACCAGCTTGATTATTTTATTCTGAATGCACTTGTTGAACATCATGATTATTCATTTTTGGCAATGGGGCATACGAACGAAAAAGGATGTTTCTGCTCTGCAAATAAATTGTTACGCAGTGCCATGGATGAAATTATTTCAGCTTTTGCATTTGTCCTTATTGATGCTGAGGCCGGTATTGAGCAAATCAACCGGGATGTTACCTGCAATGTGAATAGGATTATTGTTGTGTTAGATGCTTCTCAAAGAAGCGTAGACACGCTTAATGCTATTTCAAACATGGTTGATAGTTCAATAATTACTGTGGTTGCTAACAGAGTTTTACCTGATAAATTATTAAATATTACTAAAAATATCGAAATTGCAGGTGTTATTCCCGAAAATGAAACATTAAAACAATTTGACCGCGATGGATGGTCGCTTTGGAAACTACCATCAGATAATGAAGCATTGATGGCTGTTAGAAAAATTGCAGAAACAACAGGATTGATATAATTGATTTAGAACAAATTAAGTTAAATATATAAAAATAGGAGAAAAAATTATGTGCGAACACGATCACGACGACGATTTTCAAATTCTGGCAGACGAATTAAAACACCTGCATGAACATTTGGAGAAAACTTCACTTGAGCAACTTGAAGTATTAAATAAGATATCGGAACAAATGAACTCGATCATTAAGCTACTGAAAGAGAAGAAATAAGATCTAAAATGTAATTAAAAATGAAAAAATCATCCCTTATCTCTTATACCTTAACGGAATGGGACAAGAATCAGGTAGATTAATATTTTGCCTTATTCATCCGGCAATTTACCCTTAAAGCGATTTGAGACTCTGTCAATTATTCTGGTTGTAAAGATTATATGGCAAATTCCATTTTCAATGATGACTTACTGCAGTTAATGAATTAGTATTTTAAAAAATAAGAATTTTAGTATTTCAGCGGGAATATTATTAACCAACGAACCAATAACAAGGTAAAGCCAGGCATTGCTTGGCTTTTTTGTGTCCTTTACTAAGCATAGCATTGTGCATTTCTTTGCTCAATGCAATCCTCCCAACCCAAACTCTCCGAACGTGAAATAGCCGAAGCCTGGGCTAAAATCACCATTATTAAATGGAAAAAGAAGCTCGCCATCAATAAGGTCGGCAATTCCGGCGCACTTCTCCAAAGCTTTCAATACAATATTCTGGCATCAGCACAGGGAAATGTGCTGAAAATCACCCTGCTTTTTGAGTACTACGGTCGCTTTGTCGATATGGGAGTCGGCAAAGGCGTCAAGATCTGCGATGTGAAAGAATCTACGACATCACGCCGACTTTCCGGGAAAATGCTTGGAAACCGCAGGAGACCCAAGAAATGGTATTCCAAGACCTTTCATGCCGAAGTGATGAAGTTGAGCGAAATCTTTGCCAAAGAGTATGGCCACAGAGGAGTGATGGCAATCACCGAGAATGTATCCGCTAAATCAATCACCAATGGCTAAAAACGAAACATCCACGGCCACCGTCATCTTCAACGGTGAAAAAGCAAATGCTACCCTGAAACAATTGGAGGCAGAAGCCAGGAAATTGAATGCTGAACTTCGCCAATTGAATGTTAATTCCAAGGAATTTGGCGAAAAGGAAAGGGAGTTTCAGAAAGTCAACGGCAGGCTAAAAGACCTTCGGGGAGAAATAAACCAGACCGGATGTGCTTTTTCAAAACTGGCCGACTAGGCAAATAAATATTCTGCAGGTTCTTCAGATGATCACAGTGGGAGTTATCGGGTTAGGCGCTGCTGTGGTCGGAATCATCAAAGGCAACACAAAACTGGAAGATTCGCTTGCAGATATTCGCAAAACATCCAAACTGACAGTCGATGAAGTAAAGAAACTGAATACAAAACTGGGAAAGATCGACACCCGGACTTCCCGGAGCGACCTTCGTGAAATGGTTGTGGTTGCCGGTCAGCTTGGGATTGCTCAGAAAGATGTCCCGCCATTTATCGATTCTTCGGCAAACTCAAAGTCGCTTGGATTATCTTCTGCTGAAGTGATGGGAATTTCTGCTAACCTCAAGGAGTTTACAGTTTCCACCGAATGAGGAGGAGCAGTAATGACGAAGATCCTGATGAAAATGCTCTAGGAATGTCCAGCATAATAGTTCGTTACCTTAATTCCCCGTTTCAATTAATCTGTAATACTTTTCAAATATTGATTGGTTGTCTGGATAAAAATTGTGTTATCGTAAAATGGTCCAATACACTGATATTTTCATTTAGGATCCGGAAAATATTCCTTGATCCTCTGTTCCAAAACTATGGATTTTTGAGCCCCGAAATATGCAAATCGTGTGCAAATGAAAAAGGGTCTCAAACTTAAACCGTCTGAAACCCTTGATTTTGTTGGTGGGAGCAACAGGATTCGAACCTGTGACCCTCTGCTTGTAAGGCAGATGCTCTGAACCGGCTGAGCTATGCTCCCTCAATTGAGGGTGCAAAGGTAGAAACATTTTTTAAACTACCAAGCTTTCTTTCACTGATTCTGACTTTTTTAAATGGCCAATGATTAATCGCAAATGATCAATGGCCCGTGATGGTATTGGTTTATTTGTCATTCGTAAATCCAAAATCGTTCAATCGTAAATTGTTCTCACTTTGGATACAACCCAAAAAACATTTTAATGCTGCGATGAAACTTATGGATCCCCGTCACCGGATCGATGTGCATCAGGATACACTCTTTGGCAATCAGGTTCAACGACGGTTGTGTTTTCGCCAGTTCAACGGCCTCCACGGTGTCGGACATCTGCTGAATCCAGATGTTGTCGATCCCCTTGGAGATGGCTTCAGCGACCACTTCCCTGGTTTGGCTTTTGGGGGTAATGATCACAAGGCTGTGAATACTCAACGGCAAAGCGCTTACATTGCGGAAACACGGAACTCCGGCAATATTGTCGGTGCCCGGATTGACGGGATAAACCTCAAATCCCTTCTCTTTGAGCATTTTGAAAACCACGTGCCCGAATTTCTTCGGATCGCGGGAAACACCAGCAATCGCAACTTTACGTGTCGAAAGAAATGAGTCAATCGATGCTTTTGATGCTTTCATAAGTTATTTTTAAAAATAAAATAAACAGCTAAAATTAAAAAGAAAAATCCGATAATGTGGTTTAACCGTAAGGTCTCTGTTTTGAAAAACATGATGGTGAAAATTGAGAAAACAAGCAGGGTGATCACTTCCTGGATCACTTTCAGTTCGACCAATGAGTACGGCCCGCCAAATTCGCGGTAACCGATGCGGTTGGCAGGGACCTGGAAAAAATATTCAAACAGTGCGATTCCCCAGCTTATCAGCACGATACTCACGAGCCCAAGGTTTTGAAACCAGTTCATCTCCCTGAACTTCAGGTGACCATACCAGGCCAGGGTCATAAATACATTAGAAAGAATGAGAAGCAATATGGTATATATTCCGCGGGCCATGGGAAATGGTGTTGAAGGTCAGTTTGTGTTTGGTGAGATTAGATGTTCCTGGAACATTGGCTATTTTGTTGTGATGGACTCCCTTAACCGGTTGCCGAGGTCAACGGAAATATAATTATCCAATCCCTGGCAAACATTGGCCGAAAATTGAATGCCGCAACCGATGAGGTGATCCCACACAGACCCCGTCAGGGTGGTTAACCCCGTCAGGGTGTAAGTTTGCAACATGCCATAGATCACACCGGCATTGAAAGCATCGCCGGCTCCGATCGTACTGAGTACAGAAATAGGAGGAACCAGATATGATTTGGAATATCCATCATGGATCACCTCAATTTCCGAACTGCTTCTGGTATAAACCAATGACGAGCAGCCTGCACCGCTCACAAAATGATAAGCCTGCCGGGCGTCCGCTGCATTGAAAATGGTCCTGAAATCTTCATCCGAACCCCGCACCAGGTTGGCCATTCCGATATTCTCCAGGATCCATGGCCTGAGCGTTTCCAATTCTTCAAGATGTGCGCTTCTGAAGTTGGGATCATACAGAATAAATGCTCCGTTCGATTTCCCTGATCGTACAAACCCCATTACCTTATTGCGTATGGTTTTGGTTAATGCATAAAAGGATCCGAACAGGATAATGTCACCGGCCTGCGGAACCGGCAAAGGTGCCAGAAAACGATCTTCGGGAAAGATTTTATAGAAAGAATAGTCTGCATTTTGCCGGTGATCAAGGAAAGCGAGCGCAATGGCCGTCTTGCCATTGGGATACCGGCTGATGTAATCCGTTGATATCCCGTTGCGGATTAAAAAATCGTGAACGATATTCCCGGCATGGTCATTCGCATAATCGCTGATGAAATAAACAGGTATCCCGGCTCTTCCAAGCGATACAGAGGAATTCAGCATGGAGCCCCCCGGTGTTGCACCAATCGGCTTGTCATTCCGAAAAATGATGTCAAGAACCGTCTCCCCGATGCAATAAACCTTTTTGCTTCCTGATGTCATCATCCCTTTTCCGGTAAAAACTTTTGTTACGCGTCACGCCTAATATTCAATCTCCAGATCCAGTTCTTCCCTTAGGGTGCGCAGTGCAGGATTTTTATCAGCCATCAGTTCAAATTTCTCTTTGTCGGTGTAGGGTTTCAGATTTTTTTGTGTTTCTGCAACACTTGTCTGCAGTTGAATCCTGAAGTTGTTTAAATGAGTACGCAGGAATTCCATCATCTCTGTTTTCCGCAGTGCGAGTTCATCTTCCAGCACTTTATTGTCGAGCGTGAATCCGATAATCCAGTCTTCCATCAGTGCGGGACGCGAAGATTTCAACGTGGAATAGAGGTGGGGAGATTCGTTTTTCAATTTGTCAGCGTACTCGTCCCAGTAAAGAACAAGCTCAGCTTGTGTAAATGGGGTCGCCATCTCATACCGGGCCTGCTCCTCATCAGTGGTCAGCGAATTATTCCCTGAAACTGATCCTGTTTTTTTTATGGAGGTGGCACTGGTAAAGTCCTGGATATCCCTCATCTTCACCGTTTCGCCTGGTTTATGAACAGGTTTATCATGTGGCGTTCCATGTGGTTCGTTTGGTTTGAATCCAGTTGCAGGATGCTGGGTGCCGGTTTTCGGATGCTTTAAAGTTGCATCGTTGCCGCTTAACGGAACCTGACCGGCAGGTGTTGCCGGAATCGGCTGGGATGGAGTCTGACCGGTTGATGCGGGAGGCGGTGTAGCAACAACTTCCTGCCGGATCATGGGCGCGCACATTTGCAGCAGGGAAAGTTCAAGATGCAACCGCTTGTTGTTACTGGTTTTGTAGTTCAGGTCGCAACGGTTATTGATGTCAAGGAACTTTAAAAGGAGGTTGACGGGGCAGCGGCCTGATTGCTCGACATAATGGCTGCGGATGGAAGGTGCGGTTTCCAGCAACGAGGCAGTGGAGGCATCTTTGCATACCAGCAGGTTCCGGAGGTGCTCCCCAAATCCAATCAGAAAATGCTGCCCTTCGAAGCCTTTATCAATGATATCGTTGATGGTGAGCAGGGTTCCCGGAATATTTCCCGATAAAATCTCATCTGTTATTTTAAAAAAATACTCATAATCAAGGACATTCAGGTTTTCAAGGACCGTGTCGTATGTCAGTTTATCACCGGCAAAGCTGACAAGCTGATCAAAAATTGAGAGGGCATCGCGCATGGCTCCATCCGCTTTCTGCGCAATGATGTGCAGTGCATTGTCATCTGCAGTGATATTTTCTTTGCCGGCAACATGTAAAAGGTGCCCGGCAATGTCCTCAACAGTGATCCGTTTGAAATCAAAAATCTGACACCTTGAAAGGATGGTGGGAAGGATTTTATGCTTTTCGGTGGTTGCAAGGATAAACTTTGCATACGGTGGTGGTTCTTCCAGGGTTTTCAGGAAGGCATTGAAGGCAGATGCCGAAAGCATGTGCACCTCATCGATGATGTATACTTTGTACTTGCCCATCTGCGGGGGGATGCGTACCTGGTCCACCAGGGTACGGATGTCATCTACCGAATTGTTTGATGCCCCGTCAAGTTCATAAATATTGAAAGACGCACTCTCATTGAAAGAGATGCATGAGGGGCAATTATCGCAGGCTTCCATGTTGGAAGACAGATGGCTGCAGTTGATGGTTTTTGCAAGAATGCGGGCACAGGTGGTTTTCCCTACACCCCTTGGACCACAAAACAGGAATGCCTGCGCCAGCTGATTGTTCTTGATCGCATTTTTTAATGTATTTGTAATTGACTTCTGTCCAACCACGGTGTCAAAAGTCTGTGGACGGTATTTTCTTGCCGATACAATAAAATTCTCCATATACGTGTCCGTTTCAATTCTAAAATATCATTCAAAAGTACGAAAGTTTTTGTTTTTTTACGTAATTTGGCTGCTACATAGCGTTCCGGACCCATGCTGCTCATCCTTACCACATTTATATCAAACCGCCTCAGGTACATAGCAGACCTGGTGCTGAAGCAGATATTGGGCATCGACTTCCGTTTTACCATTTCAGTTGATGAATTCACCGGTTATGAAGGACCGAAAATCATCTATGCCAGGCAACCTTTAACTGACGAACTTTTCATTGAATCATGTGAATTATTGTTTGAAACTTCTCTTATCCTGCGCGAGGTTCAATCAACCATCGCAAACGGGCTGCCGGTTCTTTTCGAATCGGGGCACCCGTTATCCGCATTGCCGTTTGATCCGCTGGCAGCGGCCTTTTACCTGGTTAGCCGGTATGAGGAGTACTATCCGCATAAAAAGGACAGTGTTGGCCGCTACCCGGCTGAAGAAAGTATTGCATGGAGAGGGAAGTTCCTGGATATCCCCATTGTCCATTTCTGGGCTGAGGCGATCGGGACCATGCTTCATGAACATTTTCCTGGTTTGAAATTCCGGCCTCCTGCATACAGATTTATCCCAACCATTGATGTAGATCATGCCTGGTGTTACCTGGAACGACCGTTTTTACGCACCCTGGGCGGGTTCGGCAGGTCGTTTGCTCATGGACACTTTCAGGAAATTGCGGAACGGATTAAAGTTCTCTCTGGAACCATGCCCGATCCTTATGATAATTATCAGTATATCAATAGTATACATGGAAAGTATGGAAATTTCCCTCTTTTCTTCATTCTGTTTGCCGACTACGGCAGGAATGACAACAACGTGACTGTCACCTCCAAAAATTTCCATTTGCTGATCCGGGAGCTGGACCGGCAAGGCAATGTTGGGATCCACCCATCTCTTTCATCCAACAAACATTTATTAAAACTCGGGGAGGAATACCGGGGATTAAGCAAAGTGCTCGACCGGAATGTGACCGCAAGCCGGCAGCATTTTCTGAAACTGGCCATGCCGGAAACCTATCGTAACCTTATTCAACTTGGTATTACCGATGATTATTCTATGGGATATGCTTCTCACACCGGATTCAGGGCGGGCATTGCGATCCCATTTCAGTTTTATGACCTGTTGAAGGATGAGGTTGCCCAATTGACGATCCATCCGGTATCAGTGATGGATGTAACGCTCAGGGATTATCTTCGTCTAAGCAGGGTTGAAGCCCTTGAAAAGATAAAAGACATGATCCGGGTGTTCAAGGCGGTAAATGGTGAATACGTGAGCCTGTGGCACAATGAAAGCCTGGGCGATACCGGTCGCTGGAATGGCTGGCGATCGGTATATGAGGAAATGGTTAAACTGGCATCCACCTGATTTCCAAACATGATAAATTACGTCAGGCATATAGAAATAGATAAAAATCGTTGGGACGACTGTATCAGGGGGGCGATTAACCGGAGGGTCTATGCGTTTTCATGGTATCTTGATGTGGTTTGCCCCGGCTGGGATGCCCTGGTTGAAGATGATTATATCAGTGTTTTTCCTTTGACCCATCACCACAAATGGGGCATCAGATATTTGTACCAACCCTATTTTGCGCAGCAACTTGGCGTTTTTTCAGGAACTGAATTGCCCGAAAGCACAGTGACAGCGTTTATCCTCGCCATCCCGGAGAAGTTCAGGTACCTTGATATTCATCTGAATTCAATGAACAGCTATCCTGGCGGGACGGAAATTGCAACATTCCGCCTGAACCATGAATTGAATCTGGCTGCAGACCATGAAAAACTGACCGAAAAGTTTGCAGAGAATACCAGGAGAAACATTAGAAAAGCGCAGGGCTTTCAAATCACCCTGACGCAAAAAACAGACGTAGGTGAACTCGTCGGTCTGTTCCGTGATAATTTCGGAAGGATCGAGCGAAAACTAAAGGATTGCCACTATGAAACACTTCGACGATTGCTGGTGCATTGCCTTGCCAATCATCTCGGCTATATCACAGGTGCAAAAACAAAAGATGGCAACCTTTCTGCCGCGGCATTTTTTCTTTTTGACCATGCGCACGTTTACTTGCTCTTTGCCGCTTCCAGTGCCGCCGCGCGCGACAATGGGGCAATGTTTTTATTGATCGACCGGTTTATCAATGACAACGCGGGAAGGCAGTTGGTCCTTGACTTTGAGGGAGGAAACGATCCAAACCTTGGACGTTTCTATAAAAGTTTCGGAGCAGTTGAAATTCCCTATCAAACGTTGCACCTTAACCGGCTTCCCGCCATGGTAGAGCGAGGGCTTTATTTTATTCGTAAGCTAAGGAAATAGCGAAAAATAGCTATTTTTGTGAAAGTTATCATATAAAAATTCAAAGCCATGATCAAGGTGTTATCTGCCTCTAATTCGATTCTGAATCAATACATTTCTGAACTGCGCGACGCTGAAGTCCAGAAAGACAGTTTACGGTTCCGTCATAATCTGGAACGACTGGGGGGAATTTTTGCTTATGAAATCAGCAAGGGACTGGCCTATGAATCAAAAGAAGTGGTAACACCCCTTGGCATTGCAAATGTCCCGGTATTGATTGAATACCCGGTGCTTGCAACAATTCTTCGCGCCGGACTTCCCATGCATCAGGGATTTTTAAACTTCTTTGACAAATCGGAAAATGCATTTATCTCCGCATTTCGCCGTCATCACAAAGACGGATCATTCTCGATCAACATCGAATATGCATCTGTTACCGAAATTGAGAATAAGGTTGTGATTTTATGCGATACGATGCTTGCTTCCGGATCATCAATGGTCTTGGCATACAAAGAACTTGTTGCCCACGGTAAACCCCGCCACACGCATATTGTAGCAGCAGTCGCCAATGTGGAAGGCCTTGAATATGTAAAAAGGAATATTGCCAAGAGCGAAATAACCATATGGGTTGGTGCTGTTGATGATGAAATGACTGCACAATCGTACATCGTTCCCGGATTAGGGGATGCAGGTGATCTTGCCTATGGAAAAAAACACAATGTATTTATATGAAAAACACACTGGTTCTTGAAAATATCAATATTTCGCTGGTTTCCATCAGGAGCCATTTGTTGCGTACGATCCTCACCATCATGATCATCTCTTTTGGGATCATGGCGCTTGTCGGTATTCTTACAGCAACCGATTCAATTAAATATTACCTCACCCAGAATTTTTCCATGATGGGGTCAAACACCCTCACCATCCGGAACCGGTCGATGAATATTCACATGGGAGGGAACGACCAAAAGGAAAAACGTTATGAACCCATTACTTACATCCAGGCCCAGGAATTCAAGGATCGATTTGATTTCCCGGCATATACTTCTGTTTTCACCAGGGCCACCGGAATCGCCACATTGAAATATGAAACCCATAAAACCAATCCGAATGTACGGGTGATCGGAGCGGATGAAAATTACCTGGTTACTTCGGGGGATGAAGTGGAAAAGGGGCGTAACTTTACGGCAAATGAGATCTATTATGGGTTTAGTTCTGTTATCCTGGGGTCCGGGCTGATCAAGGATCTTTTCAAAAACAAAGAAGACCCTTTGGGCAAAATAATTTCCATTGGTCCCGGGAAATTTAAAATCATCGGCGTGTTGAAATCCAAAGGCTCAAGCATGGGCTTCAGCGGAGACCAAACCTGTTTTATCCCGGTAACCAATGTGCGTACAAATTTTCCCCGGGCCGACATGTCATTCAATATCAATGTAATGGCCAAAAGGCCAGAACTGGTTGATGCAGCCACCGGAGAAGCAACGGCAATTTTAAGAAACATCAGAAAGGTCCCGGTAGGAGTGGAGGATACTTTTGAGATTACGAAAAGTGACAACATTGCAAAAATGCTGATTGAAAATATTAAGTATGTGACCATGGCCGCCACCATTATCGGGTTTATTACATTGCTTGGTGCAGCCATCGGGTTGATGAACATCATGCTGGTTTCGGTTACCGAACGGACCCGTGAAATAGGCATACGCAAAGCAATCGGTGCAACCAAACGGGTGATACGAAACCAGTTTCTTGTCGAATCTATCGTTATTGGTCAGTTGGGCGGATTGCTTGGAATCGTGCTCGGAATCCTGGTGGGAAATGTAATCTCCCTTTTAATCGGCAGTGCATTTATCGTGCCCTGGTTATGGATTGGCACAGGTGTTGTCCTTTGTTTTGGTGTTGCACTGATAAGCGGTATCATCCCTGCCCGTAAAGCAGCAAACCTTGATCCGATCGAATCACTCCGTTACGAATAGATGCAGTAATGGACTTGACCACGGTCATCACCATGCTGCGTAAGGAGTTCCCTTATGAGCCAACAGATGGCCAGGATAAGCTATTGGGAGAACTTGCTGTTTTTCTCACTATTTCCTGGAGACAACAAAATGCATTATTCCTGCTTCGGGGATATGCAGGTACCGGTAAGACGACGGTTGTGCAGGCATTGGTCGACTTTCTTCCCCAACTTGGGAAAAAAACAGTCTTGCTGGCCCCAACCGGCCGGGCAGCCAAAGTACTTACCAGTTATACAAAGCGGCAAGCCAATACCATCCACAGGAAAATATATTTTGCACGGACCGGAAAAGATGGACTTATCGACCTGAAACTCCAGGTTAATTATCATAAACACACACTGTTCATTGTCGATGAAGCCTCCATGATCCAGCATATCATGTCGGCCGAGGGAGCACTGTTTTCGTCGCGTAACCTTCTCGATGACCTGTTTCGGTTTGTTTACAGTGGTGAAAACTGCCGGATGCTCTTTATCGGTGACACAGCGCAGTTGCCTCCTGTTGGTCTGGACCACAGTCCCGCACTCGATCATGAATTTTTACAGCGCGCATACCAGCTCAGCATCGACACATTTGAACTGACAGAAGTCGTGCGACAGGCAAAGGAATCAGGCATTCTGATCAATGCCACCCGGGTAAGGCAGCAGATTCAGCTCGGGAAACTTGATTTTCCGATGTTCACCCTCGAAGGGTATCGGGATATTACCCGGCTGAACGGGCAGGATCTTGAAGAAGAACTTAACAATGCTTATTCCGGAACTCAAAAGGAGAACAACGTTGTCATTTGCCGGTCTAACAAACGGGCAAACATATACAACCGGGAAATCCGGCGCAGAATACTCTTTTTGGAGGAAGAGATATCGACTGGCGATTACCTGATGGTGGTGAAAAACAACTATTTCTGGTTGCCGGCTGAATCATCTGCCGGATTTATCGCCAACGGCGACATCATCGAGTTGTCGCGGATCCGCAACATTGAAGAGATGTACGGCTTCCGGTTTGCAGATGTTACCATACGGTTTCTCGATTACCCTGAAGAACAGTCGCTTGATGTGAAAATCATCCTTGATACCCTGATGTCGGAATCAGCTGCCTTGACCCAGCCGGATAATAACAGGCTGTTCCAGTCTGTACTGGAAGATTACCAGGAGGTTCCCTCACGTCGCGAACGAATGGAGAAAGTGAAGTCCAACCCCTATTTTAATGCACTGCAGGTCAAATTTGCCTATGCACTAACCTGCCATAAAACGCAGGGCGGACAATGGGATACTGTTTTTATCGACCAGGGATATATCAGTGAAAAAATGCTCAACCTTGAATTCGGACGCTGGCTGTATACTGCAGTCACACGGGCAACAAAAAAGGTGTTTCTGATCAACTTTGAAGACCGGTTCTTTGCCTGACACGTGTCACGTCGGCTACCATCCAAGCAGGGTCAATCCAACAGTGAACGGATATAATTCCGGTCCCTGGTCTTTCTGGAACATTTTAGTCAGTGAATAAGTACCGAACAGGTTCAGGTGCGACCAGCCAATCCGAAAAGCGGCATCCAGTTTAAATGGGCTTAAATGATAGGGGCCACGATCCTTAACGGTATGGTGCTCAACGTCAAACGACGCAATTTTATTTCCGCTGTCATCAACCAGGAAGTAGGATTCATCCTTGTTGTCGTAAACCTGTTTGGTATAAGACCCGATCCGGACTCCGGCAATTACGCCAAGTGTAATATGAAAACTGTTTAACCGGCGATATGCATTGGTCTGATATTCAAAAAAGAGCGGCAAGTTCAGGTATGAAACAACCATTTTATTCACCTTCAGGGTCACCGGGTTTCCCATGGAATCCTGAACCTTGTAGGCAACCAGGGTACTTGAATCCTTAATCATAACATAATTATCGTTAAAATAGTAATTGCTGATCTGGAATCCGAGACCCGTGGTGAATCCGATCTTATTATTGTAAAGGTTTACATTGAGTTCAAAAGGATTGAGATTGACGGTCATTGAACGTGCCGTATTCATGTTCATATAAGGGTACTGGGGATTGAATTTCATGTCGAAATCCGGGGTGACATAGCCACTTATACCAAGTTCTACACCTGCCCAATGACCATTATATTTCTTTTTATTCTTACAAAACGGGAATTCACTCATGTTGAAATTCTCCATCGCACAGGAGAAGTCATGCATTTGAGTGCTGTCGCCCATTTGCCATCCATGTTTATGAAATGGACATTTTTTTTCATCCTGTGCATTGGCATTGGTGGATAACAATGCGAACAGGCAACATAAAAGTGTTAGTTTCAATATGGTTTTCATATTTATATCAGGTTAAGTTGGAAAATATGTGCTATAGGACGAAGCCAAACAGGAATTGTTACAGCCTGTGAAAATAAATCAGGAATCAAGTTTAAGAACGGCAAGGAAGGCTTTCTGAGGAACTTCCACATTGCCGATCTGGCGCATGCGTTTTTTTCCTTTTTTCTGTTTTTCAAGCAGTTTCCGTTTACGGGTGATGTCGCCGCCGTAACATTTAGCGGTTACATCTTTCCTGAGTGCTTTTACGGTTTCCCGGGCAATCACCTTGGCTCCAATCGCAGCCTGGATGGCAACATCATACTGCTGGCGGGGGATGAACTCCTTGAGTTTTTCGCAAAAACGACGGCCAAAATCATAGGCATTATTCCTGGTGATCAGGGCTGACAATGCATCCACAATCTCCCCGTTGAGCAGGATGTCCAACTTAACAAGGTCGGCGGTTTGCCAGCCGGATGGATGATAATCGAAGGATGCATACCCTTTCGATATGCTTTTAAGCCGGTCGTAGAAATCAAACACAATTTCACCCAGGGGCAGTTCAACAGTCAGTTCAATGCGGTCGGTTGTAAGGTAAACCTGGTTTTTTAAGTTACCACGTTTGCCAACGCATAGCGTCATGATCGGGCCGATGTATTCCGATTTTGTAATGATATTTGCTATAATGGTCGGTTCTTCAATTTTATTGATGTAGTTTGGCTCAGGCAATCCGGATGGATTGTAAACATCCAGCATTTCTCCCTTGGTCGTATATACTTTGTATGAAACGTTTGGCACTGTGGTAATTACATCCATGTCGAATTCGCGGTCGAGGCGCTCCTGGACGATTTCCATATGAAGCAAACCCAGAAATCCGCAGCGGAAGCCAAAGCCAAGGGCGGCGGATGCCTCTGGCTCAAAAGAGAGTGCAGCATCGTTGAGTCTCAGTTTTTCCAGCGAATCGCGCAAGACTTCATAATCATCGGCATCGGTTGGGTAAATTCCGGCAAAAACCATCGGTTTTACGCCGAGAAATCCTTCTATGATCTCGGTACATGGTTTTACCACATGGGTAATGGTATCACCGACCTGAACCTCTTTGCTGTTTTTAATCCCGGAAATAATATACCCGACATCTCCTGCATAAACGGCGTCACGTACTTCTTGTTTCATGCGCAGAATGCCTACTTCATCGGCATGGTAATCCATTCCCGTTGCAACGAATTTCACATGGTCCCCTTTCCTGATGGTTCCGTTGAAGATCCTGAAATAGGCAACAACTCCCCTGAAGGGATTGAATAATGAATCAAAAATCAGCGCTTGTAGGGGAGCATCCGGATCCCCGGCAGGACAAGGGATCCTGGTCACAATGGCATCGAGGACCTGGTCGATCCCCGTTCCGGTTTTGGCGCTCACGGCGAGTATCTCATCATGGTCGCATCCAAGTAAATCCACGATCTGGTCTTTGACTTCCTCGATCATGGCTGCATCCATGTCTATTTTATTCAAAACCGGGATGATCGTCAGGTTATGATCAATGGCCAGGTATAGGTTTGAGATGGTTTGGGCCTGTATTCCCTGGGTGGCATCAACGACCAGCAAGGCACCTTCACATGCGGCAATTGCACGGGATACTTCATATGAAAAATCAACATGCCCGGGCGTGTCGATCAGGTTCAGGACATAATCCACACCATTATGCGGAAAATTCATCTGGATGGCATGGCTCTTGATCGTAATACCACGCTCTCGCTCTAAATCCATATCGTCAAGTACCTGTTCCCTGGAGTCTCTTTCTGAAACAGTATCGGTCCATTGCAACAACCGATCTGCCAGGGTCGATTTACCGTGATCAATATGTGCAATAATGCAAAAGTTACGGAGGTTTTTCACGGGTGCAAAGATATAAATTTCACCTGAGGATTGTCACTGAACCACGAAGATTTCGTTCTGCAGGCCCATCCAGGGTGATTTCAAACACATCGCAGATGTAGAAATAGGTTCCGTCGCTGCATGGCTGATTGGTGGTTTTATCTTTCCCTTCCCATTGAATACCAGGATTCTGTGTTTCAAAAACCAGTTTTCCCCATCGGTCGTAAATCTTCATGTTTACTTTACTCACTGATGTGTAACCGGGAAAGGGGATGAAATTATCATTTATTCCATCTCCGTTTGGTGTGAAAATATTGGGCAGGGTATATTGAGGACAAAATGTATAATCAATGCAGATGATGTTGCTTGTATCACTGATATTTCCAACCGAATCAATGGCGGTAACACTGTAGCAACCTGCAATGGTTCCGGGTGGTTTATGCCTGTAACTCGTGTCGTTTGCGTTCAGTATGGAATCAATCAGGATTGGTATTCCCTTTACCTGGGTATAATAAATATAATATTTGGCGATGTCTCCCGGGCAACTGTCTGCAGGCTTTACCCATGATAAAATATTCAAAGATTCATCACAAAGTGTGTTGACAGTCAACACAGGAGGGCATGGCGGAACGTTATCAACGGGAATTGCGCAGGTCTCCTGCGAGAAATTAATGATTGGATCCACAAACCCGGCAGCTGAGTAGTTGCCGGTACTTTTAATTTTATAGCAATAGCCGAGTCCATTTGTCAATCCATGGTCATCATACGCAGGGAGTATGCTTGTGCCAATGGAATCGTACGTGGTTCCGCCAGGTTCTTTGCGGTATATTGCATAACGGTAATTGATCCAGGGAACCTCAATATTCCATTGAAGTTTCACCATTTTGTCAGTGGGAACAGCTTCAAGGAACATGCTCGATGCAACCTGTGAAGATCCGACCAGGAAGCGGTTTCCCGGGGTAACATTATAAAGGTCGATGCGGTAGTAATAATGAAATTGTTTGGTGTTCAACTGTTTGTCTGTCAGTATCGTATCATTCAGATTGGTGAGTGAATCAACCAGGACGAACTGGTTGGGGGAATCTGACCTGGAGCGCGCAACAAGGTATTTGTATGGACCGGGTATCTGAACAGTGTCAAGTTCAGTTGGCTTCGACCATGCAACATAAATTGATCCGGTGGTTTCATCTGTAATGTTGATGCTTACATTGGTGATAACTGCCAGGTCCTTATGGAGCGAGGCACATGCCTCTGCAGAAGCATAGCTCTCTGCTTTGTCAGGATAGTATGCAACGATCATATAGCAGTATTTCAATCCTCGCATAAGCCCCGCACCATTATTGTCATCCAGGTAAGTTGTTTTTGAAAGATCATTAATTTCATCAATTTTGGTGTATCCGAGGTAGGGTGGCACTCCGGTCTCGCAATAATTCGGAATGTAACCGGTTGAGTCGGCTTTGCGATAAATGTAGTATCCGGAGGCATTGGTACAGCTATAATTTGTCCAGCTCAGGGCAATCGTGTTGCCCAACGGTGTGGCGGTCAGGTTTTTTGGGGCAGGCCCAATGACAAGGATTTTAACGGATTTCATGGCAACGAGGCTGACCGGTATTGCATCATCCTTTGCCTTGAAGAATACCTGGTATTGACGACGTTGGACGTGGCTGCATACAGTGTTCCAGCGAAAAACAGCCTGAACATGCCCGTAGCCCGTTGCAGGATTCGGCTCAAGTGTGGCGGGATTGTTTGGCAGAATAAAAGGCCCTCCTGTTCCGGTCAGGGTAACATTGTTGCTGTCAGGGTCATATGCCTTAACAGGAAACCGGAGGTTTTTTCCGGCTTCGACACAGGTGTCGGCAACTGAAAGGATTACCGGAGGGCGGTTGTCGCAGGCAACGATGATGATTTGCATGTCGCGTAAAACGCTTCCAATTTTGATTCCATTTCGCCATTCTTCAATCAGGATGGCGATATTGTACTCTCCTTGTTGCTGTGGACTGTCCCAGATGAGATCCCCGGTTTTCTCATTCAGCGTGAGGCTTGTCGATGCCTGTGGATAGGAGTATCCCGGGATGACCTGTCCGAGGGCGCCCCGGCATGGTACTAGTTTGTACGACAAACTGTCTCCGTCAGGATCGTAGGCGCCCGGATTATGATAAAAAACCTGGTTGACACATCCATTGTCAACCGGGGGGATCAGTAATACAGGTGAATTATCATAGCCCATGAAGGGGTTGATTGTTAATTCAGAAAAAATATACAATGGGGTGTTGATCGAATTCGGAATATTCAGAATACCCCCATTCCTGTTCGGATCCTCACAGGAAATCGTATAGGTTGACGGACCCGGAAAATCATGAGTGTCAACATATTTGTTATAGGTGATCTCATCAGGCAGATAGGTTATTTGTATTCTTGGGATCTCCTTCGTGGTTCCGTCTCCCCAGTTGATTGTCAGGTAATCACGGTATGCATTTGCCGGACTTGGGGTGAAAGTGTAGGAAATAAGGGTGATTTCATAAGTCAATCCCGACAAATGCCTGAAGGTAATCTCTGCTGCACGCTGATGGGTAGCAAAAGCCATCTCAGTGGCCGCAAATGGTGAAAGCAAAACCATCATGAGCAAAGGCAATATCAATCGTCTGGACATACCGGGAGAATAGCTTCAGAATCTATCGTCAAAAGTAGTAATTTTCTCTGCCCTGCGGTTGATATTGGTAGTTTATTTCAATTCATTCTAAATTTTAATTAATTTTGCGTTGTATTAAAAACAGGCACCAGGGATGTATCAGCAGGATTCAGAAGTGGAAAAACGGGAGATATTAAAGCGATACCGGAATCTCCTTCGTGTCTGGAAACCCCGTAACCCTGTCGATAAAAAAGTTGTCCGCAAAGCTTTCAAAATGGCTTTGGAAGCGCATAAGGACATGCGCCGGAAAACCGGGGAACCCTACATTTATCATCCATTGAGTGTTGCAACGATCGCTGCCGGAGAAATCGGGCTTGGCGCTACATCCATTATCTGTGCTCTTTTGCATGATGTGGTGGAGGATACTGAGTATACGCTTGATGATATCAGGGGGCTGTTTGGGGATAAAGTTGCAGCAATTATTGACGGACTGACCAAGATCAAAGGCATCTTTGATCAGCATACTGCCTCGATCCATGCTGAGAATTTTAAAAAAATCCTGTTGACGCTTTCCGATGATGTCCGTGTCATCCTGATCAAACTCGCCGACAGGCTCCACAACATGCGAACCCTGGATGCCCTGGCACATGAAAAGCAGTTGAAGATATCTTCAGAGACAATTTATTTGTATGCACCACTCGCACATCGGCTCGGTTTGCATGCCATCAAGAGTGAACTTGAAGACCTTGCGCTTAAATATACCGAACCTGCTGTATATGAATTGATCTCCAGGAAGCTGAGGGAATCTGCAAAAAGCCGTGTTCGCTTTGTTAACAAATTTATCTATCCGATCAAAAAAGCGCTTTCTGAAAAGGGATTTCATTTTGAAATCCATGACCGGGAAAAATCGATTGCTGCCATCTGGTTGAAGATGCAGAAGAAAGAGGTCCCGTTTGAAGAAATATATGACATTTTTGCGGTGAGGATTGTCATCGATTCTCCTTTGGAAACCGAAAAATCTGATTGCTGGAAGGTTTATTCTGCCATCACGGATTTTTATCGTCCCAATATGGACAGGTTGCGCGACTGGATATCCATTCCGAAGGCGAACGGTTATGAGGCACTGCATACAACGGTCATGAGCCATACGGGACAATGGGTTGAAATCCAGATCCGGTCGCGGCGTATGGATGAAATTGCCGAGAAAGGATATGCCGCCCATTGGAAATATAAAGAATCGATGAACATAAACAGCCGGCTTGATAACTGGCTTGACCGGATCAAGGAGATGATCGAAAGCCCTGATGCCGATGCCTTGTCTTTTATTGATGATGTAAAAGGATTTTTCTTTCTTGACGAGATTTCTGTTTTTACCCCACAGGGTGAACTGCGAACACTTCCTGCCAGTTCAACCGTACTCGACTTTGCCTATGCCATTCACAGTGAACTGGGCGATACCTGTATCGGAGCAAAAGTCGATAAAAAACTGGTCCCCATTACCCATGTGCTTAAAAACGGACAACAGGTTGAAATCATTACTTCCATGAAGCAGGCACCCAAGGAGGAATGGCTGAACTATGTGGTGACAACCCGGGCAAAAACAAGCATTAAAATGGCAGTTCGTGCAGAAAAAAAGAAATTTGCCAAATCGGGGAAAGACAAGCTGGGAAAGTGGTTTGACCAGATCGGGTTGGATTATTCAACCGGGAATATCAAGAAATTTCTGGCCGCTAATAACTTCAACAGCCTGGTTGACCTGTATTATGCAGTTACTCAGGGTACCATCGGGCTAAAGGATGTGAAGCTTTTCGCCGCCTCGAATGTGAGGAACGGTTGGCTGAACTTTGTCACAAAAGGATCTTCCATGGGAACCGGCCCTGAAGAAAGTGGTGCCTCCGAACAACCGGGGTTAAAAATAACCGCAGATCCTCAATCGAAAATTAAGCCGGGTGCCATCGATTATACCGTTTCAGCCTGTTGCAATCCGATCCCTGGCGACGAGGTTGTTGGTTTGCTGGCGTCAGATCTGTCTCCAATCCAGGTCCATCGCACAAAATGCACCAAAGCCCAGGAACTGATGACTGTTTATGGAACCAGGATGGTTAAAGTGAATTGGGCCAACCACGAATCCATCTCTTTTCTGGTCGATATTAAACTTACAGGCATCGACCGAAAGGGGCTGATCAATGAAATAATCCGGATTATATCAAATGACCTGAACCTGAATATCAAGTCCTTTCATATCGAAGCACTGAATGGTCTGACGGAAGGATCCCTGGCCCTTTATGTCAAAAACACTACGAATCTGAATGATGCAGTGAGTAAATTGAACCTCTTGGATGGCATTACAAATGTTACCCGGATAAATTAATTTAAGAAAAACTATTTTTATTCGTTCTAAATACTGATTATTGATTATCTTTACGACAAATTTCCTGTTATGATCAAAAAACCTATGGAAGATCTATTCGAAACCGCACGCAATCTTTTTACGGATTATCTTGAACGGCACGGACACCGTAAAACCCCTGAACGATACACCATCCTAAAGGAGATCTTTGCCACTGAGGGGCATTTTGATATCGAAACGCTTTACATCCGGATGAAAAACCACAAATACCGCGTGAGCAGAGCAACGCTGTACAATACAATTGAATTGCTGCTCGATTGTGGTTTGGTGACCAAGCATCAATTTGGAACCAATTATGCGCAGTTTGAAAAATCAACGTTGTTGAGACAACATGATCATTTTATTTTCGAGGATTCCGGGGAGGTCCTCGAATTTTATGATCCGCGCATTGAAGAGGTGAAAACCCATATAGAATCCATGTTTGATGTCAAAGTCTCCCATTATGCATTAACGTTTTACGGCCATTCCAAAACCAAGAAGTAAACTCCAGTTATGAAGGTTGATGTTATCCTCGGGCTTCAGTGGGGGGATGAGGGCAAAGGAAAAATTGTCGATGTATTTACCCCGCACTATGATATCATTGCCAGGTTCCAGGGTGGACCCAATGCCGGTCATACGATCATTTTTGGTGGTAAAAAATTTGTCCTCCACACCATCCCGTCGGGGATTTTTCACCATCAAACATTGAACGTTATTGGAAATGGAGTGATCATCGACCCATTTATCCTTTTTAAGGAGATTGATAAACTCATCGATGCCGGCATGCGCCCGGAAAAAAACCTGTTGGTCTCGCGTCGGGCACATTTGATCATTCCCACCCACCGGCTGATGGATGCTGCGCTTGAATCAAATAAAGGGGTATCGAAGATCGGTTCAACACTGAAGGGAATAGGCCCCACCTATACCGATAAATATGGCCGAAATGGATTACGGGTTGGAAATATCACTGACCAAACCTTCAGCCAGCAATACCAGAAACTTAAAACCGAACACCTGGAGGTTATTCGTCACCTTGGATTTGACCGGGCATCGCACCTGCTTGACGGCCTTGACTTTGACGCCTACGAAGCAAAGTGGTTTGAGTCAATCTCCAGGTTGAAAGAATTGCAGATCATTGACAGTGAAGTATTTCTTAACAAAAGCCTGGACCAGGGGAAGAGGGTACTGGCCGAAGGCGCCCAGGGAACCATGCTTGATGTGGATTTCGGATCGTATCCATTCGTAACTTCCTCAAACACCATTACGGCAGGAGTCTGCGCTGGTCTTGGGATATCTCCGCACCGGATCGGAAAAATATATGGTATTTTCAAAGCCTACTGTACGCGGGTGGGAAGCGGGCCATTTCCTACCGAATTGCACGATTCAACCGGCGAGAAGTTACGCATAGGGGGTAACGAATTTGGATCAACCACAGGCCGCCCGCGCCGCTGTGGCTGGCTTGACCTGCCTGCATTGAAATACTCCATCATGCTGAATGGGGTGGATAGCCTGATCATGATGAAGGCCGACGTGCTGAATCCGTTCACCACAATAAATATCTGCACCGATTATCGAAAAGAAGGTGAAATTTTATCAGGTTATCCCTTTGAACTGAGTGATGAGAGAATCCAACCGGTTTACAAAGAGTTGAAAGGCTGGTCAGCAAACCTCGATGATTGTAAGGTTGCGGCAGAAATGCCGGCCGATCTGTCGGATTATATAAAATACATCGAAACTGAAGTCGGTTTACCGATAGATACGGTATCCATTGGCCCTGACAGGCTGCAAACACTGCAGCGGTAAGGCTTTCCGCTTAAAGTTTACGTTTGATTTCCGTCAATTCATAACCTTCAACGATGTCGCCAACTTTAATATCGTTGAAGTTCTCAATATTTAATCCGCATTCATAACCGGTCTGAACCTCTTTTACATCATCCTTGAATCGTTTCAATGATCCGAGCAAGCCGGTATAAACCACAATGCCATCGCGGATTACCCTTATCTTCGTATTCCGGGTCACCTTGCCATCGAGGACCATACAACCGGCAACCGAACCGACTTTGGTGATTTTGAAGACATCACGGACTTCAATGTTGCAAAGGATTTTTTCTTCAATTTCCGGTGATAACATCCCTTCAATAGCTGCCTTGATCTCTTCGATTGCCTGGTAAATGATAGAATATAAACGGATATCAATCTGTTCCGATTCAGCCAGTTTACGGGCACTCACCGAAGGGCGAACCTGGAAACCAACGATGATTGCATTGGATGCGGAAGCAAGTAAAACATCCGATTCGGTAATGGCTCCAACGGATTTATGAATCACATTAACCATCACTTCCTCATTGGATAAATTCAACAACGAATCAGACAAAGCTTCCACTGAACCGTCGACATCGCATTTCACAATAATGTTCAGTTCTTTGAAGTCGCCAATTGCGATTCGACGTCCGATTTCATCAAGCGTGATATGTTTCTGTGTTCTCAAGCCTTGCTCCCGCTGGAGTTGCAGGCGTTTGGTGGCGATGAGCTTTGATTCTTTTTCATCCGCCATTACATTGAAACCGTCACCGGCCTGGGGAGCCCCGTTCAATCCAAGCATTAAAATGGGCTGTGATGGGCCGGCCTCCCTAATCGGTAAATTCCTTTCATTATACATTGCCCTGACTTTACCGTAGGTTGCACCTGCCAGCACAATATCCCCTACACGTAAGGTGCCGTTTTGCACCAATAATTTTGCGACGTAGCCACGGCCTTTGTCCAGGGAGGATTCGATCACCGTACCGGTAGCCAGCCTCGAGGGATTGGCCTTCAGGCTCAGCATCTCAGCTTCCAGCAGCACTTTCTCCAATAATAATTCCACGTTTGTGCCAATCTTGGCAGAGATTTCCTGGGTCTGGTATTTCCCGCCCCATTCTTCCACCAGGATATTCATTTTTGATAATTCTTCTCTGACTTTTTCCGGGTTGGCGTTGGGCTTGTCCATTTTGTTAAAGGCAAAAACAATAGGAACCCCTGCAGCAAGCGCATGGTTGATGGCTTCACGCGTTTGGGGCATGACAGTTTCATCTGCTGCGATCACAATGATGGCAACATCAGTAACACTTGCACCACGTGCACGCATGGCGGTAAATGCCTCATGCCCCGGTGTGTCGAGAAAGGTGATCTTTTTGCCATTATCGCGCAGAACTTCATAGGCGCCGATGTGCTGAGTAATTCCTCCCGCCTCACCAGCAACCACATTGGTACTCCGGATGAAGTCAAGAAGTTTGGTTTTTCCATGGTCAACATGTCCCATCACGGTAACGATGGGCGGCCGGTCAACCATATCCTCTGGTTTATCAGGTTCATTTTGCTTGATCGCCTCCTGAACCTCAACACTGACAAATTCAACTTTGTGGCCGAATTCTTCCGCCACAAGTGTAAGGGTTTCAGCATCAAGGCGCTGGTTAATCGAAACAAACATGCCAAGCGCCATGCATGTTGAAATGACTTCGGTAACCTGAACGTTCAACATGGATGCAAGTTCATTGGCCGTGACGAATTCAGTGACCTTGATCACCTGTTTTCCTTCTTCCAAACGTTCCTGTTCCTGGTGCATCAGGTGGCTGACGGCATCACGCTTTGCTTTGCGGTATTTCGACGCTTTGGACTTTCCTGACGGACTCAACCGTGCAAGCGTTTCCTTGATCTGCTTTTCGATATCCTCTGAAGTAACCTCTGGTTTCTGGATATCCTTGCTGAACTTTTTATCCTTGGCAAGCGTGAGCTTATGCATGGTCGGGCGTGGCGGTGCATCCGTACTGGCCGTGGTAGATGGGGTGCCTTCTTCGCCCTGGCGTTTGATCCGTTTGCGTTTCTTCTTCTTCGATTTCAGGGTTTCATCCGAGGAAGAGGCAACAGGCTGCGGTTTCTTCTTTTCGAATTTTTTTGGTTCCGGCAGGATAATCGATCCAAGGATGGTCGGACCCTCCAGAATGATTCGTTCAGTTGGTAGAAAATTAGATTCCTGAACTGGTTCAGCGACCTTTGGTATGATTTGTTCTTCGGGCAAAGGCTCAGCGACCGGGATTCCTGCTTCAATGGCAACAGGCACAACCTCTTCTGTAATCGCTTCAGGTTCGGGTACCGCTTCCGGTACAATGGTCTCCGGTGCCGGCTCCGGTTTTGCCTTAACTTTTTTGGATAGTTTTTTATCGAAAACGCCCAGGTCCATTTTGCCAACGATCTTTAAATCAGTTGATGGCTTTTGTTCGGACTCAGGAGCAGGTGGAGTTACGGGCTCAACTTCAGCCTGAATTAAAACGGATTCAACGGCAGGAACAGGAGAAGGAACTTCCTCCGCTGGTATATCAACTCTTGCGGGAGTTTCTGCTGCTGCGGGTACTTCGGTTGTTAATTGTTCCCCGGGGTGAATGACCGGAAGGTCAGCAATGACTGGCGGTTCCGCAGGACGCTCTTCAGCCACCGTTTCAGCTGGCCTTGGAGGTTCCGGCAGCGGTGCAACCTCGACTTTTTTCTCTTCTTTAACAGCTTCTTTAACAAGAACTTCCTTTGGTTTTCTAGCAACCTCATGTTGCTTTTTCTCGAAATCCATGGATACGTTCTTGATAAACAGGTCATCAAGCTCTTTTTCACGATCCTTGGAAGCTGTTTTTTTGTCTTCGATTGTGATTGTTTCATGAGCAGCAAACTGAAGCCCAATCTTCTTCGCTTCCTCTTTGACATGTTTTTCCGACGCGAATTCTTTCATCAGAAGATTATACATCTCCTGTGATAATTTCGCATTGGGATCCATATCCAATGGAAATCCCTTTTTTACAAGGAAATCCACGACCGTTTTAATCCCAATGTTAAATTCCCGTGCAGCTTTGCTTAACCTGGTAGTTGTTATACCTTCACTCATTCAGCAAAATTATGGTTTTTTATTCAAACTCCGCTCTAATAATGCGGACTACTTCATTGATCGTCTCTTCTTCAAGGTCCGTACGCTTCACCAATTCCTCGACATCCATATCCAATACGCTCTTTGCTGTGTCACAGCCAATGGTTTTCAATTCATCAATGATCCACTGATCGATTTCATCAGAAAATTCCTGGATGTCAACATCTTCATTGTCCACATCCGTGTCGCGATATACATCAATTTCATAACCGGTCAGTTTGCCTGCCAGTTTAATATTGAATCCTCCTTTGCCGATTGCAAGGGAAACCTGGTCAGGTTTCATATACACATCGGCCCTTTTCTCTTCTTCAATGATAACAATGGAGGAGACTTTGGCCGGACTGAGCGCCCGCTGTATGAACAGGGAGGGATTTGTCGTAAAGTTGATTACGTCGATATTTTCATTTTTCAACTCGCGAACGATCCCATGAATGCGGCTTCCCTTCATCCCCACACATGCGCCTACCGGGTCGATCCGGTCATCATAGGACTCAACTGCGATCTTGGCACGCTCACCGGGTACCCTAACAATCTTTTTGATATTGATCAGGCCATCATACACTTCAGGAACTTCAGATTCGAACAAACGTTCGAGAAATGATTCCGAGGTACGCGATAAAATAATGATCGGATTATTGTTCTTCATCTCCACCTTGGATACGACGGCCCTGATGGTATCGCCTTTCCTGTAAAAGTCTGACGGGATTTGCTCCGACTTGGGGAGGATCAGTTCAATACCTTCATCATCAAGAACGAGAATCTCCTTCTTCCACACCTGGTAAACCTCACCGGAAATAATTTCACCTATCTTTTCACGGTATTTGGTGTAAACATTGTTTTTCTCGTATTCCTGGATTTTGGAGATCAGGTTCTGCCGGATGGCAAGAATTTCACGCCGGCCGAAGCTGCCTAACTTGATCTCTTCCGACAGTTCTTCCCCAACTTCAAAATCGGGTTCAACCTTGATGGCTTCAGAAATAGGGACCTGGGTGTTTTCATCTTCTACTTCACCGTCTTCAACGATGGTACGTGACCTGAAAATTTCAAGATCTCCTTTGTCAATATTTACAATGATGTCGAAATTATCGGCCGACCCATACCTTTTCGTCAGCATGTGTTTGAATACATCTTCCAGGATGCGCATCATGGTTTCCCTGTCGATGTTTTTGAATTCCTTGAATTCTGAAAAGGTTTCGACTAAATTCAGATGTTCCATTGTTTGGTAATTCTACTGTTTAAACGTGATTACTTCTTTTGCGGATTTGATGTCGCTGAAATTCAACAACACAATTTTATTTTCCGGTTCTTTCTTGGTTTTTTTCAAAGGGGTTATTGCTAGTTCAATGCCGGTTTCACTCGTTTTCAGAACAATCCCGGAGATTTTTTCACCGGATTTTGTCACTACATCCAGTGATTTTCCGATATTTTTTGCATATTGTCTGGGTAATTTTAAAGGACGGTCAGCCCCTGCCGATGACACGGTCAGATCAAAATCTTCAGCATCACGGTCAAGACTTTCATTGAGAAATTGGTTCAGTTCCCTGCATGTATCAACAGTAACACCATGATCGCCATCGATATAAACCGAGATATGATTTCCGGGCTTGACGGCTGTTTCCACGAGAAAAACGTCACTCCCCGCAAGATGTGTACCGATCAATTTATTTACTTTCGCTTCCGTGATCATTGATTATCAATAAAAGAGGGGACTTTTTGTCCCCCCGCTTCGTGCTTTTTAATATCGGGTGCAAAGATACGCAATATTTAATAACGGCAAAATCTTTTTTGTATATTTGTTTGCCAACCTCCTGCAAATGCAAACCCGCTTTGTGATATCGCTATTCCTTATATGCATGGTTCATCCCGTCATTGCACAGTGGAATTACATGAATCCTGCCCCTTCTCCCGAGGGTTATTCAGCCATCCAGTTTGTCGGTGAACAACTGGGGTATGCCATCAGTCCTGCCGGTACACTGGTTCAAACCATGGATGCCGGCCTGCACTGGGCGATCATCAAACCCGTTTCTTTTCCGCAATCCTACTGTACCGACATGTGTTTTGTCTCTGCCTCAAAGGGATGGATCATCGGGGTGAAGGGGATGATTCTTAAAACACCTGATGCAGGCCATACCTGGGATATCTTGCCCTCAGGCACTACTTCAGATCTTTTATCAATCGACATGGTTTCTGAATCAATCGGCTATATCATAGGGATTCACGGTATCATTCTTAAAACAACCGACGGTGGGAATTCCTGGCAACTGATCGTTCCAGATATTGTCAGGGATATGTACGATTGCTTTTTTACCGATGAACAGCAAGGGTTCGCTGCAGCCGATAAAAGCATTTTAAAGACCCTGGATGGCGGAAACACCTGGACTGAAGTGTTGCATGCTGATTCGGGGTACAACTTTATACGGGTTAATTTTACCAGCCCTCTTGCAGGATTTGCAGTCGGGCGCAAAGGCGGAATTTTTAAAACTGCCGATGGAGGGGCAAACTGGACCAGGATTCCGGTAAATACAGATAAAAACCTGACGGGTATTTGTTTTACAAACAACCACACAGGCCATATAACGGGCAATAACGGGATCATGCTCAGAAGCACGGATGCCGGCAATTCATGGAGCATCCTCAATACAGGGTTCCCGTATAATTTCGACGGTCTTGCTTTTTCCAATGACAATAACGGGGCGGCCTATGGACCGCTGGGCGCTATTTTCCATACATCCGATGGCGGAATAACCTGGAGCCCGGCGACATTTTGCACGCTCGATAATTTGTGGGCCATCTCATTTGCCAATGAACAGGTAGGTTTTGTTGCCGGTTCAGCAGGTGCCGTGGGAAAGACCCTGGATGGCGGAAATACCTGGTCGATGCTGTCAACCGGTACCCAAAAATCGATCAGCAGTATTTTAATGGTTAGTCCTGATGTTGGTTACCTTGCCGGAGAACAGGGATTGATACTTAAAACGATAAATGGCGGAGCTTCATGGCAACAGGTAACATCGCCTGATGCAATTAACTGGAGCTCCCTGTACTTCAAGGATGCTGACAATGGCATGGTTTCAGGCATCAGCCCGGTCATTTATGTTACAAAAAATGGGGGTAATTCGTGGACTGGCATCCAAACTGAAACAAATGCCGCCATTAATTCAATGACTTTTTCGGGATCGGTGGGTTATGCCTGCGGGAGCACCGCAACCCTGCTGAAAACCACAAATTTCGGAAGCTCCTGGTCGAAAATTATCGTTCCCGAACTATATGAAGCCAACTTGAATAAGATCATTTGTGTTGATGAAAACAATTGTTTTGTCATGGGGAACCAGTATGTCACAAATGCCTGGGTGATGTTTTTTGCAGCCACTGCCGATGGTGGTGCCACCTGGAAGGTGAAGACGTTCGAGTTTTCCCCTTCCAAAACATTTATGTCAATGTGTTTTACCGATGCGCAGACAGGTTATGCAGGCGGTTCCGATTTTTTATGGAAAACCAAGGATGCGGGGGATAACTGGATTGACCAGACGCCTGAAATTTTGCGATCAGGGCCAAACGAAATCCGTTTCGTCAACCATGAGGTTGGTTTTGCTGTGGGTTATTCGGGGCAAATCCTCTCAACCAGCAACGGAGGAGGGCTTGGAGTAAACAACCCGTCGGCCGCTTCTGTTAAAATTCTTGACCAGAATAGCCCGAACCCTTTTCATGGAACCACCCAAATAGCCTACCGGATCAGGGAAGCAGGTCGGGTAAGCCTGGTAATTTACGATCTGTATGGGAAATATGTCATGGAGTTGGTCAACGCGGTTCAACCGGAAGGATTCTACCGGATAAAATTTGATGGCAGTGGGATTTTACCGGGGGTCTATTTTTACAGGCTCACAAACAATCGGGTTTCAGATACCCGTAAACTGGTGATCTATTGAAAATCCCGGTTGCTGGTTCTGCCGGGATAACATCAGCACAGGGAAAACAGGGATGGGAAATCGCGCAGGCGTTTAATCCATGAAATCTGCTTCCACCGGGGTAACGGGTGCAAGTTTGTCAGGGGTGCCTGATATACAATCCGTATTAGCCTCAATACCGGATGGGTCTTCAAAATCAGCCTCCCTTGGCGTGACCGGGGCAATCTGACTCACTAAAACCGCCGGCATTGCAATCATTTCAGTGCCATCCATGAATGCGGCTTCACCCGGAGTTGACGGCGCCAATTTTAAAAGATCGATGGTTATCTCATTTTTTACGGTTTCCGTTTTGATGTTAAGATTCTTTAAACTTCCTGCAAGCATTGTGCTTGCGGTCATGGCGATCAGGACGATCAGTGTATAGATTTTTGCTTTCATGGCTTTTAAATTTTCAGAGGTTGCCTTTTGTCGTTTTCGGGAATATGACGGGCCATGAAGTTCGATGTTACAGTTGAATAGGTGAGGACTGGAATACAATCGATGAAGGAAAGAATTTTATCGATAAAAAAATGGCAACCTTCTTGTTGAAGATTACCATTCTTTTGTTGACCCACCAGGATTCGAACCTGGGCCGAGAGAACCAAAATCTCTTGTGCTGCCGTTACACCATGGGTCAAAATGATATACGATTTACGTCTCACGTCCTGCGTCAAACGTCTAGCGTTTCCGGCGGCAAAGGTAAAAAAAAAATATTACCGAACACTGTTAAGCGGTAAATTTGTACTTTCGCAGCTTCATTCCAGTAAATTTCATCCTATGAAGAATTTCCAGAAACTGAACAATGTTTTCGGCTGGGCAACTTTTATCATTGCCTCAACGGTTTACATGCTGACCATTGAACCTACAGCCAGCTGGTGGGATTGTGGGGAATACATCGCCACTGCATTTAAGCTCCAGGTCGGCCATCCCCCGGGAGCGCCTTTGTTTCAGATGCTGGGCCGGTTTTTCTCCCTGTTTTCTTTTGGGGATGTTTCTCATGTGGCCATGATGGTCAACGTAATGTCTGGCCTGTCCAGTGGCTTTACTATTTTATTCCTTTTCTGGAGTATCGTATTGTTTGCCAAAAAAATTGTTGCCCCGAAAGGCGACATGACCACGGGGGAGATGTTCACAGTTTTCGCAGCTGCTTTCGTCGGGGCCATGGCTTATACTTTCAGCGATACATTCTGGTTTTCTGCCGTTGAAGGTGAGGTTTACGCAATGTCATCAGCGTTTACAGCCATATCCTTCTGGGCCATTTTGAAATGGGAAGATGTGGCCGACGAAAAGCATTCATACCGCTGGCTTGTGCTGATCGCTTTTTTAATGGGACTGGCCATCGGCGTTCACTTGCTCAACCTCCTCGTAATCCCTGCAACCTGCATGGTCTATTACTATAAGAAATATAAAAAACCCACAAAGACGGGCATGCTGGTTACATTGATCCTGTCAATCCTGATCCTCGCATTTGTCATGTTTCTCATCATTCCCGGAATGGTACAGCTTTCCGGGAAATTCGAATTGTTGTTTGTCAACGGTTTCGGCATGCCATTCAATACCGGGACAATTTTCTTTTTCGTCCTGCTGATCGGACTGATTGTCTGGGGATTGTATTTTACCCGCAAACGGGGAAAAACAGTGCTGAATACCATTATTTTATCATTCGCCTTCATCCTCATCGGGTATTCATCCTTTTTAATGCTGGTGATCCGTGCCAATGCAGATACGCCCATCAATGAAAATGCCCCCAAGGACGCCGTAAGTCTGCTTTCTTACCTGAACAGGGAGCAATATGGCGATTTCCCCATTGCATACGGCCAGTATTACAATGCCCCGATCATTGATTATGCTGATGGGAACCCTGTCTACCAGAAAGATGAGAAAGCTGGGAAATACATCATCATTGACAACCGGAAAGGAACAGTCCCGGTTTTCGATCCGAAATTCACAACTATTTTTCCACGCATGTGGAGTAACCAGCGGAAAAGTTCGGCTGACTTTTATAAAAAATGGGGGGGCGAAGGCATCCCTGTCGAAGTTACTTCATCAGATGGAAAGACGGAAACATTGAACAGGCCAACCTTTGGTGAAAACCTGAAGTATTTCTTTTCTTACCAGATCGGCCATATGTATATTCGCTATTTCATGTGGAATTTTGTCGGGCGCCAGAATGATGTCCAGGGATTTGGTGGCAGCCTGGAAGATGGAAACTGGATCAGTGGCATCCCGTTTCTTGATAAAATGCGCCTGGGCCATAGCCAGGTTGATCTTCCCGACAGTAAGAAAAACCGGGCATCGAACAAATATTATTTTTTGCCATTGATCCTTGGACTCATCGGATTTTTTTTCCAGATGGGCAAAGATGCAAAAGGAACGATCATCATCTCACTCCTGTTCATTATGACCGGCCTGGCCATCCTGGTTTATCTGAACCAGCAGCCTTACGAACCACGTGAACGGGACTATGCCTACGCGGCGTCATTCTATGCATTTGCAATCTGGATCGGGCTGGGGCTTATCCCGCTGATCAACTTTTTAAAGAAAAAGCTTGCTGAAAATGCCTCCATAGCCATTGTTTTCGGACTTTGCCTTTTACTGGTGCCGGGTATCATGGCAAAGGAGAACTGGGATGATCACGACCGTTCGGGAAAATATGCCTGCCGGGATTTTGCCGCTGATTATCTGAAATCATGCGACCCCCAGGGAATCCTGTTTACCAACGGCGACAATGATACATTCCCTTTGTGGTACGATCAGGAAGTTGAAGGAATCGGTACCGATGTGCGTGTTGTCAACCTCATGCTGGCCTCTGGCCCCTGGTATATCAATCAATTGTATAAAAAGGCCTACAATTCCAATCCCATTCGGCTTACTTTGAACCAGGAGCAGTACCGGCAGGGAACCAACGACATCGTACCGTTTTATGACATAGGATTAAAAGGATATGTTGAATTAAAGGACATGATCGACTTTATTAAAAGCGATGACCCTCAAACTTTTCTTCCCTTGCAAAATGGAGAACAGATGAAGTTTTTCCCATCAAAAAAGGTAAAAATTACTGTTGATTCGGCTGCCTGCGTGAAATATGGAATTGTGCCAAAACACCTCCGGGGAAAAATGGTTGATTCAATTTGCTGGACCATCCGCACAAATCAGCTCTATAAGAATGACCTGATGCTGCTCGATCTGCTTGCCTCCAACAAGTGGGAGCGTCCGATCTATTTTGCAGCACCCTCGAGCGTGAATCATTGTGTTTCCATCGACTCGTTCTGTCATGTTCAGGGCTGGGTTTACAAATTCATGCCTGTCAAATCCGATCCCAATGACTATATCCAGGGAATGGGCGGCGTAGATGCACTCACTTCTTACGACATTCTTAAAAATAAGTGTGCCTGGGGAAACCTGAATGACCCACATGTGTATGTTGATCCTGAAAGTTTGAACAATTCGGTGAGGCCTAAAACCAATTTCATGCGTGTTGCACAATCCCTGGTTGCACAGGGCAAAAAGAAAGAAGCCATAGAGATGCTTGACATTTATATCAAGTATTTTCCCGATTCGAAAGTGCCGTACGATATGTATATGCTCCCTTATGCTGAAATATATTACAAAGCCGGAGCACCTGATAAGGCGAACAAGCTTGTTGAACGTATTGCTGCGATCAGTAGCCAGAACCTTGACTACTACTATTCCTTTTCCAAGTCAAATCCACAGTACTTTGACCAGGATATTCAAACAAGCCTGGGCATCATCAAGCGGATATCGATGATCGCTTCGGAAAACAACCAGCCTAAACTCGCTGCCAAAATTGACACATTGTTCAATATGAAACTGAAATCGTTTCAATAACCATTGACTTTCGTAATTTGTTAATCGTAATTTGTTTACCCCTATGTTACTAACAGCAATAACCTGGAATCCCAGCCCTGAGATTTTTAGTATTGGTGGGTTTGCCGTCAGATGGTACGGGCTGTTCTTTGCACTTTCGTTTTTCTTTGGGTACCTGATCATGCAGAAGTTCTTCAACAAAGAAGGCGTTCCAATAAAATTGCTGGATGAACTGACCACCTATATGATCGTAGGAACCATTGTTGGCGCACGCCTTGGCCATGTGTTTTTTTATGAACCAGCCTGGTACCTGGCACACCCCATCAAAATTCTTAAGGTGTGGGAAGGCGGGTTAGCCAGCCATGGAGCAGGCATCGGGATCATTCTGTCAATCCTGGTATTCTCATCAGTGCGAAAGAAACCTTTCCTATGGGTCATGGATCGGATTGTCATCGTTGTCGCGCTTGCCGGTTTCCTCATCCGGATGGGTAATCTGATGAACTCTGAGATTTATGGTTTGCCCACTTCACTGCCGTGGGGTTTTCAGTTCCTGCGTTCCACAACACCTTCGGATGGATTGGTCCCACGACATCCTACCCAGATCTATGAAGGCTTATCATACCTGTTTATTTTCTTCCTTTTATGGTGGTACTATTACAAAAAAGATGGGAAACCAGCCTTGGGATTCCTGTTTGGACTTTTTATGATCCTGGTATTCGGGATGCGTTTCATTATTGAATTCATCAAAGAACCTCAGGTGGGTTTCGAACAAGGTCTTTTGCTGAACATGGGCCAGCTACTTTCAATCCCATTTGTCATTGCCGGGGGCATCCTTGTTTTCCTTTCTTTTAGGAAGAAGAGTTTATCACTACATAAATGACCTGATTTGCATCTCTAAATCCTTATAGTCATTCTGAAGGACCATACCGGGATAATTTTTTGACATTTCAAAGGCATAAAGCAAGTCAAATTCTTCCTGGTTCATCGAAAAATAGATTTTTTTTTCCATTAAATACCGCGAAAGGTATTCCTGTTCAGTCTGTCCTGGCGTAGGAATGAAAATTGCCCTTTTCCCAAGAGTAACTATGTCCATGATGCTTGAGTATCCCGACCTGCAAATTACCAGCACCGAGCGCTGGATCAGTTCTTGCAGTTTCACTGAATCAAGGTGTGTAAAAACATGGATCCTGTTGTCAAGAACATAGGCTTCATCGGATTCAGGCATGCCACGTACCATTGCAACCTGCAAGTTGATGCTGACAAGTTGCCTGAGAATTTTTTCTTCAAGGATTGTTCTTTGAGGTTCGGGCCCAGAAAGCATCACCAAAATATCAAATTCAGGCTGGTTATAACCGGCAAAAGGTTCAACTGATTTTGAAAAACGGGACAGAACACCTATAAAATGTGCATTGGCCGGCAGTCGCCGCGGATGCGACAATGCACCTGCCAGGCCAAGGTGGGACTCAAAATCGGGAATCCAGCAGGAGTTATACTGTTTTATAAACCAGTAATTTATTGAATTGAGCATGCCCTGAATGAACTTCAGGTTGCCGGGTACCTGGATGTTCGGTTGATGTGTAATAAATACCGATGGGATATTTGAATGCCAGCATCCAAATCTGTTGTCTGAAATAATCAGGGTAGCGTTGGTTTGTGCTGCAATTTTCTTCAGGGTCTGATGTTCATGCCAGATTCCAAACAGAAGCTTTGGTAAAAGTTGTAACATTTTAAACGCAAACCGGTCATTCCTTGGATAATGGATGTTCGTTCCGGGAAAATCGATGAAAGAGATACCCGGATACTCTTTTCTGATGAATTCCAACGGTCTTCCGCTGGCCGCAACAACCACTTTAAATCCAAGTGCCTGAAGTTTTGATATAACCGGAACACAGCGGGTTGCATGACCTATTCCCCAATCCAGGGGGCAAATGAGCGCTGTTTCTCTTCCTGGCATAACCAATTGAACCTGTACAAACCAAATTTATACTAAAATCTTGCTTTGGTGCGGAAAAGTTATCCACACTGTATTACCTTTTATAAACGAACACGATAAAGCAGTATAAAACACCTCACCCTAACCCTCTTCTGAAGGAGAGGGGAATTCCCCTTCTCCTTCAGAAGAAGGGGCCAGGGGAGGAGGTCTAATGACTTAGTGGATGAAGTTTTATGAATTTGTAATAATATGGCAGATGATAAATTGTTATACCAGATCGGTTTGACCTTGATCCCCGGAGTAGGTGATGTGTTGGGACGAAAACTTGTTGCTCTTTGCGGAAGTGCTGAAGCCGTGTTCAGGGAACCGAGACATCACCTGGAAAAAATTCCCAGGATCGGCGAAATACTGGCCCTCGCTGTAGGAAATGACGAAATATTGATTCGCGCAGAAAAGGAGATCTCTTTTATCGAAAGGTTCAGTATCATGCCATTTTTTTTTCAGGACAAGACCTATCCCCATCGCCTGAAGAATTGTATAGACAGCCCTGTTTTACTGTTTTACAAGGGAACAGGCGACTTGAATTCCCCCCGGGTGATTGGCATTGTTGGTACACGGAAAGCCACAGAATACGGGAAGAATGTCACGCATGAACTGGTTGCCGGACTCGTGCGGCAGCAGGTTTTGGTTGTAAGTGGACTTGCGTATGGCATCGATAGCTGTGCACACCGCTTTTCACTCGATTGTGGACTGGATACCATAGGTGTGCTTGGACATGGCCTGGATACAGTTTACCCATGGCTTCACCGGCCTTTGGCTGAAAAAATGCTGACCCAGGGTGGGTTGATCACAGAGTTTTTAAGTAAAACCAAACCCGACCGTTCAAATTTCCCAAAGAGAAACCGGATCATTGCCGGACTCTGCGATGCCATCATTGTTGTTGAAGCCGGTCGGAAAGGTGGTGCGCTCATCACCGCCGACATTGCCAATTCTTACAACAGGGATGTTTTCGCCGTTCCGGGCAGGGTGACCGATCCGTTCTCGGATGGAACGAATTATCTGATCAGGACCAACCGTGCTGCCCTGGTGCAAAAAGCCGAGGACATCGAATATCTGATGGGATGGAAAGAATCCGCTGGATTTGCAAAGACGGCACAACGTAAAATTTTTATTGAAATGACCCCGGAGGAGGAGAAAATTGTGACCCTGCTCGAGGAAAAGGGGCAACTGGGAATCGATGAAATTTGTATCCTTTCATTGAATCCCATGAGCAAAGTATCAGCATCCTTGCTCAATCTTGAATTTGAAGGAATTGTAAGATGTTCGCCCGGGAAAATCTATTCATTGCTCTGAAAGTTCCGGACTGGAAAAAGCTGCTTTCAGTCCAAGAACCAAAACAATTATTGTGGAGCCAAATGAAAAAAGGCTAAGTAGTTTGAAATCACTCGTCAGCATGCAAAAATTGAATATCCCGTGAAAAAATGCGGCAACAAATAATCCGGTAAGCGAAAATACGACCCTGGTTTTTAGAATTTTTGCCATTCCAATAAAAAAAACCATGATCACGGAGAACATGATGTTGGCTGGAATTAACACAAATGCATAAAGAGTAGCAGGAAAGAGTGACTGGATATTCAAGATGTTAAAAATAAAAAGGATGAGGGCGATTGAAGAAAACCCCAGCGAAATCATTATTGAAAGCGCGATCGCATCGATCGGCCTTGTAATTTTGTTTTTGGGAATAATAAAATACCGTAAAATAATGAATTTGCCCAACTCGGAACTTATACCAACCGTGATGAATGAATAAAAGATAATACGATTAAGGCTCCTTAGATTGCTGAGACCAAGTTTAATTGAAAAAAACTCAAAGACGAGCAATAAAAGAACTCCTGCACCACCCGCGATGTAACTTTGAAAAAGAAGCCTGCTGAATTCCCGGGTATAATGCCTTTTAAAGTACAGATAAAGAAAAAATGCAAGAAGAGGGGCTGACCCCAGCATTAAATACGAGACTGGCCTCATATAACAGATATAAAAGTGAAATCTCAGCCAAATGTAATTAATTTTATACTTTTACAAACAAAAATTAATCTCTTAATCTGTCTTTTGGAAGGAATCGTCGTAAAATCAACCGGAAGTTGGATCATCGTTAGGCTGCAGGACGGAACAAGGCATGAATGCAAATTGAAAGGGCAGTTCCGCATGCGTGATATAAAACACACAAACCCGGTGGCTATCGGTGATCATGTGCAGGTGGAGCTCATGCCCGGAGATAGTCATGGAATGATAACGAAGATTCATCCACGTGAAAATTACATCATCAGGAAAGCAACGAAACTTTCAAAGGTATCCCATATCATTGCAGCAAACCTCGACCATGCTTATCTGATCGCAACACTTGCCCAACCCAGGACCTCAAATGGGTTTATCGACCGGTTTCTTGTTACTGCTGCGGCTTACTACATCCCGGCCAGTATTATTTTCAATAAAGTTGATCTGTATAGCCCTGAATTGCTTGAAACCCTGGAGGGATTATGCACTGTTTATGAAAATGCAGGTTATCATTGTTACCGTTCATCCGCGATCCATGGTGAAGGAGTTGAACTGATCAGGGAACTGCTCAATGGAAAGGTGAGCCTTTTTTCTGGACATTCCGGGGCCGGGAAGTCGGCGCTGATTAAAGCCATCGACCCTTCTTTGAACCCCAGGATCGGGATCCTGTCACAAACACATCAAAAAGGGATGCATACCACTACTTTTGCTGAAATGTACGAATTGGGCAGCAATGGCTTCATCGTGGATACACCCGGGATCAAGGAATTTGGCCTGATTGATTTTGATAAAACCGAAATCCACAGATGCTTTCCGGAAATGGACCGCCTTCTGCCTTTTTGCCAGTACAAAAATTGCTCGCATACGCATGAGCCCGGGTGTGCGGTAAAAGCCGGGATCAAAACAGGTTCAGTGAGCATGTTGCGTTATAATTCATATATTAGCATCCTCCATGATAGCTAAACAACTGATCACCGGTCATGTCATACCACTAAAATCCACTGATACTGGTGCTTTTGCCCTGCTCCAGATGGAAGAAGCTCGATTGTCGCACCTTCCTATTGTTGAAGGGACAACCTTGATTGATATTATCTCGGATAAGGAAATTCAGGCTGTTGATGATCCGGAATTGGAAGTTGGGCGATATAAAATTAACCCCATCAGGGTTTCTGTTGACGAGGAACAACATGTTTATGAAGTGCTTAAGTTGTTTTCCTCCCTGAATCTGACCATGGTTCCCGTGGTCAGGGATGAAAATTACTACGTGGGGGCAATCATCCTTCCGACCATTGTAAATTCACTGGCGGCGATGATTGGAATCGATAATCCCGGCAGCATTGTCATTCTGGAAATAAATGACAAGGATTACAGCCTGGCAGAGATTGTGAAAATCGTTGAATCGAATGATACAAAAATTCTCAGTTGTTTCGTTACCCCACTTCCTGATTCCACCATCCTGGAGGTCACCCTCAAGGTAAGCCGGATTGAGATCGGCCCGTTACTCCAAACGTTCTTCAGATTAAATTACCTTGTTACCGCATCCTGGTCAAAGGAAAATTCTTTTAATGAAGGCCTCCAGGACCGGTTCGATGCCTTGATGAATTACCTGAACATTTGAACAATGAACCGCTTTTTTGCCTGCAGGTTCATCATTTTCCTGGTTTTTACCGGCATTGATTTTATGTTGTCGTTCAGCCTTGCTCTTGCTTCTCTTCCGGCAGGTACAACAGGGCAAGGAACTTCTAGCGATACCATTGTCATTCACAAAATCAGCATAAAAGGAAATTCAATCACCAAACCCGGGATCATCATGCGTGAATTGAATTTCAAAGTGAACGATACCCTTCCCGCTGATCAATTTTCAACCATGCTGATTGACAGCAGACAAAATATTTTCAATACCAGGCTCTTTAATTTTGTTACCATCGATACAACCCATGCCTCAGACCAACGGTTAACAGACGTTACTGTTGCATTGGTCGAACGATGGTATATCTGGCCAATTCCATACTTTGAAATTTCTGATCGTAATTTTAATGTCTGGTGGGAAACCAGGGATTTCAACCTGCTTACCTATGGAGTGGATTTTACCTTTTTCAATGTGAGGGGTAGGAATGAAACCCTTCGGATCCTGGCCCATTTCGGATTCAACCAGAAATTTGGATTTACCTATAAAATTCCGTACATCAACAAAAAACAGACTCTTGGGATTGGTTTTGGTTCTGGGGTTGAACTAAACCATGAACTGGCTGTTTATACCATGAACAATGAACCGGTTTATGTCAGGAATGATTCAAGGTATCTTAAAAAAATGGTACAAGGGTCAGGTGAACTTAACTACCGGCCTGATTTTTTCAGTACCCATACTTTTCGGGTGGCTTACGCATATTTCTCATTTGATTCTTCCATTCGGAGTATTCCCGGATTTGTACTGGCAGGTGAAAACATCCAGCAGTTTTTCAGCTTCAGCTATCTTTATAAAAATGATCATCGCGATGTTCAATTCTATCCGTTGAAGGGATATTGCCTGGAAGTGGAAGTAAACCATACTGTTCCTTTCGAAACAACACACAATAGTTACGTTCAGACAAACCTTCGTTTCTACCGGCAACTCTACAACCGCTGGTATTGGGCTTCAGGGTTTACCGGGAAACTGAGTTTCGAAAAAACCCAGCCATATTATCTCCAGCGTGGTTTAGGTTATGGACGAAATTTTGTACGGGGTTACGAATATTACATCATTGATGGGCAGCATTTTGCATTGTTGAAGCAAAATTTGAAATTTGCCCTGTTGCCTCAGCGTGTTGAACAATTCGGGTTCATTCAAACCACCAAGTTCAACACGCTACCGCTGGCCCTGTATCTCAATGCATTCATTGACATGGGATTTGTTTATCATTACCCGCAGCCTGCTGCCAACGGCTATGATACCGGCAATACCCTTGAAAACAGCTTTCTGATAGGATATGGACTTGGATTGGACTTTACAACGTATTATGACATTGTGATTCGGGTAGAGGGTACGGTTAACCGCCTGCAGCAGCCTGGGATCTATCTGCATTTTATCGCTCCGATATAATCGCTAACGTTCCTGCAATTAAAAATTACTGTACCTTTGCACGCCGAATTAAAAAATTGTAAAACACCATGAATGTTGCCTTATTTGGTAAAAATGTGACCGATGCAGCCATTCCATTCATCCAGGAACTGGTCGATGCCTTGAATAATTTGAATGGGGTAACATTCATCTACCAGCCATTTTTTAATAGTCTTGGCGGCAAAGTTGTTTTCACAAGGGATCCTGAATTGTTTTCCAGGCAGGCTGAAATCGAACATAAGGCAGATTTCTTATTTTCCATCGGGGGAGATGGAACGATTTTGGATGCGCTGAGTCTTGTCGGTACCTCCGGGATCCCGGTAACCGGTATCAATCTTGGCAGACTTGGTTTTTTATCCAGCATCCCCAAAGAACTTATCATCCCTGCCATTGAAGCGATACAGACCGGCCAGTATCAGATTGAAGACAGAACCCTGTTAAGCCTTGATTCTCCGCGGAACCTGTTTGGTTTGAATAATTATGCACTGAATGAAATTACCGTGTACAAGCCAAATGTCATGACGATGCTTACAATCAAGACCTGGATTAACAACGAATTTTTAAATGCTTACTGGGCTGATGGATTGATTGTTGCAACCCCTACTGGTTCTACAGCCTATTCACTCAGTTGTACCGGCCCGATCATCACCCCGGATTCTGAGAATTTTTTAATAACCCCGATAGCAAGCCACAATCTTACTGTCAGGCCGATTGTCATTAAAGATGATTGTGAAATCAGGATCCGGGTTACCGGAAAGAATTCCGAATTCCTGGTCAGCCTCGACTCACGAACAGAAAAAGTAGATCAAGGGGTAGAATTACTGATTCACAAGGCTCCATTTAAAATTAAATTGCTTCGATTGACAGATAAAAGCTTCTTCCAGACCATTCGTGAAAAGCTGAACTGGGGGTTGGATAACCGGAATTAGCATAATATTATGCAAGATGAGGCCGATTCATCAAATAAATGTATGATCTGGGCGTTATTCAAAGTTGTTGAACGATAAGATCAAAAAAGAATATTTAAGCCGCATGCATAACAGTCTCAGAAATTCGGTTTTATTGATAATCCTGTTCCTTTTCCAGTGTTTTTCGGTGAAATCCCAGGACCTGGAAGTTGGATTGACAGCCGGTGGTTGTTATTATCTTGGCGATCTCAACCCGGGAAAGCATTTTCTCCATACCAATATAGCCTATGGTCTGGAAGCAAGGTATGACCTTGATACTCGCTGGGCTGTGAAAATAAGTGGTTTGCGTGGTAAAATAGAGGGAAATGCCGCGTCCTCCGATTTTCTTCCCAACCGCGGGCTTGACTTCACCAGCCAGGTGACTGATATTGCAGGGGAGGTAGAATTTAATTTTCTTCCATATTTTACAGGAAGCCGGATGAACAGAATATCGCCGTATATTTACACAGGCATTTCCGTGTTCTTTTTTAACCCTGTCAGCAATGGTCAATTTTTGCGGAAACTGGGCACGGAAGGGCAGAATGTCGGTTATCAGGGGCGCACTCCCTATGGTTCTGTAAGCGTTTCAATTCCATTTGGTTTGGGGGTCAAAGTGAGCCTTTCAAAACGTGTGGGATTGCAGGCGTTTTGGGAAATGCATAAAACATTCAATGACTACCTCGATGATGTAAGTACTACTTATTATCTGAACGGTTCATCAATTGACCCAAAGGATCCGACAGGAGCTATGTCGGACCCAACGCGCAACCACGAACCTGGAATGCAACGTGGAAATTCTTCTAACATGGATTGGTATGCTTTTTTTGGCATCTCTTTTACATATAGTTTCAATTTGCTGGCATCAAATAAATGCCGGGATTTGAACCATTGATGGTCGGATTCTCATTATGACGGAAATAAAAGATCAAATTGATAGGAAAAATTTACCGGTTCATGTGGCTGTAATCATGGATGGGAATGGCCGCTGGGCGAAAAAACGCGGCTTTATTCGTACCCTGGGACATGAAAAGGGAGTGGATGCCGTTCGAAACACCGTCGAAGCGGCTGCCGAACTCGGGATACAATTTCTTACCATGTATGCCTTTTCAACAGAAAACTGGAACCGCCCCAAATATGAAATCGATGCACTGATGCGTATTCTGGTCAATTCTCTTCACAAAGAAATGACCACCCTCATGAAAAACAATGTCAGGCTTAAAGCCATTGGTGATTTGAAGAGCCTCCCTCCAAAGAGCAACCGTGAGCTGATGAAGTCAATCGATGAAACAAAAGAGAACACCGGACTGACCTTGATCCTCGCCCTTAGTTACAGCTCACGCTGGGAATTGGTGGAAGCAGCCCGGGCAATTGCGCGGAAAGTTGAATTAAAAGAATTATCACCTGATCAAATTGATTTATCCACTTTTACCTCTTTCCTTGCTACCGCGGCCATACCTGATCCCGAACTCCTCATACGCACCAGCGGGGAATATCGCATCAGCAACTTTTTACTTTGGCAAATAGCCTATGCTGAATTTTATTTTACAGATACCCTGTGGCCGGATTTTGGTAAAATCGATTTTTACAAAGCTGTTCTGGATTTTCAGGGGAGGGAGCGAAGATTTGGGCTTACCAGTGAACAGATCAATGAATTTGAAGGAAAACTACGTAAATAAATCTGAATGAGACTCCGCGAACTGCTGATTATACTGTTATTATTGCTTGCTATCTTACCTGTTTCAGCCCAGATCAGTCTCGGTGATGGTTTTACAGCGGATTATAACAACCCCAAAGAGTACTATATTGGCGGTATTACCGTGAGTGGTGTTAAATACCTCGATGGAAATGTACTGATCATGCTTTCTGGTTTGACAGTAGGCGATAAGGTAAAGATTCCGGGAGATAAAATTTCACAATCTGTTCGTAAATTATGGGAACAAGGGCTTTTCGAGGATATTAAGGTTTCGGTTTCAAAAGTGGTTGATGATCAGGTTTTTATAAATTTCAATCTCAAGGAACGTCCCAGACTTTCTAAGTTCCAGTTCACTGGGATTAAAAAATCTGATGCGGATGACATCCGGCAAAAGATTCGTTTGGTCAAAGGCGATTATGTTACCGATAACCTCATCATCAAAACCACAAATATCATCCGCAAATTTTACAATGACAAAGGCTTTTTAAATACAGATGTTCACATTGAACTTAAAAAAGATTCTGCAACTGCCAATGAAGTAACGATGTATATCAACATCGACAGGAATGAAAAAGTGAAAGTTTATACCATCACCATTCATGGCAATAAAAACATCGGCACCGATTTGATCAAAGCATCTTTGAGTAAAACCAAAGAAAAAAGTGTTTTCAACCCCATGAACAATATGGACAAGGTTGTTTACAACACAGCTAAAGATGTGGCAACCGTCGATTTTCTGGAAGTTGGCAACGTATTGGAGCAACACGTTTCTGATAATATCCGGATCAGGCTTTTTAAGTCATCGAAATTCATTGATGAAGATTACCAGGCAGATAAGCAAAAACTTATTGGGAAATATAACCAACTTGGCTATCGGGATGCCCGCATTATCAGGGATTCTATTTCGAAAAATGATGATAATACGATAAACATCGACATTTGGATCGAAGAAGGGCCAAAATATTTCATTCACAGCATCACATGGGTTGGAAACACCAAATATTCGTCAAAATTCCTTGACCGGATTTTAAAAGTCAGCAAAGGCGATGTGTATGATCAGGCAGCACTTGAAGAGGCCCTCACATACAATCCCAGCGGTGCTGACATCAGGTCGCTCTACATGGACGACGGGTATTTGTTTTTTGATGTTTCCCCTGTTGAAACCAGGGTGCAAAACGATTCAATCGACATTGAAATCCGAATGCACGAAGGGAAACAGGCAACCGTTAACAAAGTGACCATTAAGGGCAATACTAAAACAAATGATCATGTCGCATTGCGTGAAATCCAGACGCGGCCCGGTCAGCTTTTTAGCCGCGACAGACTTATCCGGTCGCAACGGCAACTGGCTCAGTTGAGATATTTCGATGCAGAGAAGCTGACACCCAATGTCAATCCCAATCCGGAAGATGGTACGGTCGATATCAGTTATGACGTTACAGAGACATCGGCTGACCAGATTGAACTTTCGGGAGGCTGGGGATATGGCAGGATTGTCGGAACCCTGGGCCTGTCATTCAACAATTTTTCGTTGAAAAATATTACCAACCTGAAATCATGGAAACCGATCCCTGCCGGTGATGGGCAGAAGTTGAGTTTACGGTTTCAAACCTACGGCAAGGGTTATTACAGCTATAGCTTTTCCTTCACAGAGCCCTGGCTTGGCGGCAGGAAGCCGCTGGCCCTTAGCTTGTCGTATTACCATTCAAAATATACCAACGGTTTGGCAGCGAATGATGCCAGTTTTGCCTATTTTAAAATTGATGGGATTTCTGTCGGACTTGGAACCCAGTTGCGCTGGCCTGATGACTATTTCTCGCTCTACCAGAGCCTGAACTATAACAGGTATAATACATACAATTATGCATCGATTTTTACTTTTGGAGGTGGGAACGGAGTTTATAACGCATTGAGTTATTCCGTTACATTATCCCGGAATTCGGTGGATGCGCCAATTTTTGCAAGAAACGGCTCGGAGTTATCCTTCAATGTGGAGGTGACTCCTCCATATTCATGGTTCCGTGGCAACGTTGATTATTCAAGTATGTCTGCCAGTGAACGTTACAAATGGGTTGAATATTACAAGATCAAATTCAAGGGTGCCTGGTACATCAATCTTGTGGAGAAACTTGTGATGACGCCCCGGATCCAGTTCGGATTTCTTGGGGCTTATAATCAGAATTTGGGAGAAACACCATTTGAGCGCTTTTATCTCGGCGGCGATGGTTTATCAGGAACCAACAACATGGATGGACGCGAACTCATAGGCATGCGCGGATATGCTAATAACTCGCTTACGCCCGGGTATCCAACCACCATCGGGGGCACGGTATATACACGTTACACGCTCGAATTGCGCTATCCGATTTCTCTCAATCCCAGTGCTACCATTTTTGGATTGGGATTTGTCGAAGCCGGCAACGACTGGTTGTATTGGAAAAATTTCAACCCTTTCAACGTGTACAGATCTGTGGGTGTTGGCGTACGGGTGTTTTTACCGATGTTCGGACTGCTTGGTCTCGATTGGGGGTATGGTATTGATGCGATTCCCGGTGTTCCAGGCGCCAACGGCGGGCAGTTCCATTTCTCGATCAACTCTTCGATTGACTAGGAAAAAGCCGGCCAGTGGACAACTGAATTGACTAACTTTGTAACTTTGTGACTCAGTAAATCCTGTTACTTTATCGACTTCTTAGATGATTTAAAATTATATCATATGAAAAAGAAAGTTTTAATTTTTACGGTGATCATGTTTGCTGCTTTGTTTATTCAGGCTCAGAAATTCGCTTACGTCGACACTGAATACATCCTCGATAATATCCCTGAATTCGCAGAAGCGCAATCCCAACTTGATGAAATTTCCTCTCAGTGGCAAAAAGAGATCGAAGCTAAATTTGCAGAGGTTGATAAAATGTATAAGGACTACCAAACCCAGGCTGTCCTTCTTCCAGATGACATGAAAAAGAAAAAAGAACAGGAAATTGTTGATAAAGAAAAGGAAGTCAAGAATTTACAACGAAACCGGTTTGGAAAAGAGGGTGATCTGTTTAAAAAACGCCAGGAACTGGTCAAGCCTATTCAGGAAAAAATTTACAATGCAATTCAGGAAATTTCGACAAGTAACAATTATGCGGTTATTTTTGATAAAGGCGGCAGTTTGACCATGATGTACGCAAATCCAAAATATGATATCAGCGACGAAGTACTGGACAACCTTGGTGCAAGCCTGAATAACAGGAAAGGAAAAGGAAAAACGGGCGGTACTACTCCTTCAGGTGGGAAAAATGCAAATACCGAATCAGCACCTTCAGGTGGAAAAAATACCAACACCGATGCAGCACCTTCAGGCGCATCTGTACCCAGAGAACCGAAGAAATAAAAAAAAATGTTTACTTTTGCATCACAATTCGTAGTATAAACCATTTAATTATTGAAAATGAAAAAATTAGCTAAGTTTATTGCTGTTGTTGTATTGATCATTGGTTGTTCTTTTGTTTCACAGGCACAAAATCCGGTCAAGATTGGATATATTGATTTCAATACATTGCTGGCAGCAATGCCGGGAATTGATTCTGTAAAGATCAAACTGCAAAGTTATCAGAAGACCCTCACAGACCAGATGGATGCTATGAAAGCGGAGTTTGAAAACAAGTACCTGGATTATCAATCACAGGCTTCAAGCATGTCGGATCTGATAAAACAAACCAAGGAGAAAGAATTGTCAGATCTCCAGGCTCGTATCGATGCGTTTCAACAAAAAGCCAGCCAGGATCTTCAAACCAAACAGCAGGAATTAGTTGCCCCGTTTATCGAGAAAGCCAAAGCAGCTATCAAAGAAGTTGCCAAGGAAAATAAATTCACCTTTGTTTTAAATGCAATAGAAGATGTTGTTATTTATAAAGATGAGGCCGATGATGTCATGTCGCTGGTGAAGAAAAAACTTGGAATACAGTAAAGATATTCTACAAAGTGAAAAGCCGGTTTTTATAAAGGACCGGCTTTTTTATTTCACTATTCACCAATTCATTAATAAGAATTACCAGCTTCCTCCGGCACCGCCTCCGCCAAAGCTTCCTCCGCCAAAGCCGCCGAAACCGCCACCGCCTCCGCCGAAACCACCCCCGCCTGAACTGAAGTCGTTCCATGATCCGCCATGGCCGCGACCCATTGAGCCAAGCAACCAGAAAGCGGTCCAGAAAGGAAGGCTTTTGCCTACAGACATTCCGCGCGCCCGGCTGCCACGAATAGCCATGAACACGACGATGATAATGACAATCGGAATCAGGAGGCCAAAGGGGCTTGATTTCTTACCGGCTTTCTTGCTGTATTGGTCTGCGGTATACTCTCCTTTCGCCAGGGAAATCATGGTTGAAGTAGCCGATTCAATTCCTGCATAATAATTTCCGGTTCGGAAATTCGGCAGCATTTCATTTTCAACAATCCGTTTGGCTAAAGCGTCCGGAATAACCCCTTCCAGGCCATACCCGGTTTGAATGCATGCTTCGCCATTTTCATTGGGATACTTAGGTTTCACAAGCAATACGGCTCCATTGTTTTTCCCTTTTTGACCGACACCCCATTTTTCGCCGATCAACCTGGCAAATTCATTCTTGTCATACCCGTTGAGTGATTTAACCAGTACTACAACGATTTGGGTGGAGCTGGAATCATTGAAGGTCACAAGTTTCCGTTCAAGGTTTTGCACTTCATCGGTGCTTAAAATCCTGGCAAAATCGTTCACGAGCCGCGGTGGATCAGGCCTGGATGGAATATTCTGTCCATTGACCGAAGCGTATCCAAACAAGAATAGAATTCCTAAAAACGGGAGAAAATACCTCTTATATGATCGCATAAACTTTATCTTCTTAAACACATTAACTTATTAGATAAGTAATTAGTCTTTACCGAAAGATACTTCATCCGGCAGTTCGTTAACATCACCGAGGTGATAGGGAAAATGTTTTTTTAAATGTATCCCGGTGGATGTAATTGCTTCGATCAGGCCCTCGGTATAACGGTTTTCCCTGAAATGGTCCAGCATCTTTGCTTTTATTTCATTCCAGTAATTTTCCGGAACCAGCTTATGAATACCGCTGTCGCCAATGATGGCGAAGCGCCGGTTTTTTACTGCCAGGTAAATTAATACACCATTCCGAAGCTCCGTTTTATTCATTCCAAGTTGTTTGAAAACGAATGCAGCACGGTCAAGCACATCCCCCGAAAAAGTGTTTTCAATATGAACACGAATCTCCCCGGATGTATCCAGCTCCGCATTCATAATTGCCTGCCTGATATCGTCTCTCTCCTGTATTGAGAAAAAATTTTTTGCACCGGTACCCATGTTTGTTGTGATATAGTTGTTGCTGTTGTTCAGATTCTGTGTACACCTTATAATGAGTGCATTCCTGGCGGTAAATGGATGAACTTTACAGGGATGCTAAAATTGAACTTGCGGTGCTTTTTCCGCTCCCGCCTGTGCCTGGAAATAAGCTTTTTTCTGGAACCCCAGCATGCCAGCAAACATGCTGGTAGGGAATTGCCGCAAATAGGTGTTGTAAGCCTGGGCCGATTCGTTGAATTTCATGCGCTCAACAGTGATGCGGTTTTCCGTACCTTCCAGCTGTGCCTGAAGTTCAGAAAAATTTTGCGTGGCTTTAAGTTCCGGATACTTTTCAACAACAACCATGAGCCTGCCAAGTGCTGAACTCACTCCATTCTGAGCCTCCTGAAACTTTTGCAACGAAGCCTCATCCAGGTTTTTAGGATTGATTTGAACACTGGTAGCCTTTGCACGTGCCTCAATGACTGCGGTAAGTGTCTGTTGTTCGAAATTGGCAACTCCCTTAACAGTGTTGACCAGGTTTGGGATCAGATCCAGCCTCCGCTGATAAACATTCTCCACGTTGGCCCAGGCTGTATTCACCCCTTCCTCCCTGGTAACTAAATTATTGTTGATTCCGGTTGCCCAGGCGATGAGGAGAAGGATCACGCCGACTACCACGATTAAAACAATCCAACCTTTGCTTAATTTCATGATTCAATGTATTAAGGGTTAATATTTGCTAAATTACTAATAATCAAATTGCAAAATGCAAAATGCAAAATGCAGAAATCATCCTGGGAGCTTTCAGACAACTGCCGCCATTTATTGTTTGTATTAGACAGGTTTTTCTGAATTGGTTACGAAATTTTCTTTTATTAAATCACCTGTTTTATATTCATCCCACATTTCACATCTCAGGCCATCTGTTCCGTGCTTCTTTTAATGAACTCAGCCAGGTCTTTGCCTTTCAGCATATTCTGAGCCAGTAAAGCAAGGTCGAACATTTGTTTGATGGTTTGTTCCCGCTTTTCACTTTCCTGATCTGCAAGGAGCTTTCCTATCAAAGGACTATTCGAATTAATAACCAGGTTGTAGTTTTCCGGCATTTCTCCCATGAAACCATAGCCTCCGCCACCCCCAAGGGCCGACATGTCTTTCATTCGACGCATGAACTCGTTTTGAGTAATGAGCATGGGTGATTCTTTTTCGCTCAGACTTTCAAAAACAATCGTGAATTTTTTATCGTCGATTTGTTTGGCAAACATCTCTTTAATGGATTTTTGCTGGTCATCATTGAGTTTAGAAGGCAGAGCATCCTCTTTTTTAATCAACTTTTCTACGGTATCCGAATCAACGCGCGTAAACCGTGTTTTTTCCAATTTTTGTTCAAGTGTGTTGATGAAATGAGCCTCAAGCACTCCATCCATCATCAGAACATCATATCCCCTGGATTTCACTGATTCAATGAAACTGTACTGCTCATGTTGATTTGTTGCATAGAGATAAATGAGTTGTCCGTCCTTATCTTTTTGAGATGGCGAAACAAGCTCTTCATACTCTTCGAAAGTGAAATATTTGTTGTCAACATTTTTTAAAAGGCAAAACTTCTTTGCGCGGTCGTAGAAATCCGGCTGGGAGATGATCCCGTATTCGATAAACACTTTGATATCATCCCATTTGGCTTCAAAATCGGCCCGGCCATCCTTGAAAAGTGATTCCAGTTTATCTGCAACTTTTTTAGTGATATGGTTGGATATTTTTTTTACATTCGGATCACTTTGCAGGTAGCTCCGGGAAACATTAAGCGGAATATCAGGTGAGTCGATCACTCCGTGCAATAAGGTGAGGAAGTCGGGCACAATGCCCTCCACAGAATCAGTCACAAACACCTGGTTGCAATATAGCTGGATTTTGTCTTTCTGAACTTCAAGGTTGCGCTTAACTTTTGGAAAATAAAGGATTCCCGTAAGGTTAAAAGGATAATCAACATTGAGGTGAATCCAGAACAGGGGCTCCTCAAAAGAAAAAGGATAGAGTTCCCTGTAGAAATTCTTGTAATCTTCATCCTTTAAATCTACGGGTTTCTTTTTCCAGATGGGATCAACGTTGTTGATGATCCTCGGTTTCTCAACTTCAACCTGTTTATCATGGCCATCCTTGTCCTGCTCTCCTTCCACTTTCTCCCATGTTTTTTCAGTTCCGAACCGGATTGGCACAGGAAGAAACTTGCAATATTTTTTCAGGATGCCAAGAAGCGTGTGTTCTTCAAGATAATCTTTCGAATCATCAGCAATATGAAGAATTACTTCGGTGCCCCGGTATTTTTTGTCTGATTCATCCATGGTGTAATCTGGACTGCCATCACATTCCCAGTGAACACCGTTTGTTTCCCCTTTTTTCTGGTATGTTTTCGTGAAAATTTCCACCTTCTCCGAAACCATGAAGCTGGAGTAAAAACCAAGTCCGAAATGACCGATGATGGCATTCATTTCGGATTCAGATTTGGTTTTAAATTTTTTAATGAACTCTTCAGCACTGGAAAATGCGATTTGGTTGATGTATTTATCCACCTCTGCAGAAGTCATCCCTATTCCTTTGTCTTTTACGGAGATGGTCTTGTTTTCTTTATCCAATGTTACTTCGATGGTGAGATCACTGATGTCGCCATTGTATTTTCCAAGTGCAGACAGTGTTTTAAGTTTTTGCGTTGCATCAACGGCGTTGGAAATCAATTCACGCAGAAATATCTCATGTTCTGAATAGAGGAATTTCTTGATAATAGGAAAGATGTTCTCGGTTTGAACATTTATTTTACCTTTTTGCATAGTGGTTATCGTTTTTGGTTATTGTCATTGGCAACATCAAAGGTAATGCCATGACATATTGTCTGACAAAATGACAAAGATCAACCTTTGAATGAAAATTTTTATACCTTGATATTTTGATCTGGAAAATTCCTAAATTTACAGTGTCGGAAACCTCTACAATGAAAATGCGCGGGATGCCGCGTCCCTGAAACCTACCGCCGAGGCCTGCCCCGGCTTTAAAACGCTACAACATGAACACGATTGATTGGAAGAACCTGCCCTTCGGATATTATAAAACTGACTTTAACGTCCGCTGTTACTATAAAGACGGAAAATGGGGGGAGCTGGAAATTACTGACTCAGAGCATATTACGATGCATATGGCTGCAACGTGCCTGCATTATGGCCAGGAGGCATTTGAAGGATTGAAAGCATTTACGGGTAAAGACGGCAAGATCAGGATTTTCCGCCTGGTGGAAAATGCCAAACGCATGATCAGATCTGCCCAGGGAGTGATGATGGCAGAAGTGCCGGTTGAATTATTTACCGAGGCAGTTCTCAAGGTGGTAAAACTGAATCTGAAATACGTTCCACCCTATGGAGAAGGAGCTTCCCTTTATTTACGGCCTTTATTGATCGGAACCGGTGCACAGGTTGGTGTAAGCCCTGCAAAGGAATATATGTTCATGGTATTTGCCGGTCCCGTCGGGCCTTATTTCAAGGAAGGCTTTAATCCTGTGAAGATGCAGATTGTACGCGACTTTGACCGCGCAGCACCTTTGGGGACCGGTCATATCAAAGTGGGTGGAAATTATGCTGCAAGTTTGCTGGCTGGCCAGCGGGCTCATAAAGATGGATATGCCTCCTGTATTTTCCTGGATGCACGGGAGAAAAAATATATTGATGAAGCAGGGCCTGCAAATTTCTTTGGCATCAAGGGAAATACTTATGTAACGCCTGATTCGGTTTCCATTCTCCCGTCAATTACCAATATGTCCCTGCGGGTTTTGGCAACGGAAATGGGAATGAAGGTCGAACAACGTCATATTCCCGTGGAAGAACTGGATGAGTTTGATGAGGTGGGTGCCTGTGGTACTGCAGCAGTGATTTCTCCAATCTGCATGATCCATGACCGTGATACGGGGAAAGAATATAAATATTGTAAAAACGGTCAGCCCGGTACCATTTCACAAAAACTTTACATGAAGTTCAAGGGAATCCAGGAAGGACTTGAACCGGATACCCATGGATGGGTCACCATCGTGGAATAGGACGATTGACGTCACACGCAGGACGTGAGACGTAAGAAGATGAAGGCAGGTTGTGAACTGGATTGTTAACCGATTCAATCCTGCTTTGACTGCCGGACCGAATAACTGAGGATCCCACTCATTTTCTGTTGCATTATCGCCGCTTCTGCTCTTGCTTTTTCTGCAAAATCCAAACCATTTGAAGCATAGATGATATTCCTTGAAGAATTGACGATCAAACCACAATCTTTAGTCAAACCATATTTTGCAACCTCTTGCAAACTACCACCCTGGGCGCCAACACCGGGCACAAGGAGAAAATGACCAGATACGATTTTCCTGATGTCGCTCAGCATCTCAGCCTGGGTTGCACCCACTACATACATTGTATTCTCAGGGCTTCCCCACTTTTGAGAATTTATCAGGACCTTTTCGAAAAGCCTGTGGTTATTATCCTTGAAAAACTGGAAATCTGAAGCTCCCTTGTTGGAGGTCAGGGCCAGCACAATGATCCATTTTCCGGGATAGGAGAGGAACGGTTTTACCGAATCTTCGCCCATATAAGGTGCAACGGTCACAGCATCAAAATCCATTCCGGATGATGACGGATCAAACATTGCACGTGCATATTGTTGAGAAGTATTGCCAATGTCGCCCCGTTTGGCATCGGCGATGGTAAATAATTGCCCGGGATAAGCACTGTTGAGGTATTGGATGGTCTTTGTCAGGCTTTGCCAGCCCACGCTGCCATAACATTCATAAAATGCAAAATTGGGCTTGTATGCAATGGCCAGGTCATGGGTTGCATCGATGATTGCTCTGTTGAACTCAAAGATGGGATCATCGGATTCGAACAGATGCGCCGGAATTTTAGAAAGATCAGTGTCCAAACCAATGCAGAGAAACGATTTTTTAGAAAAAATAAGTTCAATAAGTTTACTGCGGTCCATTTACTTTGGATTTACGATTAAAGATTTACGAATTTTCGTTTTATCACCATCTTAATTCGTTCCGGCTTCCTTCAGCCGCTCCGCATTCTCCGCAAGTTGTAAAGCCTCTATCAGTGGTTCAACATCACCGTCGAGGACTACCGGAAGGTTGTAAAGCGTCATGTTGATCCGGTGGTCGGTCACCCGGCTTTGCGGATAGTTGTAGGTCCGGATTTTTGCTGAGCGGTCGCCGGTAGAAACCATTGTTTTCCTTTTCTTCGATATTGCATCGAGGTATTTCTGATGTTCCAGTTCATAGAGCCTTGTCCGCAAGACCTTCATCGCTTTCTCGAAATTCTTGATCTGTGATTTCTCATCCTGGCAGGAAACAACAATATTTGAAGGGATGTGTGTCAGGCGGATAGCAGAATAGGTGGTGTTGACAGATTGTCCGCCCGGGCCGGAGGAACAAAAGGTATCTTTTCGAACATCCGATTGCTTTATTTCAACATCGAATTCATCCGCCTCCGGTAAAACGGCAACCGTAGCCGCTGATGTATGCACACGGCCCTGGGTTTCTGTTTGCGGAACCCGTTGTACACGATGAACTCCCGATTCATACTTCATCAGTCCATAAACATTTTCACCCATGATGTTGAAAATGATTTCCTTAAATCCACCCATGGTGCCTTCAGTAAAATCTACCAGTTCCACTTTCCAGCGTTTCGTCTCTGCAAATTTGCTGTACATCCGGTAGAGGTCACCTGCAAAAATACTGGCTTCATCTCCTCCGGTACCTGCACGGATCTCGATCACAGCATTTTTACCATCTTCCGGGTCGGTTGGAATAAGCATCATCCGTATATCTTCTTCGATTTTTTCTTTCTCCGCGCTTAGGATATTTAGCTCCTCCTTTGCCATGGTGCGGAATTCCTCATCCTTTTCATTGTGGATGATATCTTTGGCATGGTCGATATTGGATAAAAGTGATTTGTAAACTTCGAATGCTTCCATGATCGGCTGAAGCTCCTTATAATCCTTATTGAGCTTGATATAGTTCTTCATGTCACTCATCACCGAAGGTTCATTCATCTGTATCTGAATGTCTTCGTAGCGTAACTTAATGGCCTCTAATTTTTCTAACATGACTACAATTAAATGGGAGTGCAAAGTTAACCATTTCCGGCAGAAAATTTACAGTTGCCCGATTTGCGATAAAGATTGAATTGCAAGATTATCAATTCATGCAGGCTCTAAAATAGGAGTTTAATAGTGGAACTCTCCGTATGTGGACAGAACTGTCAGCTTTTTTGAGGTGGAGGGTTCACAGTGACCAATTACCTGAGCATCGATGTTAAATGTCCGGGCAATTTCGACAATGGACCCTGCAATGTTTTCTGGAACATAGAATTCAAGCCGGTGGCCCATGTTAAATACCTTGTACATTTCCCCCCATGAGGTTCCTGATTCCGATTGGATGAGCATGAACAGGTGAGGCACAGGCAACATGTTGTTTTTAACAACATGCATGTTTTCAATGAAATGAAGAATTTTAGTCTGACCACCTCCGCTGCAGTGAATCATGCCATGAATATGCGGACGGAAAAGATTGAGGATTTTTTTGACGACAGGGGCATAAGTCCGGGTCGGTGACAATATCAGTTTTCCAATGTCAACACCCTGTATTTCAGATGGATCTGTTAAATATTTGGTTCCCGTATAAACCAGGTTGTCCTGAAGCCCGGTGTCGAAACTTTCAGGATGGATTGTTGCATATGATCTGTTTAAAACATCATGACGGGCTGAAGTGAGCCCGTTACTGCCTATTCCGCTATTATACTGCTTTTCATAGCAGGCTGTTCCGGAGGATGACAACCCGACAATCACATCACCTGCCCTGATTTGTCCATTGTCTATCACGTCACTACGCTTCAGGCGGCAACTTACAGTAGAATCCACGATGATTGTTCTCACCAGGTCACCCACATCTGCTGTTTCGCCTCCTGTTGACCATATGCCTATTCCCCAACTGCGCATTTCTTCAAGAAATTCCTCTGTTCCGAGGATTATTTCCGATATCACTTCGCCCGGTATCAGGGTTTTATTACGGCCGATGGTCGATGAAACCAGGATATTCTCCAAAGCGCCAATGCAGAGCAAATCGTCGAGGTTCATCACGATGGCATCCTGTGCGATTCCCCGCCATACGGATCTATCACCGGTTTCCTTCCAATACAAGTAAGCCAGCGAGGATTTTGTGCCGGCACCATCGGCATGCATGATGTTGCACCATGCATCGTCCCCGCCTAATAAATCAGGGACAATTTTACAGAATGCATTTGGATATAAACCTTTGTCTATATTTCTGATCGCAGCATGAACATCTTCTTTTGATGAAGAAACACCGCGTTGCTCGTAACGACCCTGGCTGATCATTCGAAAATTATCTCCCTGTTCGAATCATCAATGCTGTATTTACCGAATTTTTTAAGAATGCTGTCGCCAAATTGCAACGATTGAATTTTCTTATTGACTGTTACTTTAATGTCCTTGACGCTGTTTTTACCGATCCTGATTTCTTTTAGCGTGAGCACGGCTTTTTCGGCAACAGTTCCTTCTCCTAAAATTTTTGTAGGATCACCATCAAAGCTTGTCTTATCAATTACGCCATCTTTCAGTAACTTCAGGGTCAGAACCGGCGAAATAAAGGCTTCTTTTTCCTTTGAATCATAGGTGAATTCAGTGGTTATTCCATTGATGTAGCTTGTTGCCTGCAGCAATCCATCCTTGGTCTTTATGAAAGGGACATTGTTTTCTTCGGGTTTGACCACCATTTCGATTTTCGTTGGCGGAACATTCTTCGTGACTTTTGTTTTTGGCACATAGTCGTTCCGGAGAATTGAAAATTCAGTACGCCGGTTGAGTTGATGGGCAGCCTCTTTGACGCTGGTACTGGGCATCAGGTTGATGATGGAATCATTGAGCACTGTTCCGGCCTTAAAGGTAAATTCTTCTTTGACCACATCTTTATTGAGCATCCTGGGAACCCGTTCCCCGTATCCTTTAGCCACGAGCCGTTCGGGATCAATACCCCTTGAAATAAGGTAATCCACTACACTTTGTGCTCTTTTTTGGGAAAGGATATCGTTGCGTTCATCACTGTCTCTCGAGTCGGTGTGTGATGCAAGTTCAATCACAATGTTTTCGTTTGCATCAAGTGTTTCGATCAACCCTTGGAGGGAGTCACGATATTGGGGTTTCAAATCCCACTTGGCCAGGTCATAAAGGATATCAGGCAAGACAACCGGCTTTTTAGGAATCGGCCGAAGTACAAAGTTGCGTACAAGGTCTTTGCTTCTTTCAATCCCAACCGTCGTTTCACGGCCCTTTTCATTAAAATAATCTTTTTTTGTTACCAGAATATCATAGGTTGTATTGGCCAGAATCTGCATTTTATTGAAAGCGTAATGTCCTTTATCATCCGAGTTGTATTCAAACACCTTTCCGTCGGTTCCGACTATCCTGACCTTTGCTCCTGGAATTGGCTGCAAGGTACGGTCATCGGTGATATTGCCTTCCAGCGTATAATATACAGGCGGGATCAGGAAAGAATATATATCATCGCGTCCTTTACCTCCCGGGCGATTTGAAGAAAACAAACCCTGTTCAAGTTCGTCGCCATTGAATACGATTCCAAAATCATCTGCCGGGGAATTGATTGGCGACCTCAAATTGATCGGCCGGGTCCATCGATCGGTGGTCATTGCAGCGGCAGGCATGTAAATTTTAATGGTGGCACCCGATGCATTGATGAAAGTATTGTTCGAAAGGGAGCTTTGCCACTGGTAACTGGTGGCACCATCAACGTTGGAGAAAGGTTTGCCACCGATGGTGCTTTTCCATTGATAAACATTCGCAGTGCCGCTTTTTGTTCGTGTGGATACAAAGATGTCAAGCCCGCCCATTCCAGGGTGGCCATTGGAAGCAAAATATAAAATACTGTCGTCGCGGATGAAAGGAAAAAGTTCGTCGCCCGGTGTGTTTATTGCAGGGCCAAGGTTCACTTTCACGTAGGCACCTCCTTTTTTCTCCCGTTTGGCCATCCAGATATCCTTCCCGCCAAATCCTCCGGGCAGATCGGCGGAGAAAAAGATGGTTTCATCAGATGCAACTGTTGGGTGTCCCATGATCGCAGAAGAATCGCCTCCCAATTCAACTTTTTCAGGTTCTGTCCAGTTTGTCCCTCCCTGGCGGTTTGCTTTCATGATGGCACATCCGTTTTTACGTTTCGGATCATTCCAGCATCGTGTGAAGTAATACGTAGAAAAACGTGTATTAAATTGGCCGACACCTTCGTTGGCCTTGGAATTGACCATCCCGCCCTCATCGGCTAATACAGGTTTGCTCCAATCGCCTTTACGGTCGATGCGTGCAAAGAATAAGTCTGAAAAACCTAGCCCTGTCCAGTTATCGATGTCTTTTCCCTTGGCTCCGTTCCTGTCTGATGTGAAAAAGATAGATAAATATTTTTTATCCGCATAAGCAGCGGCAAAATCATCTTCTTTCGAATTCAGTAATTTTTCCCATTTAACGCCATATTTTGTTGGATTTTCAATCCATTCCTTCGCTTCCGTGCACGTTGAAATTCCAATGTCAGCGCGCGGATCTGCCGGTCCGATCTCTTTATAGGCGGCATACTGTTTTATGGCTTCTTCGTAATTGCCGTTTGTTTTCAGTAGATCAGCGTATATAAGAAGGATTTTTGGATTGTCTTTGATGTACTTGGTGTTGATTACAAGTCTCTTGTAAGATGATTCGGCCTTCCTGGTATTGTTCATCATCCGGTAACACTCTGCGATCCGGAGGGAAATGCGGTCTCGTTCAGTCTTGTTATTTTTAACCTTAGAATAAGCTTTCTGATATTTCTGTAATGCCAGCATAAACATTTGATCGGCATAGGCTGCATCCGCGGCTTTGGAAAATTTGTTTTGTGCAAATGATCCCGGCGTTGATGCCATAAAAATCAAGATCAGAAGGGAAAGGATGGGGTAACGCATGTCAACGCAATTTGGATTGACTAATAAACGCACAAATATAGGTAAAAGTCTGATGAAGGACTAAAAAAAATGGCTATCCCATGATATCGGGACAGCCATTTGATGAATGTATTAATAAATCTTATTTGGCCTTGGTTTTTACCGCCTCCAGCTCTTTCTTCTGTTTACGCCGGCTCTGCCATAAAAGAATGTCGTAGGCAACAGGTGTGGCGTTGAACACGGATGAATAGGTTCCGATCACCACCCCGACGATCAAAGCGAATGTAAATCCACGGAGTACTTCCCCTCCAAATATGAAGATGATGATCAACGTGACAAGGGTTACACCCGATGTGTTGATGGTACGGCCAAGGGTACTGTTGATAGCCGCGTTGATGTTGTTACTGAGTTCCCGCTTCGGATAAAGGGCCCGGTATTCACGGATCCTGTCGAAGATGATCACCGTATCCATGATCGAATAACCAATGATCGTGAGCAGGGCAGCAATAAAGGATTGGTCCACCTCCATCCCGAATGGCAGGATCCCGTAAAACAGGGAGAACACCCCGATAATGATCAGGGAATCATGGAACAAAGCAGTGACACCGCCAATTCCAAATTGCCAGTTTTTAAAACGAATTGCAATATAAATAAAGATGATGACGAGAGAGAAAAGGACGGCCATGACGGCTTTCCAGATCAGCGAGTAGGATATCGTCGGGTCAACACGCTGGGAGCTGAGTTCTCCAACTATTTTCCCTGGTGCATTTGATTTAAAGTCGGCCATGGTAAGCGGCGATTTATAGAAGCCCTTGACCCCGTCAAAAAGCCTGTTGCTTACGATTGAATCCGATTGTTGTCCACGCTCGTTGATCATAAATTTAGTGGTAATCTTAACCTGGTTTTTAGGCCCGAAGGTTTTTACTTCCGGTGATTCCCCGAATGTTTTACGCAGTGACTCGCGAATATCATTGGTAGACACATTCTGATCAAAACGGACAATGTAACTGCGGCCACCGGTAAAATCCAGACCAGGGTCCAAACCGCGGATAGCGAGACTGATCATACCCGGGACGATGATGGCGAGGGAAACAATATACATTTTTTTACGAAGTCCGATAAAATCGATCTTGGTGTTCTGGAATAGGTTCATGGTATATTTATTCCCGGTGGTGATGGTCATGTTCCGGTCAAGCATCCATTCAAAAACAAGCCGTGCGATGAAAATGGATGAGAACAGGGACAAGAGCAGACCAATGACCAATGTTGTTGCGAAACCTTGTACCGGGCCTGATCCAAAAATGTACAACACAATACCGGTGAGGATGGTGGTGACGTGACCATCAATGATGGCAGACAATGCATGGTGGAAACCATCTTTTACCACAAGTCGCATGCCTTTACCAGCTCGAATTTCTTCGCGCATTCGCTCATAGATGATAACGTTAGAGTCGACGGCCATGGCAAGTGTTAAAACAATACCGGCGATACCAGGCAGTGTGAGTACGGCGCCAATGGAAGCAAGTACACCAAAGAGAAAGAAAACATTGGCAAACAATGCCACATCAGCCACGTGGCCGGCGCCATTGTAGTACAGCGACATATAGAGGAGCACCCCGATGAATGCAATGATAAAAGAGAGCAAACCGGCGTTGATGGATTCCTGACCAAGTGATGGCCCGACTACTTCCTCTGCAACGATCCGTGCAGGTGCAGGAAGTTTTCCGGCTTTTAAAATGTTTGCAAGGTCAAGTGCTTCTTCTACGGTCATTTCTCCACCTGTGATGGACGACATTCCATTGGGGATTTCACCATTGACATTGGGGTAACTGTAGATGTAACCATCAAGAACAATGGCGATCTGTTTGCCCACGTTGTCGCCGGTAAGTCTTTTCCAGATACGGGCGCCTTCACTGTTCATCGACATCGAGACTTCAACGCGACCGTTCTGGTCGTAATCCTGCCGTGCAGCAACAATCACATCACCTCCCAATGCCGGGGAACCATCCCGCGATGTGACTTTCAGCGCGACGAGTTCAAGGACATCTTTGGCTTCCGACCGGGGTTTTACGGTCCAGGCAAGTTTCATATCGCGGGGGAACATGCTCTTGGTTGCGCGCAGCATGTAATTTACCCGGGCAGTATCCTTGATAAAGGCGCGACCCACCATGGCTGTTTGACCTGCCACATATTGTCCGTCTTTATTCTGATAAATTGCGGGATTTAAATAGGCAAACAAAGGATTTTTCTTGGCATATTCTTCAAACGATTCTTTTTGTTTTTTTGCTGCGGATGTTTTTGAAGTATCCTTTCCCATTTGTTTCAAAAGGGCATTGCTTTTTGATGTGTCACGTTTGGTGGAATCGCCTTTGGCCAGGGCTTCCTTTTTTGTCTCTTTTTTTTCAGCCAGCAGCTGTTTTGAGGCAATGGCTTTTGCGGTAGCAGCGGTATCCGACTTAAGGGAACTGTCGGCCTTTGTTGAATCCTGTCTGGCAGAGAGGATGGAGGTCAGTTTGGTGTTGGCTTCCGTGAAAAATGGTTGGAGGTCCGGAAATTGGTATGTTTCCCAGAATTCAAGTTGTGCAGTTCCCTGGAGGAGTTTACGAACCCGCTCCGGATCTTTGATACCCGGGAGTTCGATAAGAATTCGCCCGGCAGTCTGCAACCGTTGAATATTTGGCTGAACAACACCGAACCTGTCAATACGTGTCGTGAGGATGTTATAGGTACGGTCGATGGCAGCGTTGCTCTCCTCGCGTATCACCTTAATTACCTCATCATTCGTGGAGTTGTAATTGATTTTATCTTTCAACTCAACTGTATTGAAGATCGCAGCCATTTTGGCATTCGGGTCGGTTTCCTTGAAGGATTCCGCAAAAAGATCTACAAAGTCGCGGGTACTGGACTTCTCTTTATCAATCGACTTTTGAAGGGCCTTTAGAAAAGTAGGATCCTGGTTGTAGCCGGCAAGTGCACGAATCACATCAGGAACAGATACAGCCATTGTAACGTTCATACCGCCTTTCAGGTCTAGCCCGAGGTTGATTTCGCGCTCACGGACGTCTTTCAGCGTGTATTTCTTCAATAGAATATTATAGACGTCAACAGAGGCCATGGAATCATTAAAATATTCCTGACGTGATTTTGAAATCGAGTCGTAATAGTACTCTTCTTTCAAGGGGTTCCCTTGCGCCAAGTTCTTGGCCATCGTTTTCACCTGAGGGGAATTGGCGTAATCGTCTGATTTGCCGGAGTAATAGTAGCTGATAACAGTGAACGATAACTGGAATAAACAAACCAAAATGAAGGTGATCGCGAAAAATTTAACAACGCCTTTGTGCTGCATGAGTTCTAAATTTAAATGGATTGTATTTCTTAAGCCTTTTTTTTGAGGGTGCAAAATTATAAAATTCCTTGGAAATAACCAATAGAATTATAAATCATATACGAAATGTACAGGAAACGGCTGATTTAACCGGTATTTAAGTTGTTCCCGATTTCAATATAGAGCTTTTTCAGCATCTTTTGTCCCCTGTTTTTAAATCCTGCGGTTTCTTCATTGAGGCGCCATTCAATTGAATCTGCTAATTCCTTCTTCAAATCGGGTTCGATCTGGGAAATCCTGTAAAGAATTTCCATGCACTGGATTTTAGTTGCAGTTGCCTCATAGGGCGACAGCAACCATTCAAAGCCGATCCTGATCAGCTCGCCCAGGTGTTCGTCTGCTGGTAGCGGCGACCGGGCAAGTATCCGCATGGAATGCCGTTTCATTGCATCGTGGCTGAATTTTGACTGCATATAAACCAGGTCATCAAGGTGTGCAGCGATCAGTTCCGGGAAAGTTTCCGAAACGGTATCAACCACCCAGGCAGCCCTTCGGCTGATGGGCTCCGTGTTGCTTGCAAATATGCTGAACAGGTCTTCGAACAGTTCGGGTTTCTGAAAGATGATTTCAGCAACAAAATCCGTGTTTCTCCTTGATGTTTCAATCAGTAACAGGTCGATGAGTGTGTTTTGGCTGTTCATGGTAATCGGTCATTCTGAAGGGAATAAACAAAATTACAAACTCTTTTTCAATTTGATAATTTAATCCCGGGGGCATTCTTTTTTTCATTTAATGAACTAACTTTGCATTTTTATTTTGGATTTGAGTGATTTACATTGTTAATAAAAATGCAATCCGTGTAACTTACATTTAAAGTATTTCCTATGAAAAACAAGTATATTGATCTGATCGAACAAACATTCGACTTCCCTCAACCGGAATTTGAAGTGATGGATAATGAACTGTATTTCCATAAGGTTCCCCTGATGGATATTATTAAACAATATGGAACACCCTTAAAAATAAGTTACCTGCCAAAGATCAGTTCACAGATACAGCGCGCAAAGAGGTTGTTCAATGTTGCCATGGCCAAGGTCGATTATCAGGGCGATTACCACTATTGTTACTGCACAAAAAGCTCGCACTTCAGTTTCGTCCTGGAAGAGGTGCTTAAGAATGAGGTGCATCTTGAAACTTCATCGGCATTCGACATTAATATCATCGAAGATCTTGCTGAGCGGGGATTGTTCAACAAAGAAAGGTACATCATCTGCAATGGATTTAAACGCCCGATGTATATTGAAAATATCGTACACCTTGTTAACAACGGGTTTACCAATGTAATCCCCGTGCTTGATAATATTTTTGAACTGGAAAAAATTGAGACCGAAATACAGCACAAGGTTAAACTCGGTATCCGGATAGCATCTGAAGAGGAACCCAAGTTTGATTTCTATACCTCGCGGCTGGGCATCCGGTATAACGATATCGTTCCATATTACCTGGAGAAGATCAAGGACAATCCCAAATTCGAATTGAAAATGCTCCACTTCTTTATCAACACCGGGATCAAGGATAAAGCATACTATTGGAATGAGTTAACCAAGAGTGTTCAGGTCTATTGCGATTTAAAGAAAATATGTCCTGAACTAACTGCTTTGAACATCGGCGGTGGATTGCCGATTAAGAACTCCCTTGAGTTTGTTTATGATTATGAATACATGGCGGAGGAGATTATTGCCCAAATTCAGAGTATATGTGAACGAAATGAAATCCCCGAACCGGATATATTTACTGAGTTCGGTTCTTTTACTGTCGGTGAAAGCGGTGCAGTTCTGTTTTCCATTATCGATCAAAAGAGACAAAATGACCGGGAAATCTGGAATATGATCGACAGCTCTTTCATGAATACCCTTCCTGATACATGGGCAATCAACCAGAAATTTATTTTGCTGGCTATCAACAACTGGGATGTTGAGTATGAACGTGTTTTCCTTGGTGGATTAACCTGTGACAGTGAAGATTTTTACAATGCCGAGGAGCATAGCAATGCAGTTTATCTCCCGAAGTTCAATCAAAGTGAGGCACAGTACATCGGCATGTTCCATACCGGCGCTTACCAGGAAGCAATCGGGGGCTATGGAGGAATTCAACACTGTCTTATTCCCGCCCCCAAGCACGTATTGATCGATATCGATGAGGATACAGATGAAATTACAACAAAACTATGGTCCAAAGAGCAAAGCTTTAAATCGATGCTAAAGATCCTCGGATATTAAATTAATTTTCTATTTCCGGGAATGAATTAGTAATTTTGAAAAAAAAACAACAATGAAAAAGAATAAGAAATCTGTCCTGAAGGACCATGTTAAACACATTGATATCAAGGAGATCAATTCAACCAGGATCATCGATGCGATGCGCGACATGTCGTTCACCTCTCGTGATACCGCCATTGCTGCCGATATCCTGAACATGATGATCAAAGATAAGGAATGTACCGTATTCCTGACCCTGGCCGGCAGCACCAGCGCGGCTGGTTGTATGCAGGTTTATGTCGATATGGTGAAGAACAACATGATCGATGCCATTGTTGCTACCGGTGCTTCTATTGTTGACATGGACTTTTTTGAAGCGCTTGGATATAAGCACTATAAAGGAACACCTTATGCCGATGACAAAGAATTACGAGGCCTATACATCGACAGGATCTATGATACCTATATTGATGAAGAAGAACTTCAGCATTGCGATGCAACCATCAACAAAATTGCAAATTCACTTGAACCGCGGCCCTATTCCTCTCGCGAGTTTATCCGTGAAATGGGGAAATGGCTCGTGAAAAACTCTAAAAAGAAGGATTCCCTCGTTCAGGCGTGCTATGAGCACAATGTACCTGTGTTTTGCCCTGCCTTTAGCGACAGCAGCGCCGGTTTTGGATTGGTTAAACACCAGTGGGACAACCCTAAAAAGCATGTCTCCATCGATTCCGTCAAGGATTTTCTTGAATTGACCAAAATCAAGATGGCTGCAAAAACATCCGGATTATTTATGATCGGGGGTGGTGTGCCGAAAAATTTCGTACAGGATACCGTTATTTGTGCCGAAGTGCTAGGCAAGGATGTTCCCATGCATAAATATGCCGTTCAGATAACGGTAGCCGATGCACGGGACGGGGCTTGTTCAAGTTCAACCCTGAAAGAAGCAGCAAGCTGGGGAAAGGTGGATACGGTTTATGAGAAAATGGTCTATGCGGAAGCAACAAGTGTATTGCCGCTGATCGCCAGTTATGTTTACCATAAGGGGGATTGGAAAAAACGCAAAAAATATGCTTGGACCAAAATGTTGGATAAATAAACGGTATAGCATGGACAAATCGAAATGTGTCCCTGCAACCAATGGATCATTTATACCGGATCCACTTCCACAATTCCATGTAGCTTATTTTTTTTCCATACATCAGGATTCCCGTCCGGTAAATTTTAGCTGCAAGCCACGTGGCACCCAGGAATCCAAGGATTAACAAGACCATGGATAAAACAACCTGAAGATAGGGAACTCCGAAAGGAATCCTGATCATCATGATGACCGGCGAGGTGAGCGGGAACATTGAAAACCAGAAGGCGATCGGCCCATCAGGATCCCGGATGATGTATTGGGCCATGATGATGGAAAGGATCAATGGAATGGTAATCGGGAACATAAACTGCTGTGTGTCGGCTTCACTGTCAACCGCTCCGCCAATGGCTGCAAAAAGTGCCGCATACAACAGGTAGCCCATGAGAAAGAAAAAGATAAAGGCCCCGATCATGACCGGGAAATTCACTGAATCCAGTGCCTCCATCATGCTGCCCATTCCTTCATTGGATTCAGGGTGCGATGAAATTGCCTCAGAAACCGCCGGATTCATGCCCTTTCCCTGTGTAATCATTTGTTCTGAAACGGATTTTTTATGACCTGCTGATTGCATGGTGGATGTGACCAACGTGACAATCCCGAAAGTGAGTACAACCCAGAGCAGGAACTGTGTAAGCCCGACAAGACCAACGCCAATGATTTTACCCATCATCAGTTGAAATGGTTTGACCGATGAAATAATCACCTCGACAATGCGGCTTGTTTTTTCCTCAATCACACCGCGCATTACCTGTGAACCAAAGAGAAATATAAAGAAATAGATCAGGATGCCGGCAAACATCCCAAGCACCATGTTGATTTCAGTATAGCTTTTTGATTCCTGACCATCATCACCGATTTTCATGGTGTTGATATCCACTGATGTTTTAATGGAACGCAGGATATCATCTACGGCAACCGGTTCTTTTTTATCCGTCTGCAGTTCCATGAGCCTTGCCTGAAGCTTCAACTCCTCCACTTCCTTTGTCATCACATTTTTTACATAGGAGGTAATGTTGATGCTGACACTTTTTTCAGAATAGAGGATGGCGTTGGTGGGTAAGGATACTTCCGTTTTAGGTATAAATAGCAATGCATCGTCACCGCTTTTTGAAAAATTGGCTTTTGCAGTTGAAATATCGCTCACGGTATAATGGAACTTGATTTCATCCGAATCCTTGAATTTTTCGTAAAATATCCCTGTCTCATCAAGCACCGCAACTGTCTTCTTTTCATTGGTGCGGGTTGCCAGGTATATGGGAACAACTATGGTGGCTGCCATCAGCAGGGGGCCGAGAATGGTCATTACGATGAAAGAACGTTTCCTGACACGCGTGAGGTATTCTCGCTGGATAATGAGGAAGATCTTTTTCATGTCAATCTTGCTTTTCGGGATCTGGTGATTGCTGGGTAACTGCCTGGATAAAAATATCGTTCATGCTGGGTATTTTTTCGTTGATGGAATAAATGGTAACGAAAGGCAACATGGAACGGATCAGGTCGTTTGGTGTTGAACCGGCAGGCAGTTTGATCTGGGCATTCCGGTGATCAACATCGCGGCTTTCGGAAAGCACCTGGAATTCAGCAGGAAGAATCGATTGAAGCGCATCATCGCAGGTATTGTAACTGACCTCAAAAGTGTTGGTCTTGTAAGTCTTTTTAATATTCCTCATGTCTCCGCTCAGGATCACTTTTGAACGGTCGATCAATACGATATCGTCACAGAGTTCTTCAACGGACGACATGTTGTGCGTAGAGAAAATAATGGTCGTCCCTTTTTCTTTCTGGGCAAGGATCTCCTCCTTCAGGAGATTGGCATTGATCGGGTCGAATCCACTGAAAGGCTCATCGAAGATCAAAAGTTTCGGATCATGGATGATGGTAACCAGGAACTGAATCTTTTGTTGCATTCCTTTTGACAGTTCCTCGACTTTTTTATTCCACCAGCCCTTGATCTCAAATTTCTCGAACCAGTATTTCAGCCGTGTTTGTGCCTCGTGATGACTCAGTCCCTTGAGCTGGGCCAGGTACATGGCCTGTTCGCCGACAGCCATTTTCTTATACAAACCACGCTCTTCAGGCAGGTAACCGATATGGGCGATGTCGTTTGGCTGGAGCTTTCGACCCATGAAAATCAATTCACCTTCATCGGGGGCAATGATCTGGTTGATGATGCGGATGAATGTTGTTTTACCGGCACCATTCGGTCCCAGCAAACCGAAAATATGACTGTCAGGAACACTGATGGTTACGTTGTCCAGGGCTTTGTGGTTCGCGTACTGTTTGGAAACGGCATGCGCAGAAAATAGGTCCATGAATTGGGGTTTAATTATTCAAACAAGTCTTTCATCCGTGAAAAGATGTTTTTATCATGTTCTCCTGGTGCGGGTTTGAAATTTTCGGAATTACCTAATTTTTCGAGGATGTTTTTTTCCTCTTTCGACAAGGTTTTCGGTGTCCATATGACGATGCTGATCAACAGGTCTCCCTTGCCTTCATATGCATTGATGCTGTTGATTCCTTTGCCTCGCAGCCGCAGCACTTTGCCGCTTTGCGTTCCCGGTTCGATTTTAACTTTCACTTTCCCGTCAATGGTTGGAACTTCGGCATTGCTTCCCAATGCTGCTTCCGAAAAAGTGATGTAGTGCTGGTACAATAAATTGTTCCCGTCACGTTCGAACTTGGCATGTCTGATCTCTTCAATCTGGATCAGGAGGTCACCGGCAACCCCGCCTCTGGCAGCGGCATTTCCTTTGCCGCCCATTGAAAGTTGCATGCCTTCCGAAACACCGGCGGGAATCTGGATGGAAATGACCTCTTCTCCTTTTATTACACCGTTGCCGGAGCAATCAGTGCATTTGTCTGTGATGATTTGACCTTCGCCTCCGCAATTGGGACAGGTTTGCGTGGTTTGCATCTGGCCAAGGAACGTTGAAGTTACCCGCGATACATGGCCTGAGCCCCGGCATGTTGAGCAGGTGGAAAATGAACTACCGTCTTTGGCACCGGTACCTTTGCACGTATTGCATGAAATATATTTAGTGACTTTTATTTTCTTCTCAACTCCATGTGCTATCTCTTCCAGGGTCAGTTTTACTTTTACACGCAGGTTGGAGCCGCGGTTGACCGTTTTCCCTCTTCTGCCGCCACCTCCGCCAAAGAAGGAACTAAAAGGATCGTTTCCGCCGCTGTTGCCGAAGATGTCTCCGAAGTGGCTGAAAATGTCCTCCATGCTCATGCCGCCACCACCAAATCCACCATAGCCGCCGCCACCTCCGTTGCCCATTCCCGCATGGCCAAACTGATCATAACGCTGCCGTTTATTCTGATCGCTCAGTACTTCATATGCTTCGGCAGCTTCCTTGAATTTTTCTTCCGCATCCTTCTTACCCGGATTTTTATCCGGATGGAATTTTATTGCCTGTTTTCGGTAGGCCTTTTTCAGCTCATCGGGCGTTGCATCTTTGCCTACCTCAAGTATTTCGTAATAATCTCTTTTTGACATATGCTGTTTTTAACTGCCAACCACCACTTTTGCATACCGGATTACTTTCCCGTTGAGGAGGTATCCTTTTTCAATTTCGTCAACGATTTTACCTTTCAGTTCAGGAACAGCAGCGGGTATATTGGTTATTGCTTCATGAAAGTCAGTATCAAAGGATTCTCCTGCAGTACGCATCTGTTCAAGTCCTTGTTGGTTCAGGATGCTGAAAAATTTATTGAAAATCAGGATCATGCCATCTTTCAGTGCTTGTCCTGCTTCAGCGGAGGAATCAAAAGCTTTGATTGCGCGGTCAAAATCATCAAGAACGGGCAACAGTTTGATGATGACTTCCGCAGAGGCATACTTGCTTTGTTCAATTTTTTCTTTTAATGTGCGTTTCCGGAAATTATCGAAATCAGAATAGAGGCGAAGGTATTTATCATTGAGTTCGGTATACTGGTGATCATGATCTGTTTCAGGCGCTGAATCGTTGCTGGTTGCCCTGCTTTCTGCAACAGGGATGGTTCCCGGTATTTCCTGTTCAGCTACTTCACCGGATGTATGCTTTTTTGAGTGGGTCATGTTCATTTTGTCTTTGTCTGCTTTTTTATTTTTACGAATCATAATAAAATGGTATTCGAATGAATTCGGTTGGTATTATCAAAAAACTTGCCAGTTGATGATTTGCGACAATTTGTCAGCCATTGATCCTGCGGATCCGTGCTCCAATATTTTGAAGCCGCAGGTCGATTTCCTGGTAACCACGGTCAATTTGCTCTATATTGTCGATGATGCTTGTTCCTTCTGCGGATAAGGCGGAAATCAGCAGTGCAACTCCGGCCCGGATATCGGGTGAGGACATCCGGATGCCCCTAAGCTTGTATTGATGGTCGAGGCCTATTACTGTGGCCCGGTGCGGATCGCAGAGAATGATTTTTGCGCCCATGTCAATGAGTTTATCCACAAAAAAGAGCCTGCTCTCGAACATTTTCTGATGGATAAGGACACTTCCTTTTGCCTGTGTGGCAATGACCAGGACAATGCTGATCAGGTCGGGGGTGAAACCTGGCCATGGCGCGTCGGCGACGGTCATGATGGATCCATCCATAAAGGTTTCAACCTCGTAGTGTTCCTGGGCCGGTATATAAATGTCATCGTTTCTTTTCTCGATTTTAATGCCCATGCGTTTGAAAACTTCCGGGATCAAGCCGAGTTGATTATAATTGACATTTTTGATTGTTATCTCCGAACTTGTCATGGCTGCGAGACCGATGAAGCTGCCAACTTCTATCATATCCGATAGAAGTGTATGCTCACAACCATGAAGTTCCTTAACACCGGTAACATAGAGGAGATTTGATCCAATTCCTTCAATTATTGCACCCATCGAGACCAGCATGCGGCATAGCTGGGAGATGTATGGCTCGCAGGCGGCATTGAAAATTGTTGTCGTTCCTTCAGCCATCACGGCCGCCATGATTATATTTGCAGTTCCCGTTACCGATGCTTCATCCAGTAACATATATGCTCCTTTCAATGCAGGGGCGGTAACCGTGAAAAGCTGCTCCTGCGGATGGTATTCGAAATTTGCACCAAGTTTCTGGAGCCCGAGAAAATGAGTGTCAAGACGGCGGCGGCCAATTTTATCCCCTCCCGGAATGTATACGAATCCTTTGCGGTATCGGGCAAGCATCGGACCCAGGATCATGATTGAACCACGCAGGCTGCCGGCTTTGTCGCGAAACTCTTTGGTCCTGAGATAGTCAAAGTTGATCGTTTTGGCTTCAAAAATGAAAGTGGATGTTCCTGATTTTGAAACCCCGACACCGATGGATTCCAGCAACTCGATCAGTTTGTTAACATCACGGATATTGGGAACATTGTGAATGGTGATTTTTTCGGATGTAAGCAAACATGCGCAAATTACCTGCAGTGCTTCGTTTTTGGCACCCTGGGGAATGATTTCGCCATTTAATTTTTCACCTCCGATGATTTCAAACGAACTCATTGGGGTTTATTCCGGCCGCGCTGGTTGTTGAAATTCTGTTTTGGAAAACTTTGTTGCTTGTTGAAATTCCGGTCGGGACCCTGGCGGAATGGTTTCCGTTTCTGGTTCTGGGCAAGAATATCATTGGTATGGGTGAATCTGAAATCCTGGTTCAGTTTGAGTTTGTCTTTTGAAAGGATGCTGAGATGTTTTTCAATCAATTCATCATTGACCGATTCGCGGTTCCAGTTCAGATAAGATTTCTTCATGTGGTTGGCGATGGCCTTGACCAGTGCATCTTTCTCGGCACTTTCCTCGTATTCAGTCGCTTTTTCAATCATCAGGGCAATGTTTTTCCCATAGTGTTTGAATTCGATTTCTTTATCATGATAGGAGAGATGTTCCGGTTTTGTACTGAGAGAAAGGGGAGGGGGAGGAGGATAGGGAGCATCCACATCAAGTTTAAAATCGGCAATGATGAAAAGGTGATCCCAAAGTTTATGTTTGAAATCGCCCGACTCTTTCACCGTCGGGTGCAACTCTGCCATGACATTGACAATAAATTTAGCTGCTTTGTTCCGTTTTTCACGGTCTTCAATTGTACAGGTGTACTGAATCATCCGCTGGATATTCCGGCCATATTCCGGGATAAACATCATTTCGCGGGTGGTATTGTATTCCATTTGTTCGTTCACGAATTTTTTTTTGCAAAGATACATATTTATTTACGATCGGACGATTTACGATTTTACAATTTATGAATGACAAAAACCACTGGTTTATCGTATATCGTAATCCGTAAATCGTAAATCTAATTCACGATTTTCAGTCGGGCAAAGCGAAGCAGCAGTTGTTTCTGGCCAATAGCAGGGAAGAAAACAGTTGCTTTTTTATTGGGTCCAACACCTTCGATGTTCACCACTTTCCCTTTGCCAAAGCGTTCATGCAAAACTTCCATTCCGGTTTGAATTTCTTCAATATCCGATGGGCTCCCTTCCGATGCTTGCCGGTCAGCATTGCTTTCCGTGTTGGGTAATTTTTGGAAATTTTTAGGTGCTACCGACTTTTTAGGGGGCAGACTGACCCCCGGCAAAGATGCTGACCAGTTTGATTCTTTTGAAAAACCGGTCTTCGGAACCAGATTTCTCTTGGGGAAGTCGATACATGCCTCCGGTATCTCACTGATGAAACGGCTTGGTTCGCACATGGTCGGTGTTCCCCACCGAAACCTGTTTTCAGCGAATGAAAGGGTGAGTTTTAGCTGGGCACGTGTCACAGCAACATAGAACAGCCGGCGTTCTTCCTCGAGGTCGGTACGCGAATTCAGTGATTGGATGCTGGGGAAAAGATTTTCTTCCAATCCGACCACATACACATACTGAAATTCTAGTCCCTTGGCCGCATGAACAGACATCAGGGTTACCCGGTTCATATCGTCGGGATTTCCTTTGTCGGCATCAGTCAGCAAGGCTATATCCTGCATGAATTCATCCAGTGTGCGAACCATGCCTGGTTCGATCTCACCCGTCTCGATGTTCGTCCTTGGTGATTCTGAAAACTCCTTGATGGCATTGAGCAACTCTTCCAGGTTTTCGAAGCGGCTTACACCTTCGGGAGTCTTATCATCATACAGTTCTTTCATGAGACCTGAGGATCCCGCAATGTGTTTGGCCAATTCGAATGCATTCTTTAAGTTCAGGAGAACAGAGTAACTTTTTATCATGGTTACAAAGCCCGATACTTTTTGAGATGTCCCTTCCGGAAGGCGTATTTCGTTTTCTGCAGGATTTTCAATAAGCTCAAAAATGCTTTTTTTATGTTCATCGGCCATGACGATTAGTTTTTCCAGTGTGGTCTTGCCGATTCCACGCGCCGGGAAGTTGATCACCCGCAGCAGGGCATCCTCATCACGGTGATTGATTGTAAGCCGGAAGTAGGCCAGTAGGTCTTTGACCTCTTTCCGCTGGTAAAATGAAACCCCGCCATAGATCCGGCATGGAATATTGAGTCGCCGCAATGCTTCCTCATGGGCTCGCGATTGGGCATTGGTGCGGTACAGAATGGCAAAGGCTGTATTTTGCAACTGATGGTTCATCTTGTTTTCAAAGATGGATTGTGCCACGAGATTCGCCTCTTCATTATCCGTTGAGGCTTTGATCAGCTGAATGCGCTGGCCCTCTTCATTCTCGGTCCAGATCTCTTTAAAAATCTGATTTTTATTATGCTCAATGATCTTGTTGGCTGCGTTGACGATGGTTTTGGTCGACCGGTAATTTTGTTCCAGTTTGAAGACTTTGTGATCAGGGTAATCGCTTTTGAAATTCAGAATATTTTGGATGTTGGCTCCTCTGAAAGCGTAAATACTTTGAGCATCGTCGCCCACAACGCAGATATTTTCATTGTCGGCGGCAAGTTTTTTAATAATCAGGTACTGGGCATAATTGGTATCCTGGTATTCATCGACCAGGATGTAATGAAATTTTTGCTGGTATTTGTATAATATATCAGGGAAGTCACGCAGAAGAATATTCATGTTGAAGAGCAGGTCGTCGAAATCCATGGCAGAAGCCCGGCGAAGCCTTCCCTGGTATTGCGTGTAAAGGAGCCCAGTCTGGGGTTTTCCCGCAGAGACATCATATTCTTTCAACTCCGCACTGCTATTGTATTCCTCGGCCGAAAGAAGGCTCGTTTTCGCAGAGGAGATCCGGTGAAGGATGTAACCCGGCTGGTAGACCTTGTCATCGAGGTTGTTTTCCCTGATCAAATTTTTAATGACCCTTTTGGTGTCATCGGTATCATAGATCGTGTAATTTGAGGGATACCCCAGCAGATGGCCTTCTATGCGCAGCACCCTCGCGAAAACCGAGTGAAAAGTTCCCATCCATACATTTTTGGCTTCAGCGCCAACAAGGTGGATGATGCGTTCTTTCATCTCCCGGGCAGCTTTGTTGGTGAAAGTAAGTGCAAGGATGTGGAATGGATCAACCCCTTTTTCAACCAGGTAGGCCACACGGTAGGTGAGCGCCCTGGTTTTCCCGGAGCCGGCACCGGCGATCACCATCACAGGGCCTTCCGTAGCCACAACAGCTTTGCGCTGGGCTTCGTTGAGTTCGTTGAGGATGTTGTCGGACATGGTGGGATTTGGTCTGCAAAAATAGTGGAAAAATAGAGACCATTAGGTGATGGCTGGCTATTTAATGTTAACCATCAGGGCAGTTTTTACAAAAATGATAAACAGAAACCGGGAATATCGTTTGCAATGTAATTGCAAACGATATTCCCAGATGATGTTTCTTCATTCGTGATGATTCATCACTGATCCAGCAGGTAATATCGTTAATTGCCTATGAAAGGGCACATCAATAATAGGTGTACAAAATGTTGACGTTGCTGGTGGAAAGCCCGTCTCCACGGATGAACTGCTGGATTACCCGGTTCATGAGATCAAAATTGTATGTATAGGTGCCAGATTTCGGGGGCAAATTGTTGGTCAGGGAAGATTTAATCAGGTTTTTACTTGATTTACCCAGGAACAATTTACCGGAATTTGAGTTACCGATGGTATTCACGGAATTTGTGTAAAAATCATAGGTTTCTGTAACATTCCCTGAACCCCATAAAGACAGGCCAAGTGACATGGATGAATTATTCCCGCTCAGGTACTGCCAGTTCATTGCGATCCATGTGGCAGTATCTCCATGGAGGTACGTTTTTTTCTCCGTCATGTAACCATCAATATATTTATATGTCACGCTCTGGGCCACCGATGAATCTCCATTTTGGCTATACCCAATGTCAGTTTCTGAAGTTGCCATCCCTGCGGAATTAAGGTAGTAAACGGTCCTCCCGTATTTAATGTTATTGGCGTAAAATACCTTCTCGACCACCATTTCAGGATAATATTCATAGTTGTGAACCAGTGAATCACTTGTTGGTGGGTTGTCAAAGATCATTTGCAAAATTCTGGCATGTGAATCATATTGAAAGGATATGGAGGCAATAAATTTCCCGGTTGTATCAGTATATATGATGCTTTTCAGGAGAGAAGAAGCTGGATTTAAGGGATTTGGGCTATCAACGGTTTTTTTACAAGAACTTGCCAGGAAGATGAGGAAAGAAAAAACCCAAAGCGTCGCATTTTTCATCAGCTATTTTTTAGGTTCATCAGGGTTTATGAACAACATATAAAAGTCACGCAAAATTTGCATTAGCCTGTCAAGACTTGAAAATCATTGAAGATATATCATGAGAGGGTTGATAATTTCTGACATCCGTAAAATTACAATAAATTTTCGATCATTTGAAGGTTAAATTTATCTTTAATGTGGCTGATCCATTACCAACCCTTTTTTCAACATTTAT
>Ga0209083_1000174_pt1 | contig 101143 bp, 85 predicted proteins | sample AM7aDNAmetaG_FD_184132 | JGI IMG/M metagenome (GOLD analysis project Ga0209083, IMG submission 184132) | Freshwater microbial communities from Finland to study Microbial Dark Matter (Phase II) - AM7a DNA metaG (SPAdes) (version 3) | ecosystem: Environmental > Aquatic > Freshwater > Lake ...
CATTATTAAGAAAAACCTATAAATTTGTAACCGCTATTAAGCTTGAAAATAGTAGCTCGGGCTCAGTCTTGTGTGGGTGGTCAATTTCATCCGGAGAAGACTGGTCATTTTGACCGGAATATCCACTATTCTCCCAATTCTAATAATTTTCTGAGCATTCGTTTTTGGGTCTTCTTTCCAAAACCAACTTAATGAACCGTGTATTTTCCATAATCTAATCCAATTCTGAGTCAAGTCATTTTTAGAGACAAACTGATCAATACTTTCTTGCCAAAAGAATGGTTCATACGAACCTACAAACCCATCGAAATATGGGATTTGGCTCGCTTCTAATGACTTTTCAATTATTAAGTCGTAATTGGTTGTAAAAACTTCTTTTGAGAAATCTCGATTTAATAGACTTAACCAAGCAAAGAACTTTTTTGTATTGTCGATATTAGCAACTGATTCTTTTTCAGCAATTATATCGTAGATTATTGTACATATTTCTTTGTCTAGCTGTTTCGCATTTGTTCCACTGACCCCTTCATATTCTTTTGTAGTTTCTCTAGTCAATTCGCGAATTCTACGAATTTGGTTGAGAATATCTTCAATATTAGCTTTTCTTGTTGTTACTGTTGTCTCCAAATCATTCTTGACAAGTTTGAAATTCGCCAAATTGTCTCCCGTTAGTTTTGTCTCAATTTCTACAGTTAATTGTTCTACATTTGGTATGCCTAATGCACAAGATGATCCTGCACCAAAAAAGAATCCTATATTTTTTGAATACGATAAATGAGTTTTTAGTTCTCGAACTTCTCTAATTACGTTAATCTTGTCCATTTTCTTTTATTCTTATTTTGTGTTATGGTCTTGTTTTAGATGCTGTTTTTTTTTTAGGGCTACGCCTAACATCAATATATGAGCAGTAAAATTATCCTACTAGGCATATATTGCCTATATTTTTTATAATTCATTGCACATAGCCACTATTCTGTGGAATATGTGCAATGAATTATTTTCTCAGCCCTTCGCCAGCTTCACTTCCAGGGAGTAGGGTTCGTCGCCCGTGATGGTAATGCTAAGGGTTTGGCTGGCATATCCCAGTTTCGTAACGGTTACTGTATAGATTCCGGGCGTAATGGTTTTCAGTTGAAATCCTCCCTTGTCGGCAGTTTGTTTCAGCAGTGGGTCGGAGTTGTTGTCGCCAAGGGCAAAGCTCAGGCTGGCATTGGGTATGCCTGCACCGGTTTCGGAGTCCAATACGCGCCCCGTAAGCTGATTGCTGCTGGAGCGGTATTCCACTTTCCGTTTCACCCAGTACAATCTGTACATTTCGGTATCCGAATTGTGTATCAGTTCCACTTCGTCGTCCAGTTTTGCTATAAGGGCATCGGCTTGCTTATAGTCCACGTTCAAATCGCCCGATAAATTCTTGTATTTTCCTTTTTCGGTCGATAATTGGGGATTGGTAGCTTCAAAATTGCTGATTACATCGAGCAGCGAAGCCTGTGTATCGGGCGTTAACTGATATTTTGCCAGCTCGGTGAGGGATTCATTAATATAACCGTAGAGCGATTTAGCATATACTATCATATCAATTTCTTTCATTTTCGATAACTTGCTATCACTCTGCGTACAAAACGCAATGAGCGGCTTGTTATCCTTGTAGTTGGCATAAGGCTTTAATTTAGCAGCTTCTTCCAACAGCCGTACTTTAAACTGAGCACTCAACTGGTTTTGTTGATTTTTAATACTGCCCGTGCCTTCATTTTTTAGTTGAGTGATGGACATAATGCTCTGAATTACGGCATCAAGCGCGTTCAGATATTCTTCACCGTTAGGTAACTTGGCCAAAATAGCCGGTTCTGATCTCAATAATACCCGTAATACCAGGTACATTTTTAATTTTTTTTCCTGTAAACTAGTCATGGTCTTTAAATTTTGTCTGATTGTGAGTTCTTTCTTTTTAAAAAATTGGTTTTTATGGTTTCAAAATTTCAATTTTATGGTTTCAGATTTTCCTTTTTCGTTTCAAAATTGTCTTTTTTCGGTTTCAGATTGTACTTTAGATGTTTCAGATTAGCTTTTAGATCTTACAGATTGCCCTTTAGTTGTTTCAGATTGTAGTTTAAATCTTTCAGATTAGGGTTTAGATGTTTAAAATTCCTGTTTATATCTTTCAGATTAGGGTTTAGATCTTTCAGATTTCATTTATTAGCCTTACATTCATTCTATTTGTTTTCAACAGCGAAATACTTTTTTCGAAATGTCAACATCAATAATAAAATGCAAATATAAGTTACAGTGTTTTAATATACAAGCGCCTTATCTATGCAATTATCCAAATATTCCGAAATATTTCGGGTTTTATTTAGATATTTTCAATTTATTAAACTTAACATATTGGTTTATTGGAATTTATAAAAAGTAGCACTTACTGCTACAATATCATATTATTAACAGAATACAAACTACATTTAACTAATATTTTTATTTAGATAAAAAAACAGTCAGCTATTAATAATGGCATCCTATTGTCTTCGATAGTTAGGGGCTTTCGCTCCATGTGATTAAGTTAGTGATCATTGTAATTATTATATTAGGCATTATACAAGTTGTATTTGTCTGACATATTGGATTTTATATTTAAAAACAAAGAAATGGAACGCTGATTTAACGGATTTAGCGGTTGTGCGCTGATCGAAGATGCCGACTTGACGGTATAATATGTCTAAATACGGATTAATAAAAGGATTTTATCCCCGATTTATCGGGGATAAAATCCGTTTTACATCCGCTAAATCAGCGTATACCGACTTGTCGGTATGTTCCATCCGCGTTCCATTCTTAAAAACATGCTAACTTATATAATGTCTATTATAAACTATAAATTATAAACTCTAAATTATAAACTAAAATAATCTCTATTTTAAATTGGTTTTATTCACTCTCTCATGCTCTAAATTATAAACTATAAATTATAAACTATAAACTATAAATTATAAACTAAAGAAAAGTTTTCCTTCAAAATCACTATCTTTACGCCTCAATTCAAAAAAATATCAATGGTTCAAATTCTTTTTATTCTTATCCTTGTCATTCTCACTGCCGACTTTATACTGGAACGCTATCTGGCATTCCTCAATATCAAAGAATCGGGCAAAGAACTTCCGGCTTTGCTTCGTGATATCTACGACCCGGAAAAATACAGCAAACAACAGGAGTATTTCCGCACCAATTCGCGCTTTGCTATGCTCACCAGCTCATTCAGCTTTCTGGTTACGCTGATACTATTTGCTTTTGGTGGTTTTGCCTGGGTGGATGGTCTGGTTCAGCAACTGGTGGTCAGTCCCATCTGGACTCCGATACTGTTCTTTGGCATATTGTATATTGCCAACGACCTGATTTCAATTCCTTTTGAATGGTACGACACTTTTGTGATTGAAGAACGCTTCGGTTTCAACAAAGTAACTCCCAAACTATTCGTTTTGGACAAGCTGAAAGGCTATGCTATGACTATTGTGATGGGTGGAGGGATATTGTTAGTAGTGCTATGGATTTACACACTTACACCTACTTACTTCTGGTTACTGGCCTGGGCGGTGGTGACGGGTTTTAGCCTGTTTATGACTATGTTTTACTCGCAGATTATTGTTCCGCTGTTTAATAAGCAAACACCGCTGGGCGAAGGCGAATTGCGCACCGAAATAGAAAAGTTTGCCACTAAAACCAATTTCAATCTGGATAATATTTTTGTGATTGATGGTTCGAAACGTTCCACCAAAGCCAATGCATACTTCAGTGGGCTGGGAGCAAAGAAGCGTATTGTGCTTTATGACACATTAATGGATACGATGACTACCGATGAGATTGTTTCGGTGCTGGCACACGAAGTGGGTCATTATAAACACAAGCATACACTTATTAATTTCCTGATTTCGATGCCAACTACGCTCATTTTATTCTTCCTTTTCGGACTGATTCTGCAAAGCGATGCGCTGGCACAGGCATTGGGAGGCACGAAGGCATTGTTTCATTTAAATGCACTGGCATTCAGTATATTATATTCTCCAATTTCGCTTATTTTGGATATTGCAAGCAATGTTCTTTCGCGAAGGTTCGAATATCAGGCTGACGAATATGCCAATTCGCACGGCTATGGTTTGCAGTTGGTTTCCGGTTTGAAGAAATTATCGGCCACCTCGCTCAGTAACCTGATGCCACACCCCTTGACTGTGTTTTTTCATTACTCACATCCAACATTATATCAGAGAATCAGTAAAATAACAGCCCCCTAAATCCCCCAATGGGGGGACTTTCGGAGCAATATACATTGTTTTAAAAAAAAATCAAACTATAACTTTCCCCCTTTGGGGGAATTGAAGGGGGCTTAGATATGTTATTAGGAATCATGGGTGCCATGCCCGAAGAGATGGACAAAATTATTGCTGCTATCGAAAACAAGGAGATTGTGGAGCGTGGTAGTCGCTTGTATTATCGGGGTAAGTTATACGGTCAGGACGTTGTGGCTGTTTTTTCGCGCTGGGGAAAAGTGGCAGCAGCTACTACAGCTACGAATATGATTCTGGAATTCAATGTCGATCGCATTGTATTTACCGGTGTGGCAGGAGCTATTTCGCCCGAGTTGAATGTAGGTGACATTGTTATCGGTCAGCGACTGTTTCAACACGATATGGACGCTCGTCCCTTGATGCGTCGTTTCGAAATTCCGCTTACAGGCAAAACATCCTACGAAACTCCTCAGCAAAACGTGGATACGATGGCTGAAGCGGTGCATAAGTTTCTGAAAAACAATAAGAAATTCCGCAAAGAACTGGCCGATTACAATATAATCAATGTAAAAATGCTTACGGGTGATATTGCCAGTGGTGACTTGTTTATTTCGAGCAAGGAAATGAAACATATTCTGAGTAAAAACCTGCCTTCGGTGGTTTGTGCCGAGATGGAAGGGGCAGCAGTAGCTCAGGTTTGTGACGATTACGGTGTTCCCTTGATTGTAGTGCGGGTTATTTCAGATACAGCCGACGAAGAAGCACATATTTCGGCTATTGGCTTTGTCAATCAGCATGCCGGCGATTATTCATTGTCGATATTGAAGGAATATATTAGTTTAGTTGATAGTTTATAGTTTTATTATAGATTTCTCACTTCGTACGAATTGACATTCATCATTATTTAATTTCAGGAGGGAGTTGGTTGGCGGCAAAGCCGCCAACCAACTCCCTCCACCCCAAAAATACTGTAAAAATATGTCATTCAGAGCGAAGCGAAGAATCTAATGATTTTTAGCGCACAATATTGAATCATAATCAAAAAATAATTCCTGATTCGTTCGGTACGAATCAGGAATTTTTTATGTTCGGTAATTTCAAACTAAAAATCAAAATTTGATGGTTTTCAGATTATATACTGTATTTGTGCTTTTCTGACAGGCTGTAACTAAATAAATCCCCTTATTTATGCCTTCTCCGGAAATCTTAGAACAATTTGTTGATTGAAAAATGGTTTTTGCATTCAAATCAACCATTTTAATGTTGGAAGCTTCCTCATTAAATACGAATGAATTTGAGTCCTTGTTCCATTTGATAGAAAGATCCTGATTTTGGGTCTTTTCGACAGCAGTTTGAAGATTAAATGCATTGAGGGCAAGAGTTGGTTTTCCATCGCTTCCCCAGGCGCTAAGGGCATAGCCACTCCAACTGCGTGCACCTTCCGGTTCCCAATACAGCACTCCCAATCCATTGTTGTTTGGAACGGCATTTACTTTGTTTTGAACAGCTACCAACATGTCGTAGGTATTTTGTGCCTGTGTATCAACTCCACCTACTTCAACTACCATGACTTGTTTCCCATAACGTGTAACCATGTCGAGTAAGTTATTTCCCAGGGCATTGATCGAAAGGGAATAATCGGGACTGCCGGTAATCCAGTAGGGATAATAGGATAAACCGATAACATCATATTTCGCTCCGTTTGCTTTGGCGTTATCAAACCACCAGCGGAAACGTCCATTGTCATGTCCTCCATCAATATGTAGAATGACTTTGGAGGTTGGTGAAACTGCTTTAATAGCATCATAACCCTTATTCATTAACTGGATAAGTTGTGACCAGCTTGAAGCATTACTTCCTTCGGGATAAACCATACCACCCGAAGTTTCATTGCCCACCTGAACCCATTCGGGACTTACTCCGGCTGTTTTTAAAGCGGTCATCACATCGAAAGTATAATTGTATAAGTCATTAAGCAGGGTAGGGAAGTCGTGACCAACCCAGGCAGCCGGTTTGGCCTGATGTCCGGGATCGGCCCAGGTATCACTGTAATGAAAATCAATCATAATTCGCATTCCCCAGCTTTGAGCCCGTACGGCCATTGCCACGGTTTCGTCTTTACTGCAATGTCCGTTGGTTTTATCGGCCGAAGGATTTACAAAGGTGCGTAACCGAATGGTATTGAACCCATGATCTTTGAGAATTTTGAAACAATCTTCCTGAATGCCTGAATCGTTGTAAAATTTATATCCGGTGGCTTCCATCTGAGGCAACCAACTGAGGTCTCCTCCTTTTGCAAAAGCCGGCTGAGCATTTGTAAATGCAACAAAAGGCAGTAGAAAAATAACGCTAAGTAAAAGCTTTTGTGAATTCATAATAACTTGGTTTTTCTGTTCAAAGATACTGAAATAATACAAAGAAGTATCACACTAAATTCCCAAATTAAGTTTCACCGAAAATATTCTTGGTCGGGGATAGAAACCATAATCCACAGCACTCGATATTTCGGGATCAACTCCTTTATATCTGCTTATTGTAAATACATTTTGAACCGTTGCGCTGACTTTCAAATTTACCCCTTTGCTTATTTTCCCAAAATCATAGCCCACATTGAAGTAATCCATTTTTACGAAGGAAGCATCTTCAATATAGTAATTCGAATATTGTTGTTTGCTGTTAAATCTGGTATTTAGATAATCGGTTGAAATATTGTTCAAATATAATGTGCTTAAATTGCCATAAAAGGCATTTGTTGCATTATAAACATAATTGCCGTTACTTCCTCTGAAACTACAACCCAAATCCCACTTTCCGAAGCTTAGGATTGTGTTGAATCCAAAAATCCAATCCGGAAGTGGAGAATGATATGCTATTTTATCATTACTATCAATCTGTCCGTCATAATTGATGTCAGAATAACTCCCCTCAACTGGTTTTCCATTCGTGTCATATTTTTGTTTAAAGACGTAAAACATATTGGGCGCATTACCATCACTTATGCTTAATATGTAGGTGTTATTTACTCCATTTGTAAATAAAATACGGTTAGAATATCCTGATAACAATGAGTTCTGGTAAGCCGCATTGAAACTTATTGACCAACAAAGCTTGTCAGTTTTAATTGGAATTGCATTTAATGTGAATTCAAAACCTTGTGTGTTTATATTCCCTGAATTAGTATATGCTGCAACAATCCCGGTGGTGTTTGATGGATTTACATAATTAGTCAGATTGCTGGTATTTCGAATGAAGAAATCTATTTCTCCGTTTAATCTATTCGCAAATAGACCATAGTTAAGTACTAAATCATTTGTTTCAGTTGATTCAAAAGTCAAATTTGATGGTATCAAAATAGAAGAGTTTACTAACTCTTGTGTCTTTCCTGCTATTCCATAGCTTAATCTTACTCTTAAATCATTCATAACATTATTTCCTTTCAATAATCCATTTGAAAGATTGTAAGTTAAACTTGCCGAAGGAAAATTTCCGGAATATGTATGGGCATCGTGTGAAAATTCGTCGTGTCTCAATCCCAGTGTTAGACTATAAGCATTCGAAAAAGTGTAAGAGGCAAAACCATCCATTGAATTCAACAAATCCTGATTATTGTTTGTATTGTTGTAATAATTATACTTTTCAGTGTCAGATAATTTATAATTCTGTGATTGGTAAGCTAAAGATGCGATTAAATGATGTGATTTATTAAAGGTTTGTTCATATTTTAATCCCATATTGAAGGTCTCGTAATATTTCGAATGGTCATTATAACCGTTTAAACCCGCAGGATAATAATAAGCATCCGCGTTATCGGCATTCCAGTTTGTATGGAAATTTAATGCATTTATCGCGTACATAAATTTGAGTTGAAGTTCAGGCATAAAGTGTAGCTTATAATTCAAATCAAAAATAACATTGAGAGTATTATACTGAGTATTGAAGTTTTCCTGATTTAAAATAGCTACGGGATTATAGGGTGCATCGCTGCTAACATGATCGCCATTAAGCGACTGCCAATATCCTCCGAATTTACTTAGCAATATTGGATCATTTGATTTAATGGGTTCGGTTGGGTTCATTAAAGTAGCATTAATAATCGCCTGGGAGTTTGGAAAACGCTGATAATTTGAAGAAGCACTCAGGTTTAAGTTTAATTTCAGATGATCATTAAAAAGCGATGGACTGATTAGCAGATTTCCTGAAAACATGTCTACTCTTTCTGTTTTAATCGTTCCATCTTGTTTTAAATATCCTACTGCTGCTCTGATAGGTATGTTCTTGATTAAACTGCCTGTAACACTTAATTGATTGTTGGTTGTAAAACCATTTTGAATTGTGGCATCATACCAATTAGTAGAAGTAGGTCCGATTTCAGCGTTGGGTATTTGTGTCACCAGATTCCTGTATTGGTCAGGACTGAGCATACTGGTTCCTTTACCCGGTGTTTCTATGCAATTAGTTGTCGAGAAATTAAATGTCAGTTTGCCTGGTTTAGCTTTTTTAGTCGTTATTTCTATTACTCCATTAGCTCCCTGCATGCCGTAACGAGCAATATCGGCAGCATCTTTCAATACATTCAGCGTCTGAATATTGTCAGGATTAATCTGGTTTATCAAATCATCCCAGTTTATGCCGAATGATAAGGGTATTCCATCCAATACTATCAATGGTTGTGAGGTTCCTACAACTGAATTAATACCCCGAATTAAAATTGAACTCCCATTAAAAGGTTCCCCATCATTCGTCATAATCTGAACACCGGCAATTTTTCCGGCTATCAGTTGATCAAAAGTCGTGATCAGACCGGGATTTTTTTGCGGAGTAAGATCATATCCACCTAATAAGGACTTTGCAGCTCTTGCTTTAAGCATTCGTTTGGTTGAATCAACTTGAATGGGTTTATCATTGTTTTGAACATTAGCAGCAATCAGGATAGTGGAGCTAAATAATAATAAACAAAATAAAAGGGTGGGAAGGTTAGTGTTTTTGTTGGATATTAACTTCATTATTTTATTTTTCAACTTTTAAGTATACAAGCTCAAAGATAGAAAAATAAATTTAACTGTATCTCATTTTGAATGAATTTTTGAATTTCACTTTCCAAACTTTTTCCGTACATTTGTGTCTTTAAACTTTTAAACATAATAAACTAGCGATTATGGCTGTTATCAAAGCTTTTAAGGGCATTCGTCCTCCCCGGAATCTGGTAGAAAAAGTGGCTTCACGCCCCTATGATGTATTGAATTCTGAAGAAGCCCGTATCGAAGCGGCAGGAAATCCGATGTCATTATATCATATTATCAAACCTGAAATAGATTTTGAACCGGGAACTGATGAACACGAAGAAAAGGTGTATAATAAAGCGGCGGAAAACTTTGCTAAATTCCGTCAGGACGGCTGGTTGTTGCAGGATGAAGTTGAAAAATATTATGTTTATGCTCAAACTATGAATGGCAAAACACAATATGGCCTGGTGGTTTGTGCTAATGTGGATGATTATCTGAATGAGAATATTAAAAAACATGAGTTGACTCGTCGTGACAAGGAAGAAGACCGTATGAAACATGTTCGGGTAAACAATGCCAATATAGAACCGGTATTTTTTGCTTATCCACATAACGACGAACTTGATGCAATTGTGGCTGAAGTAATTAAAGGCAAAGCAGAATATGATTTTATTGCTCCGGGTGATGGGTTTGGGCATCATTTCTGGATTATTGATGATAAGGCTAAAATTGTCCGAATCACCGAAATATTTGCCGGAATACCTTCCTTATATATTGCTGACGGACATCACCGCAGTGCTGCAGCAGCATTGGTGGGAGTTGAAAAGCGTAATGCAAATTCAAACCATACAGGTAACGAAGAATATAATTATTTTATGGCTGTTTGTTTCCCTGATAATCAGTTGAATATTATCGACTACAACCGGGTTATAAAAGACCTGAATAATCTGACAGAGGATGAGTTTTTGGCTAAACTGTCGATTAATTTTGACCTTGAGTTGAAAGGTTCGGCTATTTACAAACCCAATAAATTGCATAATTTTGCGTTGTATTTGTCGGGCAAATGGTATTCGCTTAGTGCTAAGTCCGGAACTTACAACGATAATGACCCGATTGGCGTGTTGGACGTAACTATTTCGTCGAACCTGATTCTGGACGAAGTTCTGGGAATTAAGGATCTTCGAAGCGATAAACGCATTGATTTTGTAGGTGGAATACGTGGGTTAGGGGAATTACAAAAACGGGTTGATAGTGGCGAAATGCGCGTGGCACTGGCACTTTATCCGGTTTCGATGAAACAATTGATTGATATTGCCGATACAGGAAACATTATGCCTCCAAAAACAACCTGGTTTGAACCAAAATTGCGTTCAGGACTGGTTATTCACGAACTGATTTAAAAATGAAGCCCCTAAAACTTTTTCTTATGCGCTTAAAAATCACTGTTTCCACCTTGCTTCTGGTTACAATTCTGTTTGCAGGATGTGGAATAGGTGCGCGTATTAAAAAGGCTGATAAACGGTTTGAAGTGGGTGAATATGCAACGGCAGGCGATTTATATAAAGGTATTTATCCGAATCTGACATCGAAAGAAAAGTCTTTACGAGGGAAAATTGCTTTTCGTCAGGCTGAATGTTACCGACTAACGAATAATAGCAGGGCTGAACAGGCATATCTGAATGCTATTCGCTATAATTCCAACGATTCTAATCTCTTTCTTCATTTTGCTCAGGTTCTTCAGCAAAATGGCAAATACAGTGATGCAGCCAAATATTTTGAATCCTATTTGAAGAAAGACAGTTTGAGTACTGCTGCGATGAATGGATTAACAGCTTGTAAAAACATTGGAGAACTCTCCAAAATACAGAATCGTTATACTGTAAAGCGTTCCACAGAATTCAATTTGCGTAAAACATCCAATTTCAGTCCCGCTTTTGTAGGCCTGAATGGCGATATGATTGCTATTACGTCAACACGACCGGTAGATAAGAAGACAGTTCAGAAAAACAGTTCTATAACCGGATTGCCAAATAATGATATTTTTGTAAGTCGCAAAAATGCAGTTGGAAAATGGGAGAATCCGGAAGCAATTGAAGGAGAAATAAATTCCATAAACGACGAAGGTATCTGTTCGTTTAGTTCTGACGGAAAAGTAATGTATTTTACCCGTTCACCCTATGTGGCTGATGGTGCAAGAGGAACTGAAATCCTTTCGTCAAACCGTGCCGGAGGTAGCTGGAGTAAATCGCAAAAAATAAAAATCTTTAATGACAGTGCTATTTCGGTCGCTCATCCGGCTATTTCGCCTGATGGACAGACCTTGTATTTTGTATCAGATAATAAAAAAGGTTTAGGCGCTAAAGATATTTGGAAAGGAACATTAGTGAATGGTGAGTGCAAATACATAGAAAATCTCGGACCGGACATTAATACTTCGGGTGATGAAATGTTTCCATCCGTTGGTTTCGACGGAACTTTATATTTTTCGTCCAATGGGCGTATTGGATTTGGTGGATTGGATATTTACAAAGCAACTCCCAAAAAGGATGGCGGTTGGATCGTCGAAAATATGGGCTCACCTATAAATTCATCTGCCGATGATTTTGGAATGAGCTTTGAAGGAAAATCTCCACGAGGTTATTTCTCATCAAATAGAAACGAAACCAAAGGAATAGATGCTGTATGGAGTTTCGAATTACCCGAATATGCTTATAGTATTGAAGGAAAAGTGACTGACGAAAAAGGCACTGAAATTCCTGATGCTAAAGTCAAAATGATTAGTAACACGGGGATTAATACACGCATTTTGACAAAAAAGGACGGAACTTATCGAATAAAACTCGATAAAGATATGGATTGCGTGATGCTGGCTTCGGCACGAGGCTATCTGAATCAGAAAAATTCAATCTCTACGCAGGGATTAACTGACAGTAAGGTGTTTACGGTCAACTTTAAATTGTCTTCTATTTCTAAACCTATTCAGCTTGAAAATATTTTCTACGAATTTGCTAAATGGGATTTAACCCCGGCTTCCGAAACAGGCTTGCAGGTGTTGGTTAAACTGTTGAATGACAATCCGAATATCACGATTGAACTGAGTGCTAATACTGACTATGTGGGAAGTAATGCTGACAATACGATTTTATCGACCAAACGTGCCAAGTCGGTGTTGGATTATTTGATTTCCAAAGGAATTGCTGCTGATAGATTAAGTTCGGTCGGTTATGGCGAAGATAAACCGGTGGTTGTGGATGCCTTTTTAGCAAAAAAATATTCTTTCCTGAAAGAAAGTAGTATTTTGAATGAAGAAACTATTCTGAAATTAACTCCGGAACAACAGGAAACAGCCAATCAAATCAACCGTCGAACCGAGTTTAGAGTAATTAAAACAACCTATAAATTATATTAAGTTATCAGGCACCGAGAGGGAAGATGTGATAAATTAACAACAAATATATCGATTGAAGCATGATAAAAGCAGATAAATATTTTATAGAAAATATAAACGAAATTCTTCAAAATGGGTATTGGGATGAAAATTCCAGGCCAAAATATGCAGATGGAGTTGAAGCAAAGTCGAAATTTATTACGCAGGTCTTTGAAAAATACGATATTTCAAAGAATGAGTTTCCAATTACAACACTAAGGAATACAGCAATTAAAACTGGAATTAAAGAAATTCTGTGGATATATCAGAAACAATCAAATTCATTAGGTACTGCTCATGAATTAGGCATAAACTGGTGGGATGAATGGAATGTTGGCAATGATACTATAGGTAATAGGTATGGATATACAGTAAATAAGTATAATTTAATGAATGGGCTTTTAGAAGGGTTGGCTAACAATCCTTTTGGTCGGAGACACATATTAAATTTATATCAATATGCTGATTTGAGCGAAACAAAGGGTCTGTATCCATGTGCTTATGAAACTCTGTGGAGTGCCCGAAAAGTTGGCAATGAAATATACTTAGATGTTACCCTTGTTCAGCGGAGTTCTGATTATTTGGTTGCAAATTACATTAATAAAACTCAATATGTAGCATTAATGTTAATGGTATGTTCGCATTTAAACTATAAACCGGGAGTTTTTGGTCATTTTGTGCAAAACCTTCATATATACGACAGGCATTTTGATGCATTAAACGAATTGCTCAATAAAGAGCCTTTACAAATTCAACCAACCATAAAACTTGCTGAAAACAAGCTATTTAGTGAATTTACGGCAGCCGATTTCATAATTGAAAATACGGATAAAATAAATAAACTAACAAGCAAGCTCGAGTTGGCTATTTGATTGTCTATTAAATCGAATTGAATGAAACAACTATCATCATATTAAAGCTGAATTAGCAGTTTAGTTTAGCTAAATAAAACTAACAAATATAGTTAAAACGGATAGTCAGGAACGATTGTCCGTTCTTTTTTTGTAGTTTTGCCACCCTCCTTAAAGAAGATACAGGATTCGCGAAAGCAAATTAAACTAAGAGAACATGTCAAAAATTTCAATTATTGCCGCTGTTGCCGATAACTATGCTATTGGAAAATTGAACAATCTTCCCTGGCATTTGCCCGCAGATTTGAAACATTTCAAACAACTTACAACGGGGCATGCTGTCGTTATGGGGAAACGAACTTTTGAAAGTTTACCCAAGGGACCACTTCCAAACAGAAAAAATATAGTTTTGACATCCATCATGTCAGAGGGTGTAAATGAAGGCTATTTTGAAGCTGATTCGCTTGATGATGCCGTTTTTCTTTGCGAACACGAAGAGCAGGTTTTTATTATTGGTGGAGCTACAGTGTATCGTCAGTGTATCGATAAGGTTGATTATATGTATATTACCTGGATTCACGGACAATTTTCTGCTGATACTTATTTTCCGGAATTTGATTTTAATCAATGGGAGGAAGTTTCACGTGAAGATTATGATGCCGATGATAAAAATCTACATGCTTACTCATTTGTTGAATACCGTAGAAAAAAATAATTGTCAAATAAAATGAAAACGCTGCAAATTTTAGTATTTGCAGCGTTTTTTTTATCGTCAAAATAAGCAATCATTTAGTTATACCAACTGTACATTTTAAACATACCAATATGTTCTATATGTCTACTGTTGTAAATGCCAATGACTACAAACAAATAGGACAATAAGACGAAGTCGAAAATGGGCTATATTGTTTGTTCAATCGGTATTATTCCATTTTTTTAATCAAATCCATTCCTATATGCAAAGCCTTTTCATTCACACCCAATAAATGGTGATGTCTGTCGGGTAATGATTTTTTTAAACCTTTAAGAACATTAACGATCTGTACAATAGGTCGGACTTTTAGCAATCCACCTAAAATAATCATGTTCATAGTTTTGGAGGTATTGTTTGCATACGAATATTCAGTAGCATCGATTCGGTACACATTAATATCCTTACGGGTTGGGAATTTATGAAATCCGTTACCGTCGAAAATCAAGGTACCACCGGGTTTTACCTGGCTTTCAAATTTTTCCAACGATGGTTGATTTAAAATGATGGCTGTATCGTAGGAATTTAGTACCGGAGAACTGATTCGTTCGTCGCTCAGAATAACCGTAACATTTGCAGTTCCACCACGTTGTTCAGGTCCATAGGATGGCATCCAACTCACTTCCTGACCTTGCATTAATCCTGAGTAAGCAAGAATTTTACCCATCGAAAGCACTCCCTGGCCGCCAAATCCGGCTATAATTATTTCTTCTTTCATGTTTTTCAATTTAATTTAAAATTAGCCACAACTCCTTAAGGGGTGTAAAAAGTCCCTTTAGGGGATTTAGGGGTCTATTCATTTTTCAAATCACCCAGTGGATAAGCCGGGAACATATTTTCAACCATCCAGTCATTCGAAGCTTCAGGAGTCATTTTCCAACCTGAGCTACAAGTAGAAACAACTTCAACAATAGAAGTTCCTTTACCTGCCATCGAATTTTCAAATGCTTTTTGAATAGCTTTTTTTGTTTTACGTACTGCAGCAATTGTATGCACCGCCTGTCGGGTAACATAACAAGTTCCATCCAATTGAGCCAATAACTTGGTAATGTCCAGTGGGTGTCCGTTCAAAGGTACAGTTCTTCCGTTAGGTGAAGTAGATGACTTCATTCCGCCAAGGGTGGTTGGTGCCATCTGTCCACCGGTCATTCCGTAAATACCGTTATTTATAAAGATTATAGCAATATTTTCACCCCGGTTACAAGCGTGAATAGTTTCGGCAGTTCCAATAGCGGCTAAATCACCGTCGCCTTGATAGGTAAAGACTAATCTATCCGGCAAAAGACGTTTAGCTGCAGTAGCAACGGCCGGAGCACGACCGTGAGCTGCTTGTTGCCAGTCGACATCCAGGTATTTATAGGCAAAGACACCACAACCTACCGGAGCAATGGCAATTGTTTTTTCCTGCATATCCATATCACCAATAATTTCGGCAATAAGTTTGTGTACCACACCATGACTACAACCCGGACAATAGTGCATTGGCACATCGTTCATAATCGGAGCTTTAGCATAAACCAGATTGGCTGGATTAATTATATCGTTTGTTGTCATAAGCTTTAGTTTATTTTATAATTCATAATTTATTATTACAAATTATTTATTTACCAGTTTTGATTTTAATACTTCGTAAACTTCGTCAGGCGAAGGAACAACTCCACCCATGCGTCCGTAAAATTCAACCGGAACACGTCCGTTTACAGCCAGGCGAACATCTTCAACCATCTGACCTGCACTCATTTCCACTGTTAACATGGATTTTACTTTATCTGCGTGTTTGCTGATAGCAACCGTAGGAAATGGAAAAAGTGTAATAGGACGTAATAATCCAACTTTAATACCTTCGGCACGGCACATTTCTACGGCTTTTTGACTTACACGGGCGCAAGTTCCAAAACCAATAACCAGATATTCAGCATCGTCACACAAAAATTCTTCGTAAAGAACTTCATTATTTTCAATTTCACGATATTTTGCTTGTAAACGGATATTTGTTTCTTCCATTTCATGCGCGTCCAATGATAAGGTCGTGATAATATTGGGTTTACGCCATGCAGGTTTTCCCAGGGTAGCCCACGGACATTTTTCTGCAATTTCTGCTTCTGTCATACGAGGTTGAAAAGGTGGAAGAACCACTTTTTCCATCATTTGACCAATAATTCCATCTGCCAAAATCATAGCCGGAGTACGATATTTAAAGGCAAGTTCGAAAGCTAATACAGTATGGTCGGCCATTTCCTGAACCGAAGCAGGAGCAAGGGTGATTAATTTATAGTCACCATGTCCACCTCCTTTAACTGCCTGGAAATAATCGGCCTGACTCGGCTGAATCGTTCCTAAACCCGGACCACCACGCATAACATTTACAATCAGACAAGGTAATTCACCTGCAGCAATGTAGGAAATACCTTCCTGCATTAAGCTCACACCCGGACTGGATGAACTGGTCATGGATTTTTTTCCACAACCGGCAGCTCCATATACCATATTGATAGACGATGTTTCACTTTCAGCCTGTAACACTACCATCCCGGTTGTATTCCAGGGTTCAAGCTCCATCATTGTTTCCATTATTTCCGACTGCGGTGTTATCGGATAACCGAAATAACCATCGCAACCACATCGTATGGCTGCATGGGCAATTGCTTCATTGCCTTTCATCAGTCTTACTTCTTCGGTATTGTGTTTCTTTGATTCGCTCATTTTTTTTAGTTTTAAATCGTAAGAAATTTAGTTAAACTCTTACTTTATAAACAGTTATACACGCATCCGGACAAACATAAGCACAGGCAGCACAGCCTACGCAATCGTCGGGATTGGCCATTGTACTGAAATTGTATCCTTTTGAATTTGCCTCTTTATTAAGAATTAAAACTTCTGCAGGACAAGCCACCACACACAAATTGCAGCCCTTACAACGTTCAGTATTTACAACCACTGCTCCTTTTATTTTTGCCATTATGTTATGATTTAAAATTGACCCACAAATGTAATAAAAATTGAATATAAAAGGGTTTTTTGAGTAGTTTTTTTTGATTTTTTGTTGTTATGACAGACCTTTATAGTGTCAAAATAATGGTTATATGTCAGATATTCAGCACTATAAAATTATTAATGTTTTTTCTCAACAATGTTTAGTAAAATACTCTGCTGATCAAGCAATATTTCTCAATTTTTATTGAAATGTGCGTAAATTAACCAAATATAAATATTTTGCTTACAATTTGATATCTGTTTTATTATTATCGATAAAATAAACAATTCTGGAAGAGAATAGTTTCACAATTTACCATTGCTTGTATGGTTTTAAACTTAATTGAGCATTATAATATCTTTTTTCAGCAGTCACTTCTGCGCCTAAGAAGTCTGGTTTTGAGAAACTTGAGTTCTCGGAATCTAATTCCAGCTCGGCAATAGTTAAACCTTCATTTTCACCATAAAATTCATCTATTTCGAAAGTTTGCTTATTAAATACAACTTCGAATCGCATTTTGTCTATAATTCCTTTTTCGCAAAGTAATAAAAGCTCTTTTGCTTCATCGAGCGGAATTTCCTTTTCCCACTCATATCGACTTAATCCCGACTCACTACTTAATCCTTTAATAGTGATAAAACCCTTTTCGCCTTTAATGCGAATACGAACGGTTCGCTCCGGTATTGAGCTTAAATAACCTTGTGTAATACGGTAGTTTTTGCTTGCCAGATGCTTATATTCAGCTGTTACGAGGAATTTTCTTTCAATTTCTTGCATAAAATTATAATTTGAAAATTAGCTGATTTGAAAATTATGAGTCGATGAGTATATTTTTAAATTTACATCTCATATTTTCATATTTCGATTAACGGTTACATACCCCAATATACGGACAATACTGACATACTTTCAGGTTTTCGGTCTGACCAAACGGAATCTCGGGATTGAATATCTCTTCAAGACAATCGGTTAAATGCGCCCTGAAATCAGTCTCATAGCTTGCAAAATCGCTTACTTTTTCATTTAATTCTTTGTTGATTAACTCTGTATTAAAATCGTCCTTAAACAAATCACGAATATAAAAAATGCCCGGAGTAATGGGTTTTCCTTCTGCTGCTTTTTTATAGAAAATGCCATACAGAAAGGTTTGTAACACAAATTTAGGTCGGTTTTCTTTGTTGTGTTCAAAAACTTCGTCGAGATTTTTGAAATCCAGTTTGCCGCTTCCGGTTTTATAATCGAGTATGCGAAGCCTGCCTTCTTTTTCGTCTATCCGGTCAATAAAACCTTTCAGATTGACATCTAATGCTCCCTCTTGAATGGGATATTGAATGCTACAACGTTCCTCGGAACTAATATAGCGAAAAGGTAAATATTTGTAATCGACTTTCAAGACTTGTAAAATATATTTCCGAAGTACGCTGGCTATTAATAGATTATTTCCTTCCAGGGGTATAAAAGTTCCTGTTTTTCGTTTAAAATATTCGGAATTGAAAGCCCTAAGTATTTCTTTGTCTATTTGTTCTGTATTTTTAATCAACTGATCCAGTACATCCGACTGCATCATTTTGCCTTTGAAGGGAAGATACAGATTTTCCATGACTTTATGAAAAATACTACCAAACATACTGGCTTCAACGGTTTCAAGCACTTCATCAGCTTGTTCCACTACTTCTACTTTGGTCAGGTAAAATTGCAAGGGGCAATCAATGTAGGTATTGATAGAACTTGCAGACAGTGCAGGGCTTTTTACATCGTCAGAAGTGAACTGAAGCAACTTTTGCATTACTGCAGGTGTTTTCTCCACCTGAATAGGCTGAGCATTTCCAAATCCTATATCAAAGGAAATACTTTTCTTTTTAGGCTGAATACCGTAATGGTAATCCAGTTGCTGCATAAACCTACTCATTTCGCCGGTTTGCATACCTTCGGTGCGTGAGTCGTACAAAAAGAAAATACGTTTAGCTCTGTGAATGAGTCGATAGAAATTATAAGCCGTGATGGCATCCTGATGCTCGGTAGTGGGCAATTCGAAACCCCGACGCAGATTGTAAGGTATAAAGCTGTTGGTGCTACTTTTTTGAGGATAAACTCCTTCGTTAAACGACGTGATTATCAGATTTTCAAAGTCCAGCCCACGAGTTTCAAGGACACCCATAATTTGCAATCCATCAAGGGGTTCGCCGATAAAAGGAATCGTAATTCCCCCTGTCAATTGTCGGGTCAGACGCACCAGTGTGTCCAAATTCAAATCTACTTCCACCGATCTGGCTTTCAAGATATCTGACATTCGGTTAATAGTCACATAATACTGATACAAAAAATCACATTCCAGTTGGTAATTGTGCGTTTCGTCCGAAGCTTGCTGCCAACCATTTTGCAAACTACGTAAGATTTTCAGTAAATATGGCAGAAAAGACTGAGTATCCGTTTGCGGTATGAAAATAGTAGCAAGCAATTCATTTTTAATCAACTCATTAGCATCAATGTAAATCCAGTTATTAGTAGCTATTTCGTGCGTCAAAAGGGTGGCTTCTTCCTTACATAAAAGCGAAATATATTGATGATTTAGAATATTCGAAACGGTTTGGTGATAGAATGAAATTCGTTCACCTGATACTCTCATACGTTTTTGTAATTCAAAGATATGTTCTATTAAACCCGAAACAGGTGTTGATTTAAGTGGAAATCCCATCGTGACATTCACTTTGCCAATTTGTTCGGGAAGGGAATGGAGTAGTGGAACGAGCAAACTTTCGTCGGGAAGCACTACGGCAGTATTTATCCAGCTAGATGATAGTTGATAGTTGATAGTTGATAGTTGTTCGGGAATTTGCGAGTCTTGATAATCCTTTGGGTACAATTTATTTAAAATCGAATAAACCTGCTTGGTTTGTCCAACAGCCGATGGAACAGCTATTAACTCTATTTCTTTGTCTTGCAAGGATTCAATAATTGGCTCTAAGGGATATTTGGAAGGAAAAACATGCAGGTTTTCAGCGTAAAAGCGGGATGCAGGATTATCGGAATCCCGTAGTTCAGCAGCATCATAATCCCAATAAAAATCGGCCTGTCCGAGTTTCTGAAGTTCAGCCATGAGCGTGTGCTCGCAGGGATTCAGCGCATTAAATCCGACAAAAACAAACTGTTTATCGATAAATTCAGGAATAGCTACTTTTGCTTTCAGTCGATCAGTCACATCTCGACAAATCATTCCTTCCGTAGCTGTATTTTCAGCCAGTAATTCAGTCCGGAACTGATTATATACAGCTAATAATATCTTCCAGGTAGCCACAAAGTCTTCCTGCGATTTGCCTTCAGTTACCGGTACAAAATTACTCCAAAACTGACGAATGGCTTCCACCTGCTTGTCGGAAAAAACGTTGAAAAGCTGATCTATTTGCTTTAATTCGGTAATATTCGTGAAAAGTTGTTTGGCGTCTACACGATATTTATCTACATCGTCGAAATCGGACAACAGCATTTCGCCCCAGAATACAAATGAATCAAAGCTTTCGTCGCTACCACTCTGCTCCTTGTAAATTCTATACAACAGAAACAAATTGCTCAGGCGGTCAGCCGTTTGCCATTCCGAAGCCATAGTAAAGCAATCATTAATCGTCAGAATTTCGGGCGAAAATATCGGTTTCTGAGCTATTCCTGACAAATACCGCTGAAAAAACAATCCGGCACGACGATTCGGAAATACAAAACTAAAATTGCTAATGTTTTCCTTTTTTTCGGAAAAATAGATTTTAGCTATACGGTAGAGAAATGAATTCATAAAATTTGGATTGATTCAATCCACAAATTTACGAATAGCATTTGGATTTTACAAAATACATGTAGGATTATTATGATTCATAATCTAACAAACCTAAAGCATAATCGATTTACCAACACCGGATTTTATGGCCATCGAAAGTATTCGTTTCAAAATGATGATTACTTAGAATATTAATACCGGGTAATAATACCAGCGAATTGATAAAAGGAAGGTATTTTTTAATTTAGCTCAAAAAATTAGTGGGTAATTTATTTTACAAACTATTCACTTTCTTCTTCCAGTTCGTGTATTTTTTTAAAACCTCCTGAGGCGCATAGATATACCAACTGTAACCATCACGTCGTTCACGGCTAACTTCAGAAAGCGAATAAACCACTTTACTGTCACGGTTACAGAACATTGGACGGTGAGTTTTTAGTTCATAATATCGAGTCCAGATAGGTGCTGCTGTAGAATCGCTAAGTACTATTTTGTCAGCCACAGAAATTTTGAATGGAGTAATTATTTTTACTGCCGGAATAGTTTTCACGCGTGTATTGTAAATTTTGGAAGCCTCAAACCAGGCAACAGCATTATCCACAGCGTCAATTATTTCTTTAGAAGGATGCTCAATACTCATCAGAAAAAGCACCAGACCCGAACTTTCTTTATTACAGATACAGGCTGGCTCAAACTTCCTTGCCCAGGCAGGTTGCAGCGTTACTTCATCATACTGTTGACACCAGGCAGTAGGCTTTCCGGCATCATTAATCTGTGTTTTTAGGATACAGTCAAGCCCATTTTTATAAGCTGTCTGCAGTTTTGCTTTAAACTGCCTGTCGATAAACGAATATAGCTCATCAGCATCCGTAATATCTTTTAAAAGTTGCATGATTCCCAGCATAGCATCATCGTTGTAGGTAATGTGACTGCTGTAATTATTGGGTTCTATAGGATAAAACTGTGGCCAACCACCATTTTTATATTGCGCCCTTACTACAAAAATCAGCCCTTTAAGGCAGCCAGTTTTATATTTTTCAACTTTAGTTGCTTGATAGGCAATGGCTAAAGCTGCAATTTGCGTATAGGTATTCCCATTGTCGAAAGTAGTATTCGTTTCAGCTTTCGATGCCTCAACTAGTTTTTTTTGTTCGGGTGTAAGAATTGCAAAAAAGTCGTAGTTCTTTGGCCAACCGCCATTATTTTTTTGAAATAAGAGCATATTATCAGCAATAGCAGTTATTTCAGTTGGTTTATAACGTGGTCGGTCGGGTAGGGCGTTAATCACATTATGCTTATCGGCAATACTGTACCAATGACCTGTATTATCTGAAAATGGGGCATAATCGATTGTTGTGTACTTTCGCTCTGTATTTTTTTTCTGACAATAAGTTGAACAGGAAATTAATATGAGTGTAGAAACCAAAACAGTTCTGGCAAAATATAGTTTTGAGGTTTTCATTTTGATTCTGGCTTGTTTTTGGGACAAAATTAGCTATATTTACGGCACTGAATGTGGAGAAAATGGCTTAGTCAGTTCACTTTTTGATAAAAATGAAATTGACAACCCAAAATATCAGTTGTCTTTCACGCATCGCACCGAAAATCCGCACCATTTATTGTAAGCCCGCTGCTCAACATTACTTTGGTTGTATCGAATGCTCAAACCCACTGCATAGCGAGTAGTATCCGATTGAGTTGAAGTCCACCAGGCACCGAGTGAATCCATTTTACTAAATGAGCGGAAGAAGTTAACACGGTATCCACCCGCTAGGGCTGCAAATCCCGATGCATTATTTATTGCAGGGTAATTGCCTGTTGTTCCCTGACTGAGCGACTGACTCCATCCGGTAGTCGAAGCAAGTACTTTAGCCAGTGTTTTCGACGTTGTAATAAAGCTGCTTACATTGTTTTCAAGCGTCAACCATTCGTCAATAGAAGCCACATGCCAGCCTTTAGGTGCCAGTTTGCCGGAATTTACAGCGTACCAGTTATATAAAGCTCCAAATTTGCTCTTGTTGGCCGTAGAATCGTTCTGATACCAGCAATATCCGGCAGTTAAGGGCTTGCCCCACGAGGCGCTGTCTGTTATTAGTGTTATAGCTGTATTATCGTTGTAATTGGTGCAGCGCAGGTTCTCTGTCATCCAGGTTTGTGTAGCAATGGTCACAGTAGGATACAAGTTTCCATCTACATCAGTCACCGTATCGCCAACTTTAGGCTCATACACGGGACTACAGCCAGCTATACTCAAAAGTAAAGCTGCCAACAGTATTCCATAAGTGGTAATTGTCTTCACACTGCCTATTTTTTAACTATAAACTTTCAACTTTTACTGATACTGAATATAAATCGGTTGTGGTTTAAGTTTCAACAATTCCGGTGGAGTGAGCATACGATGTGGAACTTTTTTAAGGTCGTTTTTGTAAAATAGCTTGAAACCTGCAAACTGAACTGGTTCACGGTAAATATAACGGATATATGTACTGTGTTTAAGTATTGGTTCACCCCAGCCATCCATATTAATAATAATCTGCACTTCAGGATGTAATTTTATCTGTTTTGTGTTTCGTAACATACCCTGCGTAAAGCGGTGTACGATAAGGATTTTGGGTGTCAAATTATTATCCCGAACAAGTTTAGCCAGATATTCTGAGCAAAAATTCACATCAGTTTGATCCATGGTGCCAATTTTTCTTCCGGGTAGACTACCATCTTTCAGCGAAAATTCAGGGTCAATTCCCAAATGTACCTGTGGCATTTTCAGGTATTTCTCCAACAAGGGTATTTCTTCTCTCACAGAGCTATGTGCAACCTGAACATCTAAGAATACGATGGCATTACCCATTCGGGCAATTGCCATAGCCGAGTCAATCTGGCGTTGAGGCATACGCATACGATATTTTCCATCTTTTCCTGGTGCACCTTGTGCCACTACGGCTATATAATGAATAGCAGGCAAGACCTTGGTTGTTGGATCGGCTTTTTCCCAGGCTTTAACTTCTATATTTAATCGTCTCCACAATTCCTTTGGAGGGTATTCGCCCAATACGCCCATTTTCTTTGAATAGAGATTTCCGTAAAAGGCAACGATCCGTTTAAATGGAAGAATAGCTCCGTCCAATGGATAAATACCTGATTCAACAGGCCAAAGACCCGTTGTATCGCCATTGGCCAATGCCTCCTGTTTATTATTATAGGCCAGCGTATCTACTTTCGTAATTATTTTTTCCTGTTTTTGAACCGTAGGCTTTTCGCCCGTTTTTGTCTCTGTTTTAGATTTACATCCACTTAGTATGAAAATTGCGCTTAGGGCTAAAGGAAAAAGGATTTTTTTCATTTTTAAAATTTAAAATTTGTTTTACAGAATATAGTAAGCATTATTATACTTCTTCCGATAAGCAAATAGGCTTATTTTTTTTCAATTCCACAAAACTACATATAACTATTTATATACTAAAGACAATGTTGATAAGTTTTTTACAATAAAAATTATGATTCTGATAAAACCTAAGAAGTAAAAACCTCAATTTCTCGAACTATGCAATGAATCTTTTTATTATAGAGTTTTCAGGGAGTGCTAAAAGTACTAACCCGTTGATTTTATTTTCTTTTGAGTTCAATTACTGTTATTTCAGGACGTACGCCTACATACATAGGGAGTCCGATATAACCGATACCTCGATTCACATATAGATACTGATTATCAACCTTATATAAGCCTGCCCAGTATTTAAACACGAAGGCTGCCGGTGAGAATAATCGTTTTCCTATTCGAATCCCTAATTGCCCTGCATGCGTATGACCCGATAAGGTTAATGCAATATCTTTATGTTGATGGACTTCCGTGTCCCATTGCGAAGGGTCGTGTGTAAGAAGGATTTTAGGCGCTTTCGTGTTCACGTTGACTAGTGCTTTATTTAAGTTACTATAATTGGCACGTTTAGAATTACCATAGTTTTCAACTCCTACTAACAGAATGCTGTCTGAGTCACATTTCAGATAAATATGTTCGTTCAGTAACAGCCGGAAACCAAAATTTTCGATACTTTGTCGTATATCTTTTCGGTTTTCTGCCCGAACGGAATCGTTTTTCCAGTTAGTATAATCGCCATAATCGTGATTTCCCAGAATAGCAAATTTTCCATCATGTGCCTTTAATTGTAGAAAAAATGGCTGCCAACCGGAGGTTTCCTCTGCAAAATTATTCACCATATCACCGGTAAATACTATAATATCAGGTTGTTGTTCATTTACCAGCTTTATTACAGTTTCCAGTTTATGAAATTTGTGATTCCAACTTCCCAAATGAATGTCCGACAGTTGCACAATTCTGTAGCCATCAAACGAAGACGGCAAATCCCGGATGGGAACCTGAATATGCGTTACATCGAAATTTCGGGGGGTGATATACGCACTGATTAGCATTACAGCTACAACATACACATTTAGTCCAATCCGGACTATATTGAAATAAATATTTTCACGCTTGAATACTTTTTTATATATATATTCCAGGCTAAAAAAAACGGCATGAATAAGTTTGGAAAAATAAATCAACAGGAAAAAGAAGAACAACCACATTATAGCCACTACAATGCGGAAATTTTGCATACTTTCCAGTCCGAATTTGATATACAGAAACAGACCGGTGAAAATAAGTGCAGGGAAAAGGTGCAGAATAATATAAAACGGATGCGAATCGCGCCGTTTCAGCTTCAGATAGAAAAAAGTATCCGGAATGGCAATCAGAAGCAACAAACAAATCAAAGTCAACATATACATTCTCATAGCTTTAGCTTTTAATGTAATTGATTGTCAAACCATTCACTTCTGACTGCTAAATAATTTGCCAAAACCAATTAAATAACTAATAAACATTTCATTTATACGCTTTTATTTAGCTTTCAATTTACCAAGAAAGCTTTTATGCATCGATTTTAGCAATCCCTGTGGGCTACATTCAGGAACTATGATTCGGCGAACACATTGCAAGGGTAGGAGTGAATCACGTTTTGTAGCTAACGAAAACGAAAGTTTAAAGTATTTATTCAGTTCTACAGCACTGTTATGGTTGTAAACGCCATTCGGATACGCCCAGTATTCCACTTTTTTGCCCACAATTTTCTCCAGTTTTTCTTTTGGAACAGTTACTTCTTTCTTCCAGTCAGCTGCATCCTTATATTTAATCACCATGGTATGATCCCAGCTATGTAAACCAATACTATGGCCGGCTTTTGCCAGGCCGGCAATCTGATCTTTAGTCATGTAATTTTTCTTATTATTAGTAATCGTCATAATAAAAAAAACACCTCTGAATCCATATTTTTCCAGTACAGGAGCAGCAATAGCAGTATGTTCCAGCCTCGAATCGTCGAAAGTTATCAGTACCGGTTTTTCAGGTAAACTTTTATTGTAAACCAGATAATCGTAAAGTTGAGCAGGTGAAACAGAGTGATATCCACTATCGGCAAGTATTTTTATATGTCCCGCAAAGGTGGCGGCACTTATTTTATACTCACTTTTCGGACCATCAGCAATACGATGATAACAGAGTACCGGCACTTGCTGTTTGGCCATAATCTGAGCTGCAGTATTTTTGACTAGAGTAACCATCGAACTGTCAGCCGAAGCAACTGACTGATTAGCTGCGTTTCCATTAGGCTGCGTATTGTGTTTACAGGCTGTGCAAACTATTCCCAGCATCAATATAGTGAGAAAGATATTTTTCATATTCTACTGATTTATTATTCAGGTGTAAAGATAAAGAATTAAACGCTTCATTTATCTTTTACAGTATTAAAAACTGCAAAGGAATTCATAAAAAAAGTAACAGCCGAAAACAAGACTGTTATCGGCTGACATACTATACTTTACGTTGAAAAATTACTTAAGCTGCTTTTTTAGCTCTGCGGTATAGATAGGAATTAAAAATATTTCGCTTGGCAAACCGTAATTGTTTATCCGCATTGATCAATCGGGTAAAAATATTTTTTGAAACGCCAAAATACTCATAGGTAGAGCCATCCATAAACGAGACTTCCAGCAATTGCCCTTTAAGTTTAAAATCGGCAATGCCCGATTCGGCTGAACATAAATGCTCCTCCTGGTTTGCAGCAATTGTTTCGGGGGCAATGCTGACCAAAAAATGATAGCCATCAATTATTTGCCGGCTTTTATGCTCTGCTTCAAGTGCCAGCTCATCGTTAGCTATGAATTTATCCGGATGCCATTCCTTTACTAAGTTACGGTAGGTAGTTTTAAGTGTTTTAAGGTCAGTATCGGACTCAGCATTAAATAGTTTCTTGTATTCGTTTATACGTTTCATAATTCCCTGTTTCTGTCTTTTAGTGTTGAATTTGCTTCACAGCTTTTCTTATTGGCTGCAAAGATAAGGCTTTTATAGCTTATAAGCTATGCATTTAGCCAGAAATAAGTAAGGTTTCTAGTAATGAACCTCCGTCTCGGCAACTTAAAGGCTTCTCCTAAAAACTCGCAGCCAGCTTCAGGGAGCTTGAGGCTTTCATTTTTCTTTTATCCCTTTTTAGAAGGTTAAGAGGTATCTTTTCTTTATTTTTTATAAATTCCTACAACGAAGACTAAGTAAGTGATTTAATAAATACTGAAATTAATTTCAAACTATCTCTTGGAATAAAGGGGTACATGTGAATCCATTTTTTCTAAATAACTTTTCAGTCGTTCCAACTCATTCAATCGTTCCTTGTCAATCATACGGGCAGGTCCCCAACTAATAAATGGAGCTAAAACCGTCATTCCTGTAAAATAAAACATACCGTGATGTATAGGAAAGAGGATGGTGTCTATGTTTCCATTTCCCCCACCTTCGGCGTAGGTTTGTTCTGGTCCACCTGTTGTCATTATCACAAAGGCTGTTTTTTGATTGAAAACACCACTGTCGTAAACGCCTCTTCCACCACCATACACAAATCCCATAGCAAATACACGGTCAACCCAGCCTTTTAGAATGGCCGGTAATCCGAACCACCAAAGCGGAAAGTTGAATATCAAAATATCACACCATTGAAGCTTGTCCATTTCCAGTTTCAACTCATCTTCAAACAAATCATGTTGAAATGCATTCAGCTGCTCAGTTTGATATTTGAAAAAAACAGTGTTTGCAAGCTGTTTAAAATCCGATTTATCACCCACCGGATTAAAATTCTGAGCATATAAATCGCTTTCTTTCACTTCGCAATTATTATCCAGGAAATATTCAATTGCCGTGTTTTTTAAACTCATGCAAAATGATGCTTGCTCAGGATGAGCACTGACAATAAGTATTTTTTTTGATTCCATTCTGTTTTTTTTATAAACTGTCAACTATAAACTAATTGAATTGCTTCTTTTACTGTAAATACGGGTTTTTGACACACTTTATTCCGACAAATATAAATAGCAGTTTGACCATTGATATATTTTCTTTCCAATAACGTTGATTTGGTCTTTTTTGTTCCACCGTATAGTATTACATTGGGTAAATAATGCTTCTGAAACTCTTTACGGAGACTTTCGCAGTCATCACCCACAATAACAACTTCAGCAGGCTCTACAGCTAACCAAGCCATTAAAATGTCCCAGTTGGCATAATAAGCACCCGACAGTATTGCAGTTTCCTTTACATTGGTAGCCATTTTCTTTGCCATCTCAATAAAATCCTCCCGTTGGAAATAATGCCCCAGCAAAAACAAATTTTTAGCCATTTCGGAGTTCGAAGCCGGAATAACATTGTCGGATATTTCCATTTTGCGTGCAATCAGTGCAACATCAGTATTGGAAGTATAGAAGAACATTCCACTTTCGTTATCGTAAAAATGATCGATACTGTAATTAAATAAACGATATGCTTCATTCAACCATTTCTCGTCGAAAGTAGCCTGATATAACATGATAAATGCATTAATTGTAAAAGCATAATCGTCCAGAAAACCATTGATAGTTGCTTTCCCAATCTTGAAATTACGGTAAAATCCACCGTCAGGTTGGCTAAGATTATTTATTAGAAAATGTGCATTTGCCAGCGCTATATCTAAAAAATGAGCATTGTCAAATGTCTGATATGCTTCGATATAGCCTTCTAACATTAATGCGTTCCACGAAGTGAGTATTTTATCGTCAAGCCCCGGACGAATTCGATTGGAGCGTTCAGCCAATAAAACTCTCTTGGATGACAAGACAATCGTATTTAATTCATTTTCGGTAATTGAATATTTTTTTAGTATAACTTCGGTAGAACAGGTTTTATGAAGAATATTTACGCCATTTTCCCAGTTTCCAGTATCGGTTACCGAATAATACTCATTTATAAGTGCAGCATTTTTTCCCAACAACTGATTGAGTTCATTGTATTGCCAGCAATAGAATTTTCCTTCAACTCCTTCGCTGTCTGCATCCAAAGAGGCATAAAATCCATTTTCAGGAGAACAAAGTTCACGTTCAACAAATTCGAGTGTTTCTGTCACAATTTGTTTATATAACGGATTCTTTGTTTGGCGGTAAGCTGTTGCATACAATCGAACCAACTGTCCGTTGTCGTAAAGCATTTTCTCAAAGTGGGGAACTTTCCATTTGGCATCAACCGAGTAACGTGCAAAACCACCTCCAATTTGATCGAAAATGCCGCCTTCAGCCATATTATCTAATGTGAGTGTAACAGCTCGCAACGCATCTTTATTGCCTGTTAGTGCATGATACTGCAACAGAAACTGATATCCGGCGGGCATGGGGAACTTGGGAGCACGCTTAGGTCCACCCAACTGATAATCAATATCATTTTTCCAGTTGTTGAAGAGTACGTGCAGGTCATTTAGTGTAAAGTCAACAATTTCAATCTTGTTGTACAGTTCTTCATTGATTTGAATTCCTTTTGTGAGTGATTGTGCCTGTTGTTCAGTCTTTTCGGGATTTGTCACTACAAAGTTTAAAATCTGTGAAAGCATATCCAGCCATTGCGCATTGGGAAAATAAGTTCCGCCATAAACAGGACGACCATCGGGCAGGACAATACAGTTCAACGGCCATCCACCCCGGCCAGTAATCAGTTGAACTGCATTCATATATACCTGATCAATATCCGGACGTTCTTCCCGGTCGACTTTGATACACACAAAATTCTCATTCATAAAGCCGGCAACTGTTTCGTCTTCGAAACTTTCATGCTCCATCACATGACACCAATGACAGGCAGCATATCCAATGCTTACAATGATCAGTTTATTCTCATTGCGGGCTTTTTCAAGGGCTCTATTTCCCCACGGATACCAGTTAACCGGATTATGAGCATGTTGCAGCAAATACGGACTGCTTTCAAAAACAAGGGAATTTGTAAATTTATATTGGGATGAATCCATTTTAGCTGTTTTATGTTTTTTCTAAAACGGTCTTAAAGGGTAAAAGGTTCTGGAAGGAGTGGAGTGAAGTAATAAAATATCAACTGTTTTATGCTATCGGCTGTTATGACTACATTGAATACCATTTTTATCAGTAGTTTATAAATCAAAACAGCCGATAACATTGCTGCAACCGGCTATTCTCTTGCTTATATACTTCAACTACGAACTATAAACTGATTTAGTATTCATCCCAGCTCTTAATTTTGATATCTTCAATACTTTTGCTACAGAATGCCGTTATAAAGGCCGAAGCCAATCGGGCATTGGTCAATAGTGGAATATTAAAGTCGATAGCACCACGACGAATAATATAGTCGTTTTTCAACTCACGCTCGGTGGTGTTTTTAGGTATATTTATTACCAGATCGAATTGTTTGTTCGACAACATAGTTTTTACATTCAAATCACCCTCTTCGTCCGGCCAGCTAACTGCTGTGGCAGTAACGCCGTTTTCCTCCAGGAAACGTTGTGTCCCACGCGTGGCAAACAGTTCATAGCCTTTCTTTTGAAGCAATGCACAAGCTTCCGACAATTCTACTTTTGATTTTGGTTCGCCCGAGGAAATCAGAATACGTTTCTTTGGTATGCGGAAACCAACAGAAAGGAGTGATTTAAGAATTGCTTCTGAAAAATCGTCGCCAATACAACCGACTTCACCGGTAGAAGCCATGTCCACGCCCAAGACCGGGTCGGCCTGTTGCAAGCGGTGAAATGAGAACTGTGACGCTTTGATACCAACATAATCAAGGTCGAAAGCTGATTTCTCTGGTTTCTCAACCGGCAGACCAAGCATTACTTTAGTAGCTAATTCGATAAAGTTCAGCTTTAATACTTTCGATACGAATGGGAACGAGCGCGAAGAACGCAGATTACACTCAATTACTTTGATATAGTTGTCTTTAGCAAGGAACTGAATGTTAAATGGTCCGGATATATTCAAAGATTTGGCTATTTCGCTGGCAATTTTCTTTATTCGGCGAATGGTTTCCACATAGATTTTTTGAGGTGGAAACTGCGTGGTGGCATCGCCTGAGTGAACTCCGGCAAATTCCACGTGTTCGGAAATGGCATAAACCAATACTTCACCATTTTTGGCTACTGCATCAATTTCAATTTCCTTACAACGTTCCAGAAATTCTGAAATAACTACCGGGTGTCTTTTCGATACATCGGTTGCCAGTTTCAAAAAGTTTTCGAGTTGTGATTTATCGTGGCAAACATTCATGGCTGCACCGGAGAGTACGTAGGAAGGCCTAACTAATACAGGAAAACCAATTCCTTCAACAAATTCATTTACATCTTCGAATGTAGTTAATTCTTTCCAACGTGGCTGGTCAATTTTCAATACATCAAGCATTGAAGAGAACTTATGACGGTCTTCAGCCCGGTCGATATCAACGGCTTGGGTTCCAAGTATCGTTACATTTTCGCCTGCAAGTTTCAGTGCTAAGTTATTTGGGATTTGTCCACCGGTTGAAACAATCGTTCCCATCGGGTTTTCCATCTCAATAATGTCCATTACCCGCTCGAAACTTAGCTCGTCGAAATACAATCGATCACACATATCGTAGTCAGTCGAAACTGTTTCCGGATTGTAATTGATCATAACCGAGCGAAAACCTTCCTTCCGAATCGTCATCAGTGCATTTACCCCACACCAGTCAAACTCTACTGACGATCCGATTCGGTAAGCTCCAGAACCTAGTACTACCACAGATCGATGATCGCCAAGATATTTCATATCGCTTGAAGTTCCACCATAAGTCAGGTATAGATAGTTGGTTTGAGCTGGATATTCCGCTGCCAGTGTGTCGATTTGCTTAACCACAGGCACAATTCCGAGTTTTTTACGATGATTGCGGGTCAGTTTTATTTTTTCGTCAATTTCATCATTACTGCATTTGGTGACCAATCGGGTAATCTGGAAATCGGAGAAACCGGTTAGTTTTGCTTCAGCTAATAATTCAGTTGGTAATGTTTCCAGCGAATTGAACGTATGAAGTTTGTGCTCCAACCCTACAATTCGTTCTAATTTGTAAAGGAACCAACGGTCGATTTTAGTAAGCTCGTGTAATCGGTCAACCGAATAACCACTATGAAGAGCCTGAGCAAGGTAGAAAACGCGTTTGTCGGTGGGCTGGGAGAGGGCTGTATCCACATCGTCGGCAAACAAATCTTTATTTGCGACAAATCCATGCATTCCCAGTCCAATCATTCGCAGTCCTTTCTGGAATGCTTCTTCGAAATTACGTCCGATAGACATGATTTCACCTACCGACTTCATACTTGAACCCAATTGGCGACTTACCCCCTGGAATTTACCTAAATCCCAACGTGGAATTTTACAAACAATGTAGTCGAGAGCAGGTTCGAAGAATGCCGAAGTATCTTTTGTTACGGAGTTTTTCAATTCAGGAAGTCCGTAGCCCAAACCAAGTTTAGCTGCCACGAAAGCCAGCGGATAACCCGTTGCTTTTGATGCCAAGGCTGAAGAACGGCTCAAACGTGCATTTACTTCAATCACACGGTAGTCTTCCGATACCGTATCAAAAGCGTATTGTACGTTACATTCACCCACAATGCCGATATGACGGATAATGCGGATAGCCAGTTCACGAAGTTTGTGATATTCTCTATTGGTCAATGTTTGTGAAGGAGCAACCACAATACTTTCGCCGGTATGAATTCCGAGCGGGTCGAAGTTTTCCATATTACAAACCGTGATACAGTTGTCGTAACGGTCACGAACTACCTCATATTCAATTTCTTTCCAGCCTTTAAGCGATTTTTCCACCAACACTTGATCTGAATAAGCAAATGCTTTTCCAACCAATTCCTTAAGTTCATCATCATTATCGCAGAATCCACTTCCCATTCCGCCCAAAGCATAGGCAGCACGCACGATGACCGGATAGCCCAGCTCGTTGGCGGCACGTACAGCATTTTCAAGGTCGTTAACGGCTTCACTCTTGATATATTTTACATCTATTTCTGCTAATTTACTGTTAAATATTTCACGGTCTTCGGTATCAATAATCGATTGAACGGGTGTTCCGAGAACTCGTACGCCGTATTTTTCAAAGATTTTATCCCGATAGAGTGCCACACCGCAATTCAGTGCTGTTTGTCCGCCAAACGAAAGGAAAACGCCATCAGGACGTTCTTTTTCAATGACACGTTCTACAAAATCAGGCGTAACAGGCAGAAAATATACTTTATCTGCAATACCTTCCGAAGTTTGCACGGTGGCAATGTTCGGGTTAATAAGCACTGTTTCAATTCCTTCTTCTTTTAAGGCTTTTAACGCCTGAGAGCCTGAGTAGTCGAATTCTCCGGCTTCGCCGATTTTCAACGCTCCAGATCCAAGAACCAGTACTTTTTTGATTTCGCCTTTTTCTGCGCCTTTGTATTCCTGTTTGGTTACCAAACGTGCATCCAACTCGTCCTCAATCATTTCCACGATTGGCTTAGAGAAATTCGTAAGCGTTTTGATAAACACGTCAAAAAGAAATTCTGTATCAGTTGGTCCTGAGGCAGCTTCCGGGTGGAACTGAGCAGAGAACCACGGCATTGTTTTATGGCGGATACCTTCGTTGGTGCCATCATTCATGTTTACAAATAGTGGTTCCCAATTAGCTCCAAGTGTTTTATTATCAACAGCAAAACCATGATTTTGAGAAGTAATAAATGCCCGGTTTGTACCAACCAATTGAACAGGTTGGTTATGACTACGGTGTCCATATTTCAGTTTATAGGTTTTTGCACCACCAGCTACCGAAAGTAACTGATTACCCATACAAATACCGAAAATAGGTTTTCCGGTTTTCATGGCAACCTGTATGTGGCGTACCGTATCCTGTGCATATTCAGGATCACCTGGACCATTTGAAATAAACAAACCGTCGAATTCTATGTGGTTGAAGTCGTAATCCCATGGTACACGGATTACTGTTGTATCCCGTTTCAGCAGGCAGCGAATAATGTTATGTTTAACTCCACAATCAACCAATAACACACGGTGTTTACCTTTTCCGTAAGTAATTACTTCGTCGCAGCTTACTTTAGCTACCTGATTTTCATCGTCAGGATTAATAAACTCAATGTCATCGCCATCGGGAAAAACAAACTTACCGCGCATGGTTCCTTTTTCACGAACCAGCTTAGTCAACTCACGTGTATCAACTCCAAAAATTCCGGGCACTTCGTTTTCTATCAACCACTCGCTCAGGCTTTTCCCTGCATTCCAATGACTATATTCAAAAGAAAAATCGGAAATAATTAGGCCGGTAGCTTGAATTTTTTCCGATTCATAATAAGTAGATAGTCCGTTTTGGATAGTGTCATTCGGTACACCGTAATTCCCAACCAATGGGAAAGTGATCGTCAACAATTGCCCGGCATAAGATGGGTCAGTGAGACTCTCGGGATATCCGACCATAGCAGTATTGAAAACAACCTCGCCGGCTACGGGTTTTTCGTAACCAAATGATTTTCCTTTAAAAACTGTTCCGTCTTCCAGTACTAAATGGAGTGGTTTGTATTTTTGCATATATATGTATATTGTGATTGAATTGTCGTTCCGACTCAATTATCCAAATTTGTGCAAAAGTACTGCTTTTTCTTATTTCTTGCAACCCTAAATCAGATAATTATTTCTATTTTAACCCAATTTCTCAAATCTCATATTAGTTTGTCAACAAATGAGTTAGAAGAGAATAAATATACCAATTTCAAGAAAATAAGCAGATCAAATTATTATTTTAAGTTAATAATATTTAGGTGCAATAGATTATTAAATTTAAATAATTGGACACACTTAAAGTGAGGGAGAACCAAATTTTGATACATTGCTGTTCAAGTAATGTAAGAATAAATAAACTTATCATAGTATCAACCAATTATGAATGAATAAGTAGAACAAGTTGAATTTGTACATGAATTTCAAAACAGAAACAAAATCATTTTATAATTGTATGATTACCTGATAATTAAAAATTTTATAACATATTACCAACTAAATATTCTATCACTTCAAATTCTGATTAAATATTCTTATAATTTATATTATGTATAATAGAAAACTACTTTACTACTAACCAGTACTTCTTTTATTTGAATTTAAAATTTGATTTTTTTGAATGAGTTACTTATGCCCTATGTCGAAAGTTTAAATACTAAAAAATAAGTTCGCAACTAGCAATATAATCGGTTGTTTCATTAAAATCTAATGCTGGATTATTTTGAATCCATACATGTTTAAGCTTTTTTTCAGTTAATGCTAACTCAAAATGCGACATGGCAATACCCATATCAACACGCTGTAAATCTGATTGTAACAACTTATTATTGTAATTTGGAGTGCGTTTTAAGTAAAAATGGAAAATATTATTCACCTTAACCACTCTCCAGGGTTGTTTATTTGAAGCAGATGGTGCCAGTCGAACCATTTCGAGTATAAATCCGAATTTTAATTTCTCTTCATCTGATAGCTTTTCGAAAAATGTTTGTGAGAAAAACAACTCATCGAAAGGCTTACGGTTATCCGAACCGGCAAAACGTCTGAACATCTTGTCAATAGACCGTTTTTTAGTACCGAAATAACCTACCGGAGTTACTGCCGGAATAAATTCACCCTTTTTTAAATGTATCGAATCAGCAAAAGACGATTTATTGTATGTACCACCCAGCCAGCACGTTCCTACATTCAGTTTAGTGCAAAATAAAATCAGTTTTTCCAGACAAAAGCCAAAATCTTCGAAGTTTTTAACAGAATCACTTACTTTTCCTGTAATAAAACTTTTAGTACCGGAAATTACACCGTACGTACCTAACTTTAGGTCTTTAAATTCTTCAGAACTTCCATCAATCCAGTAAAATTCAACTTTGTTACCGAACAATCCCACCGAATTAGCCTGCATAAAATTACGAATCAATTGCTTTTTCTCAGGTTCAATTTCTATATTATTATAGGTTCGGATCGATTTCCGGACTCTTATTACTTTTTCTATATTTTGTATCATGTTCCTACTTTAAAAGACTCTGCAAATAATTTACCCTCTCCTTAAAGGACAAGATCTGGGATGAGGTCATAACAACTTTAACTGCACCCTCTTTCTGACCGCATCCACCTCCAGCACACTCACTTTAACATGTTGATGTACCGAAACTACTTCGGCCGGGTTGCTAATATAGCGATCGGACATATTTGAAATATGAACCAGTCCGTTTTCCTTGATACCTATATCTACAAAAGCACCAAAATTTGTGATATTGGTAACAATTCCGGGCAATTCCATACCTGTTCGCAAATCGCTGATAGTCTTTACATTAGAATCAAATTCAAAAACCTTTATTCCGCTTCGTGGGTCACGACCTGGTTTGTCGAGTTCCTGAATAATGTCATTCAAGGTGTGAAGACCAACAGTTGGCGTGATATACTTCTGTAAATCAATCGTTTTATTTAAATCCTTATTTTGAATTAATTCCTTAACATCCACATTCAGATCTTTGGCCATGGCTTCCACTATGGGATAGCTCTCGGGGTGAACAGCCGAATTATCGAGAATATATTCAGCATCGGGTATTCGTAGGAAACCCGCACACTGTTCGAAGGATTTTGCACCCATTTTCGGTACTTTCATAAGCTGTTTACGGCTTTTAAAGGCACCATTTTCGGCACGGAAGTCCACTATATTTTGTGCCAATTGTGGTCCGAGACCGGAAATATAAGTCAGTAAATGCTTGCTGGCCGTATTTAGGTTGACTCCTACCCGATTTACTGCATTTTCAACGGTTTGATCGAGCGCCTTTTTCAGTTGAGGCTGATCCACATCATGCTGATATTGCCCAACTCCAATCGATTTGGGATCGATTTTCACCAATTCAGCCAATGGGTCCATTAGTCGCCGACCGATAGAAACCGCTCCACGTACCGTTACATCATAATCGGGAAACTCTTCACGGGCAATTTTAGAAGCAGAATAAATGGAAGCGCCGTTCTCACTTACCGCAAACATCTTCACGTCTCGATCAAAGCGCGTATTCTGAATAAACTGCTCTGTTTCGCGCCCTGCTGTCCCATTTCCGATAGCAATAGCCTGAATATCATAGGCTTCTACCATTTTCTGAACCTTGCGCATGGCTTGTGAAGTCTCATTTAAAGGCGGATGTGGGTAAATAGTTTCGTTATGTAGCAGGTTTCCCTGTGCATCCAGACAAACCACTTTACAACCGGTTCTGAATCCGGGATCAATGCCTAAGACCCGTTTTTGTCCCAATGGCGGTGCTAAAAGCAGTTGGCGAAGGTTTTCTCCAAATACCCTAATAGCTTCTGTGTCGGCTTTAGCTTTACTTTCGGATGCAAACTCAGTTTCAATACTTGGTTTCAGCAATCGTTTATACGCATCTGTCACAGCATCAGCTACTTGTTCGGCAGATTTTGTTTCATCTTTTATGAAAATTCGGTCTAATTTTTCCAAACAATGCTCATCTTCAGGCGAGATATTGACGCGTAAAAAACCTTCTGCTTCAGCTCTTCGCATGGCTAAAAGCCTGTGTGACGAACAACGGGCTAGTTTTTCAGTCATATCAAAATAATCCCGATATTTCTGAGCTTCTTCGTCTTTTCCTTTAATCAGCTTCGACGAAATAATGGCTTCCCGAGCAAAAATCATTCGAATAGAGTTACGTGCTACTTCGCTTTCGTTAATCCATTCAGCAATAATATCGCGAGCTCCTGCCAATGCATCGTCAATATTTTCCACTTTATCTTTGACAAACGGTAATGCCATGCGCTCTACATCATTCGATTGCTGTTTCATAATCATCTTAGCAAGTGGTTCTAAACCCTTCTCACGCGCAATTTCAGCCCTAGTACGGCGTTTTTGTTTGTAAGGAAGGTAAATGTCCTCCAGCTCGGTTATATTCCAGCAGTTGTCTATTCTGACCTTCAATTCATGGGTTAGTTTATCCTGATCTTCAATAGATTTTATCACAACCAGCTTACGTTTAGCCAGTTCACACAGCTTGTCATATTGCTCTTTGGTATCGCCCAACTGCACTTCATCCATACCGTCGGTCATTTCCTTACGATAACGACTTATAAACGGTATGGTAGCACCTTCATCAAGCAGTTGAATGGCATTTTGGACTTGTTTTTCAGTAAGTTGAAGTGAGGAAGCAATCAGCGATATAAATTTGGAAGGAATTGGCGTTTTTTCAGTTGACATGAATTATGTTTTTATGAAGGGATAAGTCGCGACCTGTCCGTACAATGATCAATTAATGTAGTATCTTAAATACCAACTCTTTTAGCAATTCACCTTCGTCGGTACTGGGGTTATCAATGCCTTTGTAGCGCGAATCTGTTTCACGTATCCAGGAAATGATGTTCATGGTTTTCCAGGCACCAAAGCTTTGAGCGGCTTTTTGGTAATCTTTTACAAAATAAGGGTTTATTCTGAGTTCTGAAGCCACGTATCCCAGGCTTTTATCCGATAAATAATGATAAATCATTAAATCACTGAAGAACTTAAACAGCTGAGCGAGAGTCAGAACCATAGGATTAGCTTTCTTATTATCAGCAAAATAACGAACGATACGGTTTGCCTTCAGCACATCATTGTTTACTAGTGCCACCTGCAATTCAAAAACATTGAAATCTTTACTGATTCCAATATTTTTTTCTATCAATTCGGGTGTAATGCTATGAACTTCAGATGGTTTTGTCAGAATCAGTTTGTCAACCTCATTCACTAACTTGCTCAAATCAGTTCCCAAAAATTCAGAAAGCATGGCCACCGCTTTTTCATCAATGGCCACATTCTTAGACTTACAATACTTCGAAATCCACGAACCTACCTCATAATCACGAAGTTTCACCGATTCATGCACTACGGCAACCTTATTGATTTCCTGAAACCACTTTTTACGTTTATCAGGGGTACCGTATTTATAACAAAATACTAATATCGTGGATTTTAATGGATTGGAAAGGTAATGAACCAGATTATCCCAATCTTTAATCAACTGGGCTTCCTTAATAATCAATATCTGATGCGATCCCATCATTGGATATCGCTTGGCAGCATTAATTACAGTGTTTATATCAACATCTTTACCATATAAAATGCTTAAATCAAACTCTTTTTCAGCTTCATCCAATACATTTTTCTGAATATAATCTGATATAACATCTATGTAATAAGGCTCTTCACCCATTAAAAAGTAAACCGGAGCGTATCTCTTTTGCTGTAAATCAGATAAAATTTGATCGTGAGAAATGGAATCTTGTTTTGCCATATTTTAAAGTCTCCTTAAGGGGATTAGGGGTCTATTCAAATCGTAAATGCTTAATAGTTTTACTATTATTAATTAAAGATGATAAAGCTTTTACCCCAATTTTAATGTGTTCTTCAACAAAACTTTCAGTCACTTTTTTATCACTTTCCGAAGTTTTTATTCCATCTTCCTGCAGTGGCATATCCGAAATCAAAAGTAAAGCACCAATTGGAATACTATTAAAAAATCCAGCTGAAAATAGTGTTGCAGTTTCCATATCAATCGCTAAAGCACGGGTTAAACGCAAATATTCTTTGAATTTTTCATCATGCTCCCACACCCTACGATTGGTTGTATAAACCGTTCCAGTCCAATAGTCCTTACCAAAATCACGAATGTTTGACGAAACAGCACGCTGCAAACTAAATGCAGGTAAGGCCGGTATTTCAGGTGGAAAATAATCGTTCGATGTTCCTTCGCCACGAATAGCTGCACTTGGTAAAACGTAATCACCTAATTTGTTTTTATCCTTCAATCCACCACATTTTCCTAAAAATAAAACGGCTTTAGGGTGAATGGCTGATAATATATCCATGATTATAGCTGCATTTGGGCTACCCATGCCAAAATTGATAATGGTTATGCCATTGGCTGAGGCATTTGGCATATTGCCTTCACGGCCAATCACTGGAACATTAAACCATTCTGCAAAAAGTTCAACATAATTATTGAAGTTTGTAAGCAAAATATATTCTGTGAAATCAACTAATGGTCGCTTTGTGTATCGTGGAAGCCAGTTTTCAACAATTTCTTTTTTTGTTTTCATTCGTACCGATATTAAATATTGTTTTAGTAACTTCGCATTCAGTTTGAAGCAAAGTTTACTGTTTGAAAATAGTGGAAACAAAAATACAAAAAATGTGGCAATTAAATCTACCTGAGTATAATTTTCGTATAAAAAAACAGAATGAGAAGCATCTGATTTTCGATTCTCAGCGCAGACGTTATGTTTCACTAACACCTGAAGAGTGGGTACGTCAGCATTTTATTCGCTTTTTGATTGAAGTAAAAGCCTATCCTGCAGCACTAATAGCAGTTGAGAAACAACTTAATCTGAACGGAATGAAAAAACGCTGTGATGCTATTTTATATAACCGGGAAGCAAAACCGGTGATGATAATTGAGTTTAAAGCACCAAATGTTCCTATAAATCAGCAAACTTTTGATCAAGTAGCCGTTTATAATGCTAAATTAAAGGTAGATTTATTTATTATTAGCAACGGAATTGAGCATTTTTGCTGTAAAGTGAATACCGAAACAGCTAAGTATGAATATTTTCCAGAAATTCCTGATTTCAACTCACTTTTTGTAATAAAAATGTAATATCAATTTAATTCAATGTAAATCAATTGATTAATAATATTTTGTCTAAATAAAAACAAAATCACTTACAAATTTATCGTTAATAATTGCAGCAAAATTGAAGATTTAACCCGAAAGATGCTGTTTTTATGTTTTAAAACATGTATTTTTGCACTGTCAATTAGAAATAGTTGATATTAAAAATCTAATACAAGGAAATCCACTTATAAACTGTAAGGGAATTCTTTGTATTTTTTATTAGTATAAATTTAAAATTTTAGGTTATGAAAAAGATTTTGTTTTCAGTTATGGTGTTGGTGTCATTCTCAACTACTTCTTATGCGTTAAATCAAGACGAAGATTATAAAGCGTTACATAAATTAACAAATAAGGACGCATTTATAAGTCTCGTAGGGTATATTAATGCTGATAATGATCAGGCTTCTTTTTTAAAGGAAGTATTTCAAACTACGGTTAAAGAATTAAAAACTGCAGAAAAAAACGACAATGAAAAACTTGCAGAAAATGTTATGAATTACAACTTGTATAATACAAAATGTATATTGTCAGAAGAACAATATAAAAAGTATTTAGTGTTTCTTAATTATTATTTAAAAAACGATAATTTGTTGTCAATCAACAAATAACAAAAAAATACAGTCACTTAATGACACCAAAAAGGGTGTTTCTCCTGTGAGAAACACCCTTTTCTATTTGTTTTTCAATCGGATAATGACCTGTTCGCTTTTCAATTCCCTGAGTGCATCAGCTGCAATCCATCGGGCTGATTTTGAATCCTGTAGCTGTATTCGTTCAGCACATTCAATCGCTTTTAAACGTAAAGCTTCATTTCGCTTCCCAATTTGACGCAATGCCCAGTTTACAGCTTTCCTTACAAAATTACGTTCATCCCATGACTCCCGTTCTATGATTTCAAAATAAGGATAGAATGACTCATTAGGAGCTTTTTTATCGCAAATAACCAACGCACATATCAATACAAAGGCTGTACGCTTTACAAACTCTTCATTTGCACAAGAATAGGTTTCTATTTTTCTTTTGGCGAAAGGTGTTTGAATAAGTAAACTGCAGCACTGATCGCAAATATCCCACGAATCAAAATCCTTTACCCAGGCATCAAACTGTTTTTCAGTTACTTGTTTCGGATCATCAATAAACGATGCCAGAATTCTTGCTTCATGAATGCCTGTTTCCCATAATTCTAATGCCAGTTTATGATTTTTTCCAATCTTCCTTGCGAAAAGTCGTAAATCAGGAATTTTAATGCCCCAGGCATTGGAATTTTCAATACCAAACCGTTCTAATTGGGCAAAATGAGCCGGATTCGAAAGTTTTTTTAGTTCAGTAAGTACTTCTTCTGCAGTCATTTAAAATGTTATTTTAGAAATTCAAAGTTCAATAAACGTTTATGAGTCTCAGAGTCAAAATAACGAAGTGAAATGCTATCTGTCGAATTCAGTTTAAAGTGTAACGGATTTTGGATATAATCAGTAGTAGGAATTAAATGATACTGATATTCAGCATTTAATATACCTCTATAAACCCAAACGGGAAAATAAGCCATTTTCAGAACAGATTTCGACTTCACTTCAATCTCAACTTTCACCATAATTCCACCATCTGAATTTGTTTGTCGTTGATTAGAAATAAAATTTCCAAGCGAATAAAATACAGGAACCGGAATATTATCTTTTCCATAAAGTGTTTCAGCATTTTGAACTACATGTGGATGTGAACCTATAATCAGATTAATTCCATGATTCACAAAGAATTGAGCCAACTTTCGTTGGTGTTCATTAGCCTGAAGTTCATATTCTGTTCCCCAGTGAATAGTCATAATTTTAAAATCAGCTCCAAGCTTATCAGCCTCACTTATATCATTGATAATCTCAACTGTATCAATATAATTGACTAACGTAGGCTCCTGTGCTTCATTTCCATTTGTTCCGTAAGTACAATTTAGAATGGCTATTTTAATGCCTTTCGAATGAAGCATAATTGGATATATGCTGTCTCGTTGATTTTCGTCAATATAACTGCCTGCAAATAAGAACTTTCGCTTACTGAGCTGACTTATAGTTCCTTCCAGTCCTGACTTTCCACGATCAAGTACGTGATTATTACCCGTTAAGAGTATATCAAAACCGGCTGTGTTAAGAGCATCGAGTAATGCATCAGGGGATGAAAAAGCGGGGTAACCGCTATAAGGTTTGCCTGCAATAGGAACTTCCAGGTTGGCAACGGCAAAATCAGCGTTTTTTAGGTAGGGTTTTACCCATTTAAAGCAAACATCGTAATTATATGAATCATTTAGAGGATTGTAAGCAGCAGCAACCTGAGGCATATGCCCCATCACATCACTTACGAAAATAAGAGAAACCGTCTCGTTATCAGGTACGAGGAGCGAATTTGAATTGCTGTTTTGAATAAAACTGCAAAAGAAAAACAAGGAAGCAAACAGCAAAACAGACTTTTTCATACAAAATACTGTTAGTTTGCCGGATGTAGGAAATTTTAGACTTCCAATGCACCGATTATTTCGGTAACCGACTGAAAACCATGTCGGTCAAGATATTCGTTTATTCCATCAAGCACTTTAATTGCAACCGTCGGATCAATAAAATTAGCGGTACCAATCTGAATGGCTGATGCACCGGCCAGCAAAAATTCAATAGCATCGGCCGCATTCATTATACCACCCATTCCAATTACCGGAATTTTCACAGAATTAGCCACCTGCCAAACCATACGTAATGCAATTGGTTTTACTGCCGGACCTGAAAGTCCACCGGTAATAGTGGAAAGTACCGGCTTTCTTTTTTCAGAATCGATAGCCATTCCAAGCAAAGTATTTATAAGCGATACCGAATCAGCTCCTTCTGCCTCAACAGCCAGTGCAATCTCCGAAATATCGGTTACATTTGGCGAAAGCTTGACGATTAATTCTTTTTGATATGCCCTTCGTACTTCCTTAACTACCTGAGCAGCAGACAAACAGCTTGTTCCAAAGGCCATTCCACCTTCTTTTACATTCGGACAGGAGATGTTTAATTCAATTGCAGGTATTTTTTCGATGGAATTTAACTTCTCAGCGGTCTCGATGTAATCATTTATAGTTGAACCCGATACATTCACAATTATATTTGTATCAATGTCCTTTACAGTTGGTAATATATGATTAATAAAGTAGTCAACACCCTTATTCTGCAGTCCCACAGCGTTTAGCATACCTGAAGGGGTCTCAGCCATACGCGGATAAGCATTGCCCTGGCGGTCGCGAAGTGTAGTACCTTTCACAAATATACCACCAATTCGTGACACATCAAAGAAGTCTGAGAACTCCGGTCCATAACCGAAAGTGCCGGATGCTGTCATTACCGGATTTTTCAGTTGTAACTTGCCAATATTGATATTTAAATTTGCCATTTCAGCTTTGTAATATTAAAGACAGGTCCTTCGGTACAAACACATAAATGCCCTTCGGTTGTATCGGTCACACAACACAAACAAGCACCAAATCCACAAGCCATTGTATTCTCCAGTGATACTTCGCAGAAAGCCTTTGTTTGAGTTGCATAAGCAGCCACAGCTTTCATCATAGGAGTTGGTCCGCAGGTAAAAATATAATCGAAATTTGAGGCTTTTAAAAGCGAATGCTGAGTTACAAAACCCTTTTCACCATGTGAACCATCCTCAGTGGTAGTGTATACATTACCGAATCGCTCAAATTCACATAATTGTAATAAATTTTCCTTAGAACGGCCACCCAATACAAAGTTACAGTTATAACCACGTTCTTTCAGGTACGATCCCCAGAATAATAAGGGTGCTATTCCAACTCCACCACCCACTAAAAGAATTTTTGCATCCTTATTTTCGGGGAATGTGAAAGTATTTCCAAGGGGAAAAACCAAATTAAGTGTATTTCCTGCCTTTAATTCACACATTTTTTTTGTACCATCACCTACAATTTGAATCAAAAGCCAAAGTTCATTAGCCTCATAGTCAACGTAATTAATAGAAATAGGACGACGTAGAAAGGTTGTTGGAGAATTATCTACCCGAACTTCTGCAAATTGTCCTGGTAGCATTTCTGGGAGTTTCTCAGATGATGATAGGATTAAAAGGGAGTATTGATCATTCAGAACTTCGTTTTTCTTTATAATCAAATCGAGCATGAATTTCTTCATCAAATATATTTAGTTGTATATCAATAATTTAAAACTATTAATACAGGTGAGATAATTCAAAATTATGAGTATGCAAAATTACAAAATTATCCCGATACGGCAAGTCAAAATAAAATAGCCAATTATTAAATATTCCCAAATAAATCAGCATGTTTAAAATATCAATTACATTATTGGATATTATTGAAATTCCTGAAAAGTATTGTCGGAATAATAAACGATGATTTTACGTACTGTTTTTCCTGGAATTTCTATTTGTTGAATTTGAATAGGAGGCTCGTGATTCGAATTTAGAGTTTGAGCTGGAATTTCAATAGTTGTTTGTGTACTTTGCTGGATGCCTGTATTTATTGAACTATTTGTTTCGGCATTAATTTGTTCCGAAATAACTGATTTTGAAGCACTTTCATCATCCTGAGGGAATAATGATTGCATCTGAGATTGCTTTACATTTCGTTCCGTCGTTCCTTGACCCATTATAAGCCATTCTGGACTGATATGTGGGAAGCGATTTAGAATACTTTGGAGAACTGAAAGGCTTGGATTGTTTCTTCCATTTAAAATGTGAGATAGAGTAGAGCCCTGAATTCCAATCGCAGCAGCAAAGACTGCGGAATTCATTCCTTCAATTTGCATCACTTTATCAATTCTGTCTTTTTCACTCATAGTTTCAGATAAAATTGTGAATTGTATAGTTAGAATTACTTTACAAAGATATGTGAAGTATTTCACATCTGCAAATTATGCACATTTGTGTATCAATACATTTGTGATTCACAAAAGTATTGATACAATTGTTTAAATGCTGTTATTGCTATAATTAGTCAAAATCTTTATTATAAAGCTTTTATATTATTAAAGTATATAATAGTGTAATTAAAGTATTAGTTTATATTAAGTCATTTAAACCAATTGAATTTCAGTATATTATAATATATATATATCAATAAATATTATAGATTGCACTGATTATCACAACTGTAAATACGGTGATAAAGTCATATATTATATATAAATCATATATTACTGATATATTGGTATTTAGCACACACATATTGCATATTTAATTTGTTTCATAAATGAAGATTCCCATATGTGATTTGATTTACATTTGTAATATTTTAGCTCGAGAATATCATTACATCCTGCAATCATTTAACTTATCCTTTTGTGAAATATCTTTATATGATTGTGAATTGACAGCAGTATTACATAAGTGAAACCGTACATTTATAAATTAATTCATCTATTGAAGTTTGATCAATCCTATTTACTCTTGTTTGAAGGTTGTAATGAAGTATTGTTATTATTCTAATCACATTCAAAAATAAAGTCAAAAATAATCATCTTCAACCCCACTTTGAAAAAATATGTATATTAATTTTCAGAATATAGATTAATAATAATGATTAAATTCTACATATTTTGTTCTAAGACAGATCATTACATGTATTTTGTACTTCTGAGAATTGAAAATTTCCTGTTTTATGATATATTGTTCGGATAATTATCATTTTGGCGCAATAAAAAAGAGTCCGAAACTTAGTTTCGAACTCTTCATTAAAATATAAATGTGTTGATTAATCCTCTGATAACGGAGCAAAACCTGCCAATTCCTGGTCAACTAATATACGTCCACAATATTCACATACAATGATTTTTTTGCGTAGACGAATATCTAACTGACGTTGCGCCGGAATTTTATTAAAACAACCACCACAAGCATCACGTTGCACATAAACAACTGCTAAGCCATTGCGGGCATTCTTACGGATACGTTTGAAGGCTGTAACGAGTCGTGGTTCAATAAGCGATTCAATTTCTTTAGCATGTTCGCGAAGCTTTTCTTCTTCTTGTTTCGTTTCAGCTACGATTTCATTCAACTCACCTTTCTTTTGATCCAAATCAAGTTTTCGTTCTGATAATTGATCGGCTGACGTTTTTTGGTCAGCTTGTTTAGCTTCCTGAGCTGATGAAAATTCACGAATGCGTTTTTCACATAATTCGATTTCAAGTGTTTGAAATTCAATCTCCTTTGACAAATTATCGTACTCACGATTGTTGCGAACATTATCCTGTTGCTCTTTGTAACGGGTGATCTTCATACGTGCCTCTTCGATTTCAATCTTTTTGCTGGCAATTATTGCAATGATATTTGCAATTTCAGATTCAAAATTTTCCATACGGGTATTCAGACCGATAATTTCGTCTTCCAAATCCTGTACTTCAAGGGGAAGTTCACCACGTAAAATTTTGATTTCATCTATCTGAGAAACCGCTTTCTGAAGTTCATAGAGTGCCTTTAGCTTATCCTCAACGGTAATTTCTTTTTCTGCTTTTAAGTCTGTAGCCATATTGATTACAAATAATTTATGGGGTTGGTTTTACTGTCTGAAATTTGGACTGCAAATGTAGGCATTTTTTTTGAAATTATCTCAAAAAAAATGTCTTTTGTGAACTGTTCACTTTCAAAATGTCCAATATCGGCAATCAAAATACGATTTTCAGCCTCGAAGTACTCATGATATTTAAAATCACCTGAAATATAGATATCTGCATTTGCAGAAATGGCATCGGTCAGCAACGAACTACCGGAACCTCCACACAGAGCAACAGTCTTTATTTTCTTGTTCAAAAAGTTAGTGTGACGAATAGCAGGAGTTTTGAAAATTGATTTTATTCGGTTCAAAAATACCAATTCATCTTCTGCTTCTTCCAATTCAGCTACTATGCCTGCTCCTACCTGATTCCAATCATTTTCAAGTGAAATGAAATCGTAAGCCGGTTCTTCATAAGGATGATATTTTAGTAGAGCTTCAAGCACCTTAAATTTGAGATATTCTGGCAAAATAACTTCTATACATGTTTCAGGTTCTGAATGTAATTCAGCGATATTTCCTACAAAAGGTTGCGCTTTTTCGTTGGCTTTAAATGTTCCGATTCCTTCAACATTAAAGCTACATGATTCGTAATTACCTATTTGCCCTGCACCAGCTTGAAATAAAGCATCACGTACCGCAAATGAATGAATTTTAGGAACATAGCATATAAGTTTCAACAAATTATTTTGTTTCGGTTGTAAAATCCGAAGATTTTTCAATCCTATTTTTTCAGCCATTTTTCCACTTACTCCCGATAAGACATTGTCTAAATTGGTATGAGCTGCATAAATAGCAATATCATGCTTAATTGCTTTCTGTACACAACGTTGAACTTCATTTTGACCGATAAGTCGCTTTAGTCCAGTGAAAATAAGCGGATGGTGTGAAATTATCAGGTTGCATTTTTTTTGAATAGCCTCTTCAATTACCACTTCAGTAATATCAATGCAAACTAAGACTGATGTAACTTCCATTTGAGAATCACCCACAAGGAGTCCGGCATTGTCATAGCTTTCCTGCAATGCCAATGGAGCAACTTCTTCGATAAGTTCACAAATTGATTTTACGAACATAAAAACCTAATCCAAAATATTTAATTTTTAACTATTCAGCTGCAACTTCATCCTTTTCTTCTGCAATGAAATCAGTTATCTGAGCATTTATAAGAATATTGTACCAGTTAATCAATTTGCGGATATCACTTGGATAAACACGGTCACGATCATAATCTGGTAAAATTTCAGCCATATAGTTTCGAAGTTTATCGTTATCGGCTTTTGAATCTACAGAGCAAACTGCTCCATTTTCTTTGGTTTTCACTATTTCAAGTACCTGACCTAATGGAATTTCAGTTGATTCAGAAAAAATAGCGATATCGCCCAATGATACAACTTTATCTTTTGTATAAGCCGGAATGCGTTTCCCATCAATTAACGATTCAACAATCAACATATTTTTGCCTTGCGACACCAATTTGAAAAGACCGGGTTTACCGGTTAAGGATAAGATTTCTTTCAACATAATTTATTCAATTCATAATTTATAAATAATAAATAATAATTCAAGACCAAGCTTAAACTGATTATTTATGAATCTACTGATTTTTAAAATTCAAGACTACAAATATACTATCAATTCTTTATTTTTTACGAATAAACTATTATAAATTTAGTCAGTTCTTTCAGGCTAATTCTTCCTTCATAAATAGCTTTTCCGGTAATGACGGCAGGTACAGCAGACTCATGAAGCATTTCTATATCACGAATGGAACTTACTCCACCGCTTGCAATAAGATATAATTCGGGTTGTGCGACGAGTATTTTTTTATAAAGTTCTAAAGCCGGTCCCTGAAGCATACCGTCTTTACTGATATCGGTACAAATTACTTTATTGATTCCTTTCTCAATATAGCTTTTAATAAACGGAAGTAATTCTAAATCAGTAGTTTCAAGCCAACCACTAACGGCAATTTTCTCACCCTTTACATCAGCACCCAGAATAATTTTATCAGAACCAAATTTCGATATCCAGGAAGAAAAAACGTCCGGATTTTTAACTGCTATACTCCCACCCGTTACCATACTTGCACCACATTCAAAAACTATTCGCAAGTCTTCATCTGTTTTTAAACCTCCTCCAAAGTCGACAATTAAGTCAGTCCCTGAAGTAATTTTCTCCAACACCTTGTGATTGACTATATGGTGTGCTTTTGCTCCATCTAAGTCTACCAAATGCAACCTGCGAATACCTGCATCAGCAAACATTTTAGCTACTTCAAGCGGATTTTCGTTGTAAATAATTTTCTGTGTATAATCGCCTTGTGAAAGGCGAACACATTTTCCTTCAATTAGATCTATAGCGGGAATTATTTCTATCACTGATTTAGCGATTAAGTTTTATGTTTCGAAAAGCGAAACAAAAGTACAAAAAATACAGGAATAAGACAAATGAGAATCTTATAAATTTAAACGTTAATTGTTTGAGACATAATGTAATAATTATCAATTAAATCAGTCATGAAATATGTATAACTTTTACTATCAAATTCAGCAAAAAATAAATAATTATTTATATATTTGTATAGACATAAGTCAAAAACAATTAGCTGATATTCAATACTATAAATCATCAATAATTGTATTATATAACATTTCGGAATTTTATTATGAAACATTTTTGGGGAATTATTTTCCTTTTTCTGACTATTTCAACTTCAGTTGCTCAAACAAAAAAGAAAGTAGAAGCTTATAAAATTACAAGTCCGCTTAACATTGATGGAAAACTGGATGAAGCTGCTTATTCATATTGCGCACCGGCAAAAGATTTTGTTCAGATTCAGCCTTATAATGGGAAACCATCGCCACAACCTTCTGAGGTTTACTTTTTTTACGATCAAAGTGCTATCTATGTAGGTGCAAAGCTTTATGACAGTCACCCGGACAGCATTTTCAATTACCTTACCGAACGTGACAATACAGGTATGTCTGATTATTTTGGGGTGTATTTCGATCCCTATAATCAGGGTCAGCTGGCTTATGGATTTTTTATTTCGCCCGCCGGTATTCAGGTTGATATTAAAGCAGTAAAGAGTGATTCGGACATCGAAGATGGAAACTGGAATGCTGTTTGGGAAAGTAAAACGGCCATTACTGACTTTGGCTGGAATGTTGAAATGAAAATTCCGTATTCTGCCTTACGTTTTTCGGAAAAAGCAGGTTCAGATTGGGGATTGAATATTTTCAGAAATATAAGGCGTTACAATTCAAATAATTCCTGGAATTTTATTGACCGCAAAGTATCCGGATTTATTCATCAGGAAGGTATACTGAGTGGCATTAAAGATATAAAACCACCTGTAAGACTGTCATTTAGTCCATATATTGCTGCATACTTTGAACCAAAAAGTAGCAACGGAAATTCAAAATTTCTTTATAAAGGAGGGCTTGATTTAAAATATGGAATAAATGATGCATTTACGCTCGACATGATGGTTATTCCAGACTTTGGACAAATACAATCGGACGATAAAAAGCTTAATCTGACTCCTTATGAAACGTTTTATGATGAAAAAAGGCAGTTTTTCACTGAAGGAACAGAGCTTTTCCAACGGGGAAGCATTTTTTACTCCAGACGTGTAGGTTCAAATCCTAAATTTACTGCTGATAATTCACTCAATGGCAACGAAATAATTGATTATAATCCTACCGAAACTCAATTGGTAAATGCAACAAAAGTATCGGGTAGAACCGACACAGGATGGGGTCTTGGAATGCTGAATGCCATGACTTTAGCTTCGAATGCTATAGTAAAAAATACAGATACAGGCATTTCGCGAAATGTTATGGTTCAACCATTTACAAATTACAATGTGACTGTAATAGATAAGTCACTGAAAAACAACTCATATATCAGTTTGATAAACACAAATGTTTCGATGTTTAATAATCCGTTTCATGCCAATGTTACAGCTACGGAGTTTCAGTTCAGAGACAAGACTAAAACTTATGCATTGAAAGGAAAAGGTGGTATCAGTGTGCGTGGTGACAGCCTGAACGAAACCGGTTTTTTCAGTACACTTCGTTTTGAGAAAAATCAGGGTAAATTAATGTGGGGAGCCTCCGAAAATATCTATTCTGATCAGTTCAATCCCAATGATTTGGGTTATTTACAGCGAAATAATCAGGTTACAACTGAAGCTTGGATGTATTATCAGATAATTGATCCATTCTGGATTATCCGTGAATTTAATGGTGATTTGTGGTATAATCATAATAGAATATTTAAACCTAATACTGTTTTTGACAATGAAACGGGTTTTGATTGTCAGGTTCGGTTCAAGAATAATTACCTATTTTATTCTGATGGAAGAATAACCACAGACCAATTCGATTATTACGAACCACGCATAAAAGGCAAATTTTATTTAAACCCATATCGTTGGTTATTGAACCTCAATCTGAATACTGACCAACGTAAAGATTTGAATTTATCATTTCGTTATGGTATTGTTTCTCAACCATCTATCGGTCGTATTGAGCATGATATAGATGCTTTTGCGAACTATAGGTTAGGAAAACGGCTAGAGTTTAATTACGGTATAAGCAGCATAAATTCTAGTAATGAATTAGGTTTTGTTGACTATAATTCATCCGAAGATTCGATTATCTTTGCAAAGCGAAATGTAACTACGTTTGTAAATACCTTTAGCTCATCTTTTATACTAAGCAACAATGCCAGTTTGAGTCTGAGAGCAAGACATTACTGGTCAGGTGTAAATAACAAAAATTATTACTTGTTACAAGCGAATGGATTATTAGCAAACAATTCGGGTTATAATCAGAATAAAGACCAGAACTACAATGCTTTTACGATTGATATTATGTTTAGATGGATTTTTGCTCAGGGTTCGGAACTTTCGCTGGCATGGAAAACGACTTCATACTCAGACAACAATGCTGTAAATTACAACTATGGAAGCAATCTTGAAAAATCATGGCTTAATCAGACTAATAGCTTGTCGCTTAAAATATTGTATTATATTGATTTCAATAAACTTATAAAGAAAACCAACAAAAAACTATAAATAATGGGATTAGACTTAGCCGAAATGTTGAAAATTGCTCCTGCAGCTGTTATTGGACTTACTGTTCATGAATTTTCGCATGGGTATATGGCTTTCAGATTGGGTGATAACACTGCAAAAAATGATGGTCGGTTAACTCTTAACCCACTGAAACACATTGATTGGCTTGGTTTCTTTCTAATTATTGTTGCAGGATTTGGTTGGGCGAAACCGGTAATGTTTAATCCTGTCAACCTGAAAAACAAACATCGTGACGAAATTTTGATTTCACTGGCCGGACCAATCTCTAATTTCATTCTGGCCGTACTATTTCTGGTGATAGCCCGACTACTGTACTTTATCGATTATTTTAGCAGCAATACAATGGGTATTCAAATTGTGAATTTGATTCTGATTTGGGGAGTTATCAATTTCGGATTATTCGTATTTAACCTAATTCCTATTCCACCATTAGATGGTTCACACTTTTACCTGACCTATTTAAAGGATATTAACCCAACACTTATGATGAATATGTATAAATGGGGAACATTCGGGTTATTTGCCATCATTATTGCTGAAAATAAGTTCAATCTGAATATTTTACATCTCTCCCAATTTGTAAACGGAATTACTACTTTCTTTTTACAACTGTTGAGTTTTCAATAAATCAGGATTCAAATTCTGCAATCGTTCTACTTATAACCCCCAAACAATCAAGCAATTGTTCCTTTGTAATAACCAACGGAGGCGCAAAACGAATGATATTCATATGAGTAGGTTTAGCCAATAAACCATTTTCGAGTAATTTCAGGCAAATGTCCCAAGCCAGGTTTTTATGTCCTTCGTTATTAATCACTAAGGCATTCAACAAACCTTTTCCACGTACGAATGAGGCTAAATGCGAATTATCACATACCTTTCGCATTTCTGTTCTGAAAATTTGACCTAATGCATGCGCATTTTCAGCCAGTTTTTCATCTTTAATTACTTCCAGTGCCGAAATAGCAATGGCTGCTGCCAACGGGTTTCCACCAAATGTAGAACCATGCTGTCCGGGATGAAAAACGTCCATGATTTCAGCACTTGATAACACTGCCGAAACAGGGTACACACCACCCGAAAGAGCTTTTCCCAGAATCAGAATATCCGGATGAACATTTTCATAATCGCATGCGAGCAATTTTCCGGTACGGGCAATGCCGGTTTGAACTTCGTCGGCAATAAAAAGCACATTATGCTGATTGCAAAGTTCGTAGCATTTACTCAGATAACCGTCATCAGGCACATACGCACCTGCCTCACCCTGAATAGGTTCTACCAAAAATCCGGCTATATTTTTATTTTCGTTCAACACTTTTTCTAGCGCCACAACATCATTATACGGTATAACAATAAATCCGGGCGTAAATGGTCCATAATTAGTATAAGCGTCTGGGTCAACAGAAAATGAAACTATGGTTGTGGTACGTCCGTGGAAATTATTTTCGCAAACGACTATCTGAGCTGTATTCTCAGCTAATTCCTTTTTCTCGTATGACCATTTGCGACAAAGTTTAAGAGCAGTTTCCACTGCTTCGGCACCAGTATTCATGGGCAGCACCTTTTCGTAACCAAAGTAATTTGTTACGAAGCGTTCGAATTCGCCAAGTCGGCTGTTATAGAATGCTCTGGAAGTAAGTGTCAGTTTTTTAGCCTGCTCAACAAGTGTATTGATTATTTTAGGATGACAATGTCCCTGATTTACAGCAGAATAAGCAGATAGAAAATCATAGTATTTATTCCCTTCCACATCCCAGACGAAAACACCTTCACCCCGATCGAGAACCACAGGAAGTGGATGGTAGTTGTTCGCTCCGTATTTGTTTTCAAGAGCCATTAGTGCGGTAGAAGCAGGTTTATTATCCTTCATAACAAGTTTTCAGGTTATTGAGTTATTAAGTTATTGGTTTAATATTATTCTATGAGCAACAATTCAGAAAATCTCGGCTATCATACATCTTACACTACCTCCACCAATTCGCTCTATAGTTGGAATTGGAATAATAATCAATTCGTTATACGATTTCAACAACTCAATCTGATGTTCCTGTAATGAGTCGTAAGCCGTTTGAGACATGATTAAAAAGCGTTCTTCCTGTTTGTTTTGCACTTGTAACATATTTCCGGCAAAGCAATGCATTTGATGTCTGGAAATAGGAATTACTTCCTTCCCTGATTTCTCTAAGGAATCAAATAACATTTCAAGTTCTTTATCATCTTCCAGACTATTTATACAAACCAACGCATATTTATCTGCCACACTCATCATTACATTGGTATGGTAAATTGGAAGCAATTGCTCTCCAACTAACTGAAATGCAGAGAAATAAACAGGTTTATAACCAAAAACTAAGCAGAATTGCAGAAAAACAGACTTATCGGTTCGCTCGGATAATGCTGCATACGCAATTTTATTTTCACGATCGAGAACCATACTTCCGGTTCCTTCAAGAAACTGGTTTTGTTCTTCCCAAAAAGTGAAGTCATCTACATTGTTTATAACTTTTCCCTGTGCTTCAATTAGCTCCAGAATATCTTTTCGACGTTCGTTCCGGCGGTTTTGAGCAAACATTGGATACAGCACAGCCTGACCGCCTTCATGAAACGAAATCCAGTTATTTGGAAATATTGAATCTGGTGTGTATGGCTGCTCAGTATCTTTAACTACTATAACATTAATGCCCTTCGCACGGAACGTTTCAACCATGAGATTGAATTCATTCAATGCAAGTTGTTGAATATCAATAGAATTATCAGTATATTTTTGCTGAAAGTAATTATTTACGGCAGTTTCGGTATTGAACCCAAAAGCCACAGGTTCAATCATTAAAATAGTGTTTGTAGTCTGGTTTTTCATAGCTTTATTATTATTACTCTCTTACCAGTGGTAAAGTTGAACAACGCAATAAGCCACCCATTTTGGATATCTCATAATACGGAACACTTTCAACTGTAAGTCCCCAGTTATTTTCTAAGTGTTTATTCAAACGAATGAAACGTTCTTCTGAGACAACAACTGTAGGAGAAATTGAAAACACATTGGAATTCATATAATACATTTCCTCACGAGTGATTTCAAATATATTTTTTTGTCCAAACATTTCCAGCAGCAGATTACAATCACTTTCATTGGCAAAACCATCCTTATAAATGATGGCCTTAGCACTTCCGATAGGCATAAACGAACAATCCAAATGTAGAACACCCTGATGTGGATCTGTATCATGTTTCCTTAATTCGATAGGAATAAAGGTTTTTTCGGGACAAATTTCTTTCAGGAAATTAAAAGCGTATAAATTCGTTCGTGCAGTTTTCAGTTGCGAATAATCAGCTTGGGTGTACAGACCTACGAAGACTATATCGTTGAACAACAACACATCGCCACCTTCTACATGCGCCTTTTCTGGAAGATTGTATATTTTATTATAGGATATCTGATCGTAAACCACCTCGTAGGCTTCTTTTTCGTCTTCACGATCGGGAATAATGTTGGAATTAATGATTTTATCGTCAATCACAAAAGCCACATCGCGTGCAAAAACCTGATTGCAATTTTCCAATGTCCAGGGGCGGAAAACCTGCACATTGTATTTTAGCAGCACCTTTTCAAATGCACTCATTTCCTTATAAACAGCTTCTTCTGTTGGATAAATGCCAAGTGAAACTGATTCATAGGATTTAGCATCAAAGGTTTTATCAAGCTTCGGAACAGGTCCAAGTGAACCTGGTTGCCCCAGCACAACTGCCCTTAGCCTGGAAGTTTCATTTTTTACATTCAAATGCATTGTGAGGACTTTTGACAAAGATACACATGAAATCGATTTTGAAGCAAGAAAGAAATAAAAAATGTTTGTTTATTGCATAAATATTTATCAACATATAAAAAAAATCAGCATTCAAATTTCTCTGAATGCTGATTTTCAATTATTTTCTACAGACTTTATTCTGAAACTTCGATCTTTAGAATTTTATCACCCGCACGAATAGCGTCGATTACTTCCAGACCTTCAACGACTTTTCCGAAGCAAGTATGTTGACGATCTAAATGAGATGTATTTTTGCGTGAATGGCAGATAAAGAACTGTGAACCGCCTGTATTACGTCCTGCATGAGCCATAGATAGAACACCGCGATCGTGGTACTGATTCTCACCGGTCAACTCACAAGGGATGGTATAACCGGGACCACCTGCACCCGTTCCATTAGGACATCCGCCCTGAATAACGAAATCATTAATAACGCGATGGAAAGTCAATCCATCGTAAAAGCCGCTTTCAGCGAGTTTAATAAAGTTTGCAACTGTTCCTGGAGCATCTTTTTCATAAAACTCAACCTGCATATCTCCTTTTTCGGTACTGATTTTTGCTGTTTTCATTCTTATTTTAAATTATTGTTTTTTGAATTTATATTACAAAGGTCGGGATGTTTTTCGGTATTTCCAAATATAATACACTAAATGTTCTTTCAGTAGGGGCACGACTGAAAGTCGTACTCCTACTATAAATTCAACGATGTCTCACGAAATGTTGTATCTCTACACTATAAACTATAAACTTGTTTACATCCACTCTTCGCGCTGAATATCGCCCTTCACTCCTACTACCACTAGTTTTACAGGGATTTTCCGGTTTGCTTCATCAACTGCTTTTAGTGCGAGATTCAATAAGCCACCACAGCAAGGAACTTCCATAATCACTACTGTCAGCGTATTGATAACCGAATTGATTATCATAGCTTTGAGTTTTTCAACATACGATTCTTTATTTGAATCGAGTTTTGGACAGGCAATAGCCAAAATTTTACCCGCCAGAAAACGGTTATGAAAATCGGCATAGCTAAATGCCACACAATCAGCAGCCAAAACCACGTCGGCACCTTTAAAATATCCTGCTTCCGGATTCAGTAAATGCAGCTGTACTGGCCACTGACGAAGTTGCGATTGCGATTCGGATGAAACTGGTGGTGCCATTATAAAGGCAGGTGCAGCAGCTTGAGCAAATGACATCTCTTTACTACCGGGACATGCACTTACGTGACTATGTTGAACCCCAGCAGCAACAGGTTTTGACGAACAACCGGCACCATTATGATTATGTACCTGAGCAAAATCAATGTCAATCCCGTTAGCACGCAAATAACCAACACCTTGTTTCAGGTAATCAACTTCACCATGCTCTTTCAAGTGTTTCAAATGAGCCAAAATCGTTTTTTCACCTTTTGGAATCATACGTTCGATAGTGGCAATTTCGTCATAAGGTTCTGCTTCACGCTCTTCCAAGGTAATAGCTCCAACCGGACAATCACCAATACAAGCGCCCAGTCCGTCGCAAAATAACTCACTTACCATACGGGCTTTGCCATCTATCATTTGAAGTGCACCTTCGTGGCAACCACTTACACAGGCTTCGCAACCATTGCAAAGCTCTTCGTCTATTTTTATTATTGTTCTTTTCATATTTTACTTCGTGTTATTTACTCGTTTCACTCCTGATATTACTTACTTCGTTCGTGTTATTTACTTCGTGATATTTATACTTCGTATAAAATTTGTTCGCTATGCTCACGATATTAGTCTTTCGGCGAAGCCAAATATCTATAAATATTGCCCGAAGGGCAAATAACAGTGAAGCGAATTATTTAATCATTGTCAGAAGCATTTTAAAGCGTTCTGGTGCATTTACTGCGTGACGAACATTGGCAGGCATGATAATGCTTTCACCTACGATTAATTGAACTGAAATCCCATCGATTACTACTTCGCCAATACCGTCAAGAACCTGTACAATAGCATCGAATGGAGCTGTATGTTCGCTCAGGAACTCTCCTTTGTCGAAAGCAAACAAGGTAACATTGCCTTTTTCGTTGCGAATGATGATTTTACTTACTACCGATCCTTCTGCATATTGCACTTTTTCGGTCATGCTGAATTTCTCAGCAGTTGGGAATGCTTTATTTCCCACTTTGGGTTGAAATTGAAATTGACTCATATATTATTTAGCTTTAATTTGACTGTTAAACCTGTTCTATTTTGTATTTTTGCAGGGAATAATTTTTCTATGCTGCAAAAGTACTGCTATAGTAACTCATAATGTGTAACAAATGTTACACTTACCAAATTAATTGACCATTTATGAAAAGTAGTAATCCGGAATGGGTTGGTTTTAGTCTATTGGATGAGGAAAATGGGTTTTTTCCGGCTGATATGATTTACAGCATACATACTTACCTGAAAAATGAACTAATTTTTCGTCAGGGAGATATATGTGAAGCTTTATATGTTCTGATTAAGGGATCGGTAAAAACCGAAATGATTACCGAAAACGGGAATTTGCTTGGTATTGAGATAATTAAAGCACCCCGCCCACTTGCTCCTGCCTTCTTATTCTCCGATAATAATCGTTTTCCGGTGGATGTTACAACGATGGAAGCTGTTGAAGTTCTGCGAATTCCTAAAGTAGAGGTGATTAGACTTATGACTTCGCAAATTGATTTTATGAAACAGTTCCTGACTCACAATGCAAACCGTACTCAGTTTCTGACTAACCGTCTACAGTTATTATCCATTAAGACCATCAAGGGTAAAATTGCTCATTTTCTACTCGAACAATGTAATGAACATGGTCAAAAGTTCAGCATAAACCGCAATCAAACCGAATTAGCCGAATTCTTTGGAGTTGCCCGCCCATCATTGGCACGCAGCTTGTCGGAGATGGTTCAGGAAGGAATTATCAGTATTACCAAAAAAGAATATACGATACTGAATAATAAAGGATTAAGAGAGTTATTGTTGTAAAAATTATAGAGACGCAATGCATTGCGTCTCTATAATTAACAACCGTAAGTCAATCCGTCGTTTCCTTCGTAATAATTAATAAAAGCTTTATTTACTAAGCGATTACCGCCCGGAGTTGGATAATTTCCCGTAAAGTACCAGTCGCCGGTATGATTCGGACAAGCCTGATGTAATCCTTCAATGGTCTGATAAACAAGCTGAACCGGACAATCCACTTCTGCGGGAGTAAGCATTTCAGCTATTTTTGCTGAAATATCTTCCTGTGCAAAGGATTTGTAAATCTCTTTCACATAGTTTACAACCTGCTCTTTTGGTAGATTTTCCTGCACTTTAGATTTACGATACACCTCGTCAATAATAGCTTGACGACCTGATTCTTTCAACAGTTCAATAGCTGCTCGAAATGCACAAAACTCATTCATACGCGCCATATCAATACCATAATAATCGGGATAGCGCACCTGAGGTGAAGAAGACACGATTACAATTTTCTTTGGTTCAAGACGGTAAAGAATTTTGAGAATACTCTGTTGTAATGTTGTGCCACGTACAATGGAGTCGTCGATAGCCACCAGATTATCCACTTTCCCTCTGCGAATAGAGCCATAAGTCACGTCGTAAACGTGAGTAGCAAGGTCATTGCGTTCGTCGTTGGTAGAAATAAAGGTACGTAGTTTAATGTCCTTAATTAACACTTTCTCGACACGGATGGGCTTTTGGGTTGCATTTTTGATACCATCTTTCATTCCAAAAAAAGCAACTTCGGCTGTATTAGGAATAAATGAGAAAACAGTATTTTCCATATCATTATCAATGGCTTTCAAAATAGGTACAGCCAATGATTCTCCTAGTCTCTTACGCTCTTTGTAAATATCGATATCACTACCGCGTGAGAAATAAATACGCTCAAACGAACATTTGGCGAGTTCTGATGCAGCAGGACGTATCGTTTCAAACTTAATCGTACCGTTCTTCTTGATAATCATAGCTTCACCCGGGTTGAGTTCTTTCACATCTTCCTCTTTCACATTCATAGCCGTCTGAATAACAGGACGTTCGGAAGCTGTCACTACAATTTCATCATCTATATAATAATATGCCGGACGAATACCTTTTGGATCGCGGAAAACAAAGGAATCACCATGTCCCAGCATACCACAAATGGTATAACCACCATCCCATAATTTCTCCGACTTGCGGATAAATGAAGCTATATCAAGGTTTTCCTCAATTTTTTGAGTAATCGTAATATCATTGGTATAACGTAGCTTAATTTTATCATATTCCTTCTGAACTTCCCGATCGAGCTGAAAACCTAAGGATTCAAGCATCAGGAAAGTATCGCCTTTATCGCGTGGATGTTGTCCTTTGAGCGTCAAATGCTCAAATAATTCTTCCACATTGGTCAGGTTAAAGTTACCGGCAAGTACCATGGTTCGGTTTTTCCAGTTATGACGGCGAAGGAACGGATGAACGTATGATAAACCGCTTTTACCGGTAGTACTGTAGCGCAAATGTCCAAGATAAAGTTCTCCGGCAAAATCTAATTCGGTTTTGGATTTAGATACGCTATTATAAACATCTTCTGATATGGATGACATTTTTTTATTGATAGTAGCAAAAATATCCTGAATAGCATTTTTTCCTTCTACACGCTCACGCCAGATATATTCTTCTCCCGGAGGCATATCCAGTTTCAAAGTAGCTAACCCTGCTCCTTCCTGACCACGGTTATGCTGTTTTTCCATCAACAGATACATTTTTTGTAAACCATACTGCCAGGTACCGTATTTTTCCTGATAAAATTCAAGTGGCTTCAAAAGCCTGATCATTGCAATTCCGCACATCTTTTATAATTTACAATTTACAATTATTTCTGATAATATCCTGATATACAACAAGAAACAAAAAACCCCTACGAAGATGCAGGGGTTTTAAGTGTGTACTATTCTACCGTTACAGATTTGGCAAGGTTACGAGGCTGATCCACATCGCAGCCTTTAACAACAGCTATATGATATGCCAGCAATTGTAAAGGGATAGCCGCCAGTAATGGGACGAGACATTCAACAGTATCGGGTATGCAGATAGTATAATCAGATAGATTCTGTACCACCACATCACCTTCAGTAACAATAGAAATGATTTTACCTTTACGGGCTTTGATTTCCTGAATATTGCTTACCACTTTTTCGTACATACCTGCACTCGGTGCAATAACTACCACAGGCATTTCCTGACTAATCAGGGCAATAGGTCCGTGTTTCATTTCAGCCGCAGGGTAGCCTTCGGCATGTATATAAGAGATTTCTTTCAGTTTAAGGGCACCTTCAAGTGCCACAGGGAAATTATAGCCACGACCCAGATATATAAAATTCTGAGCATAGGTAAAGGTTTTAGCAAATTCGGCAATAACAGCATCTTGTTTCAATAAGTGTCTGATTTTATCCGGAATAAGTCCAAGTTCAGCCACAATATTGGTATACTGATCTTTATCCAGCGTCCCTTTTTCTTTGCCAATAAGTAACGCAAGCATGGTTAGAACAGTTACCTGAGCAGTAAATGCTTTAGTTGAAGCAACACCAATTTCAGGACCGGCATGGGTATAACAACCCGAATCGGTATTGCGTGGAATAGATGAACCAACCACATTACAAATCCCAAAAATAAATGCACCTTGCGATTTGGCCAATTCAACAGCCGCCAGTGTATCGGCAGTTTCACCCGATTGTGAAATAGCAATAACAATATCATCTTTATGAATAACCGGCTTACGATAGCGGAATTCAGAAGAATATTCCACTTCCACCGGAATACGTGCAAATTCTTCAATGGCATATTTCCCAATCAATCCGGCGTGCCACGAAGTTCCACAAGCTGTAATGATAATACGACTTGCATTCATGAATTTTTCCTTATTGTCAATAAAACCGGACAGTTTAATTTCATTTTCTTCGTGACTAACACGTCCACGCATACTGTCACTCAAGGTTTTAGGCTGCTCGTTGATTTCCTTAATCATAAAGTGTGGGTAACCACCTTTTTCCAACTGACTCAGTGTCAATTCAAGTTTTTTGATTTCCGGAGTTTTCTCAGCATCAGCAATCGTTCTGATTTTTAGTTGTTTGCCACGTTGTAGTGTTACTATTTCTTCGTCGCCGATATAAACCACCTGATTAGTATATTCAATGATTGGAGTTGCATCCGAAGCTAAAAAGAATTCATCTTCGCCAATACCCACCACCAGCGGACTACCTTTACGGGCAGCCACAATAATATCAGGTTGATTTTTTTCGATAACTGCAATGGCATAAGCACCAATTACCTGATTCAAGGCCAGTTGAACAGCTTTCGTCAAATCAACCTTGTTCGATTTTTTGACATACTCAATAAGCTGCACTAATACTTCTGTATCGGTTTGGCTGTGGAATGTATAACCCTGAGCTTGCAATCCTTCTTTCAGAATAGCATAATTTTCAATAATACCATTATGGATTATTGCCAACTCTTCAGACTGAGAATAATGTGGGTGAGCATTTACCTGATTTGGTTCACCATGCGTAGCCCAGCGGGTATGAGCTATACCTACAGTTCCCTTGATATTTTTTTGCTCGGCAAAATGTACCAGGTCCGAAACTTTTCCTTTTGCTTTATAAACATTTAAGTTACCATCATCTAATAATGCAATGCCGGCACTGTCATATCCACGGTATTCAAGACGTTGAAGGCCTTTTATTAAAATAGGATATGCCTGTCTATTACCAATATAGCCTACGATTCCACACATATTTATATATTTAAAAATTAATAATTTACACTTAATAATTCAAAAATCAATATTTACTTTTTCTAATTCTTTCCAATGCTACCAGGGTTTCTTCACGACTGCTAAATCCGGAAAATCGCATAAAACAGTCACCTAAAGTTCCAAAAATAATACCCGGAGTAGCAACAATTTGGTTTTCGTATAATAATTGATGAAAGAATTTCCAGGAGGGTTGATTATCCGGCGTTTTAAACCAAATATAAGGTGAATTTATTCCACCATAAACCTTGAATCCAATTGAAATTAATTCGTTTCGTATTAATGTTGTATTTGTCAGGTAATAATTTATCAATTCCTGTGTTTCTATTTTGCCCTTACGGGTATATAATGCCTCCGCTCCTCGTTGAACCACATACGAAACACCATTAGTATAATTAGCATTCCGTCTGCTCCAAAGTTTATTCAGTGAAACATCTTCGCCCAATTTGGTATAAACCATCAATTCTTGTGGAAAAACCGAATATCCACAACGAAGGCCAGTAAAACCGGCTGTTTTAGAATAACTTCGTACTTCAACGGCAACCTTTTTGGCGCCTTTTATTTCATATATACTACGAGGCACATCAGCTTCGTTTACATAGGACGAATAGGCACCATCGTATACAATAATACTCTGATGTTCAATAGCATAATCAACCCAACGTTTCAGTTCAGCCTTTTTTATAACAGTTCCTGTCGGATTATTGGGGTTACATAAATAGATAACATCTACTTTTTCTTTTGGTAATTCAGGCACAAATCCGGTTTCTTCGGTGCAACGCAGATAGACAACATTACTCCATTTCAAATCATCAGCCAAAACTCCTGCACGTCCACTCATAATTGTTGCATTTTCGTAAACCGGATAAACCGGATCTGAAATTGCAATGATATTATCTCGTCCCAAAACATGTCCAATATTTCCAATATCTGATTTTGCTCCATCATTAATAAATACACTTTCTTTATCGATGCTAATGCCAAAAGAACGATAATCCTTGACAATTTTTTCAATCAGGAAATCATAGCCTTGTGGTGGACTGTAGCCTTTTGAAGTTTCTGAATAACTCATTTCGTCAACAGCAGCATGCATTGCCTGAACAACTTCATTGGGTAATGGGCGGGTAACGTCCCCTACTCCTAGCCGGATTAATTTTGCATTGGGATGCACAAGTTTGAAAGCGTTAACACGCTTCTCTATTTCGTCAAAACAATAGATTTCGGGAGTTTTTAAATAATTCTCGTTCGCTAATGCCATTCAGAGAAGGGTTAATAATCTAAGGTTAGAATGTTACCGGAAATAAAGTGCAAAATTGCGTTTTTTTTTTCATTTATGAAAGTATTTGTCGAAAAATATTATCAATATTAAAACAAATATATTAGTAATTGCTAATTATTATTGATATGTTTTTCGTCACTTGGTCAACAATGGTTTTGAATAGAGATAATAAGACTAAGATTACATGGCATTATCCCGAATATCGGGATAATTTCAGACCAGGTAAAAGAATCGTCAGATACTTTTACCTGGTGAACTAAGTCTTTTATTCCCATTTTTCCTTTCGCTTCGCGGGATGTTCCATATGTGTTTTATTGTGCTAGAAATATATCATTAAATATCTTTATCTACTTATCAACACAAAGGGTTAATATACTCATTATTAATTATCAATCAGATTCACAATGGTTCTACCTTTGAGTTTTCCCTCTAAAATCAGATCAATATTGGCTTTGAGGTCGTCCATACTGATTTCGGTATATAGGTTCAATAAATTATCCAGTTTCCATTCATTGGCCAGTTTCTCCCAAAGAGTTTGGCGTTGAGGTTCGGGATAATTTTGGGATGAAACTCCAATCAGGGATATTCCACGTAAAATAAATGGGAAAATCGAAACACTGATATGGGTGGAAGATACGCTCCCACAGGTTGTAACAGCTCCGAGTGGTTGTAAGGTTTTCAGGATATTTTCCAAAATAGGTCCCCCAACAGTGTCGATTCCCCCGGCATATTTGGCCGAAAGAATAGGACGTTTATCCATCTCCTGAAATTCAAGGCGAGGAATTATTTCAGAAGCACCAAGTGCATATAAGTAATCATATTCTGACTGCTTAGCCGAAACAGCAACTGATTGATAACCAAGTTTTGATAGCAATGATATGGCCACTGAGCCAACACCGCCGGTTGCTCCTGAAACAATTATTTTTCCATCGCCAGGTTTTACGAGTTCATTCAATCGTAAGACTGATATTCCGGCTGTAAATCCTGCTGTTCCCAAAATCATCGATTCTTTCATTGATAAACCATCAGGTAATTTCACCAGCCAATCTGCGGGAACACGTATAAACTGACCAAAACCGCCTGAAGTATTCATTCCCAAATCATAGCCAGTTACAATTACTTTATCACCAATTGCATATCTATTGCTATCAGAGTGTGAAACCACACCTACTGCATCTATTCCTGGGGTATGAGGATAATTTTTTGTTACACCCTTATTTCCAATGGCTGAAAGGGCATCTTTGTAATTTATGGATGAATAATGGACTTGAATCAGTACATCTCCTACAGGTAAATTATCAGTTGATAATACCTTGATATTCTGGTGAAACTTACCATCCTTTTCGTGAATGACAAATGCTTTGTAATAACTACTTTCCATCTTAATACATTATAAGTTATTTATTATCAAATATTTAAATGAAATTTTCGACACATATTTATATAAATAAAATGAACCATACATTCGAGATAGATATATAGCAAATAATTATCAGTTTTCGTGATCTGATTCTATTTAATAGAAAAAACGTTGAAGTGTATAATTATTCAACGTTTCAATTATAAAAATGTTTAATTATTCCTTTGCAGAATTTTTATCTAAATTTGTTAAAGAACAAAAGCCAACAAACCTTGCTTTTGGCTCAATAATCATTCTTTTTGTATACACATCACTTTTAATTTCGGCTGTAGATCGCAAAATTACGGATTCACTGGCAATAATATCACCATCAATTGTTCCAATTATTTCGGCGCATATACAACTAATTGAGCCTTTTATATATCCATTTTCTCCTATAACGACCTTGCCATTACAGCTTAAATCTCCCAGTATTTCCCCATCAATTCTAATATCGGAATCCGCTACAAGCTTACCGGCAATTTTAGTATTGTTGGTTAAAGAATTGTACATTTTTGCAATATTTTCTGATACTTCTTTTGACATACTAAGCTTTAAAATAAAACTATTTTCTTTTTTGAATTTCCAAAAATACAGTTTTCTTCCTGAATAAAAAATAAAATTATGATAAACAATCGATCTTAACTATCTAATTTGAAAGTTCATACGATGGTGGTTCAGATGCTCATTCATTACAGAAATAGAATGTATTCATACTGTTCGAATTATGTCATTCGAGAGGTAATTACTTGCAATTCAATGTAATTATAGAAGGAAATAAGCAATTGATCCTAATTAAATCTTGTAGTTTATGTCAAATAAAATCAATAACGATCAAACAATTTCTTTAATAAATCGGGTCGTTTCATACGTTGCAAGTCGCGTATTATAGCATTTTTATATTCCCCTTTGTACCAGAAGAAAAATTTGCGCTGCTCCAGCTTTTCGTCTTTATTTTTGGCAGTAAATATTGGTTCAAGGGTATATGGATGATAACCAGAATAATAAATTTCTGTTGCCAATGTCATGGGTGTTGGGGTAAAATCCTGAACCTGTTCCAGTTTAAAATCAAAATCCTTAGTCAATGCAGCAAGCTCAGCCATATCCTCGTTGTGGCAACCCGGATGACTTGATATAAAATAGGGAATCAACTGTTGATTCAATCCGGCTTCTTTATTAATTCGCTCAAACTTCTTCTTAAACTCACCAAAATAAGCAAAACTAGGCTTTCGCATCATATTCAGTACTTCGTCTGAGGTATGCTCCGGGGCTACTTTCAACCTTCCAGACACATGATTTGTAATCAGTTCTTTGATATATTCGTCGTGGTTCTGATTAACTTTAGGATCGTCGGTGCGATCGAGTAAAATATCATAACGCACACCACTACCTACAAAAGATTTCTTGATACCCGGCAAACTGTCAACCGAACGATAGATATCGAGTAATGCTGCATGGTCTGTATTTAAGTTGAAACACACTTTTGGGAAAATGCAGGAGGGTTTCTGGCATTGGCGGCAGATATACATGTTCTTGCCTTTCATTTGGTACATATTTGCCGACGGACCACCTAAATCACTCAGATATCCTTTAAAGTCCGGCATTCGGGTGATTTGTTTTACCTCGTTCAGAATAGATTCTTTGGAACGTGAAACGATGTGCTTGCCCTGATGTGCCGAGATGGTACAAAACGAACAGCCCCCGAAACAACCACGGTGCATATTCACCGAAAACTTTATCATTTCGAATGCCGGTATAGTTTTACCCTTGTATTTCGGGTGTGGCAGGCGGGTATAGGGTAAATCGTAGGAAGCATCCAGTTCGGCCTCTTTCAAGGGTTCGTAAGGTGGATTTACGATTACCCAGCGATTACCGGTTTTCTGAAGTAAACGATTTGCTTCGAACTTATTCGATTCTTTTTCAATATGTTTGAAATTGGAAGCATAAAGTTTCTTATCATTCAGACAAACTTCGTGCGAAACCAGTTCCAGGTCTTTCCACTTAGGATGTGTTGGAACTTCTTTCGACAAATAAGAAGTCTGTGGAATTTCAGTCAGTTGTTTAAATGTTTTTCCTTCTTTGAGTTGCTTAACCACTTCTACCAGTGGCTTCTCCCCCATTCCATACACCAGCAAATCAGCCTTTGTATCCACCAGAATACTCGGCATCAACTTATCAGACCAGTAGTCGTAATGCGTATAACGGCGCAAAGAAGCTTCAATGCCTCCAATCAGCAAAGGCACATCAGGATATAATTTTTTAAGGATATTCGCATAAGTAATGGTAGCATAATCCGGACGCATACCGGACTTACCATCAGGTGTATAGGCATCGTCGGAACGTAAACGTTTATTAGCCGTATAATGATTTACCATAGAATCCATATTGCCAGCCGTGATGGCGAAGAACATACGTGGACGCCCCATTTTTTTAAAATCGCGCAAATCGTCACGCCAGTTGGGCTGAGGTATAATAGCTACCTTCAAGCCCTGCGCTTCGAGAATTCGTCCAATCACCGCCGAACCAAAAGCAGGATGATCGATATAGGCATCGCCGGTAAAGAAAACCACATCCACCTCATCCCACCCCCGAATCTCGAGTTCTTTTTTGGTTGTTGGAAGAAAATCGGTTAATTGATATTGTTGGGGTTGCATAGTTGTTTTTGCGAATTAAAACGCATTGGAACCGCTTTGGTTCAATAGCAAGCTATTCTAACGCAAAGGTACGGAAATAATTTGTTTGGCTAAAGTGTGTTGAAACAACTGTCATACCTGAACTTTGCCTTGTTTCTATTGTTTATGCACTAAACAACAAATATATTGATATGAAAATGAAAGTTGAAATATGGAGCGATGTGATGTGTCCATTTTGCTATCTGGGCAAACATAAATTTGAAAATGCACTGGCACAATTCACTGACAAAGAGTATATAGAAGTAGAATGGAAAAGTTTTCAGTTGAATCCTGACCTGGTAACCGATCCAACGATCAGTATTCACAAATATCTTTCGGATATAAAAGGATTCCCTATAGAACAGGCCAAACAAATGAACGACCGATTTACCGAAGCCGGAAAACCCCTGGGATTGGTATATAATTTTGATAAAATAATTGTGGCGAATAGCTATAGAGCTCAGAACCTGATACATTTTGCTAAAGAGCAAGGCAAACAAAACGAAATAGAAGAAAGACTATTTGAAGCCTATTTTACTGAGGGTAAAAATATGGATGAAGTTTCCACCCTGCTTGTGTTAGCTTCAGAAATCGGATTAAATACCGATGGTCTAGGCGATTTACTTGAAAACAAATCTTTTTCAGAGAAAGTAGAGTTTGATATTGCAGAAGCCCGTCAGTTAGGCATTCGTGGAGTTCCATACTTTGTTGTAAATCGGAAATACGGTATTAGTGGCGCTCAGGAAACTCCGGTATTTTTAGATACATTGAAGAAATCATTTGCTGACTGGGTTAAAGATTATCCTGAAATTCAACGTAAACCCCAAACTTACAGTTTTAAACCATGAAAAAATTCTTATAAATCATTGAAAATGGGTTTCTAACAATTTTAGGTACAAGCCTTCAGATTAATCAGATTTCAATTTTTATTTAGTATCCATAATCACAGCAGCAATCAATTTTGCAATCATTTCCTGAATTAATCTGAGATTGCTATGCTTATTTAATTATTAATTTTTGAATCATAAATGTATCGCCATCGGTGATTTTGACAAGGTACACTCCTTTTTGAAGTTTGTTTAAGTTATAGGTATTGGTAATATTGGATGTAGATGAAATTCGTTCCGAATGAACAATCATTCCTTCCAAATTTAAAATATTTAACTGTGCTGAATTATTGCTGCATTTGTATTGTACGGTTATTTCATCTTTCACCGGATTAGGATACAGAATAAAACCTACGTCGTTCATGGTTGATGCAACTGCTGAAGGATTGAGAGTAAAATTCATATAATTCAGATTAAATCCTTCCACATCAACGTACACTTTCAATGAATGGGCACCTACAGTCAGTGGAGAAGTGAATTTAACATCCTGCCAGTTTTGCCAACCACCGGTAGATGTAAAAGTAACCGAACCAATTAAATTAGTATTGCTAGCATCATCATAATAAAAACTAACTCTACCACCATACCCAGCTATTCTCATAGTCAGATCATAATTACCGGCAGTTTGTACAAAAACAGAATATTTCAGATAATCACCCACATTGGTATAACCTACATCGAGTCCTCCACCTGTATCGGTACAAGTTTCTGTCTGAACACCATACATTAAGGTGTAATTTTCGGATTCTATTTTTCCGGGAATCAGATATCTTGGTGGAATTTTATTCAAAACAAACATATTCGTCGCAGCAGGAACTATATCTGCGTCAGTGGAGTGTAGATTTACACCTGAATAATTCACAGTCAGCACCTCATTATAAAAAATCGTATTCTTAGAGTAAATCAATATCGAGTTTTGATTCATCAGGTCATAAACCACCTTAGTAATTGGATGACTGATAGTTGAATTGATACTAAAATCCATTGAGTTCGGAATTACATTCGTAGCAAGTGCTTTATTGTACGTTATACGGATAATAGTATCGTTAATGGCAGTGGCTGACATAGGGCGAAGCAGTACTGCTGAAGTAGAAGTAGTCCATTTCACAGCATTGATATTATAAGCTGCTTTATCGAAAACTATCTTCATTTTATGTCTTCCAGCCGGCAACGTGATACCGTTAACCGTAAAATCTTTCCAGATTTGCCATCCTCCGGTCGGGGGAATTGTTGTTACTCCTGAAACATCTGTATTGTCTATTTCGAGATGCAAAAAGCCTGCTATAGTCATTCCGTTGGCACTACGAATGCACAGGTCGTAAACTCCGGCAGATGCAATATCTACAGTATAAAGCATACAGTCATTATCATCAGCCCAACAAACATTATAACCCATGTTGTAAGGAGCAATATCGGTACAAACTTCAATATCCACTCCATCGTTCCGGTATGAATTCCCGGAATTCCATGCTGTACCCGATTGACTAAGTGTCTGATAAACCTTGTCGTTGTACGCAATTCCCTGCGTTCCCAAATCATAATTGGCTGCAAATATAATTCCGGGAATGGAATTTTGAGCATAAGCTTTTGAATTGTCGTCGAATGGCTGACGCGTCCATGCATCTATCACGCCTTTATTTACGCGGCAATTTTCGAGCAACAACCCATCCGTCATTTGTTTAAGGAAGGCAATGCAATCAACAGCCGAAAGCGCAACATCATTGTTGACATAGCTGAGCACTTTCTGCCAGTTAACAAAAGGTTTTACCGCTACCGGACACTGAATCCGGTCGTATGTTTTATACGGCCAGTTGGCATAACCAATTTTGTTTGCATCCGCCAGTTTTACCAGTGCTGTAAACCACGCATTACTATTTTCACCCGTTTCGCCAAGCCACAATGGTCGGTTTGTGGAAGTGCGTAAATCAAGCATCGATTGTATAGAATTCTGATCGGTTACATTCCAGTATTTATGAAAGCTGTACGCCATGTTTTCATCCCAGGCAGGCGTGAGTCCTGTAAAGTCACCAGCCCAACTGTTGCCTTCGATATAAATAATATGATTGGTATCCGTTGTTCGTATTGCATTGGTAATTCGTACAAATAAATCATGCAGTTGCAGATTGGCAGGCTGCATGGCTGTATAATTGGTTTCATTTATCAGGTCATACCCACCGATAAAAGGGTGGGTAGCATAGCGGGTGGCTATGTTTTTCCATATTTGAACCAAGGTATCCTGATTGGCAGTACTGGTCCATAAATAAGGTTTGGTTGCATCGCGGTCGGCAATGCCTGTATCATCACCCTGACCGCCAGGAGTGGCATGCATATCGAGTATCAGGTACACTTTGTTTGGAGTTGACCATCTTAGCAGACTGTCAATCAACCGGAACCCTTCATCGTTCTGCGGGTCAGTGGCGAAACATCGTCGGAACAAATTGTAATGCATTGGTACCCGAATGGAATTAAATCCCCAGCTTGCAATTGAATCAATATCCTGCTGTCGTACAAAATTATTACGCCAGTTAGTATAAAATTTCTCCACCTCAGTGCTGCCTATTATGTTAGCAAGTTTTGCTTTAAGGGCATGTTGTGTATAGTAATTTCCACTGTTACCGAACATATAACCCTCCTGTACTAACCAACCGCCTATACCCACACCATGTAAAATATATTCTTTGTTATTGCCATCTACTATGGTGGTGCCACTGCGATGCAAATAACCCTGAGCAAAGGGTTGTATCAGGGATAATAGTATAAACAGAAAAAGAAACAGTAGTTTTTTCATACTAAACCTAATATCATTTAATGAAAACTCGAAGTAATAATGTGTAAAACTAATACTAATAGCTTATATATTCGAAATATTAAAGATAAAAGAAACAATTACTTCGTTGAATTTGCTTTTTTACAATTTTAATAAGCAATAGTTGAACAATTTCAAATAATATATGTTGTAACATATATAGTTTAAACAAACAATTATTATTTACTAACTAATTCAACAAAAATTATGAGTACAGAAATCAGTAAAACAAGCCAAATCACTGCTTGGGTCATTTCAGGGTTATTAACTGCATTGTTTCTATTTAGTGCTTCGAGCAAATTATTACATCCCGAACAAATGGCACAAATGAAACTTGCCGATTGGCGTATTATTATTGCTATTGGCGAAGTTGTTTCAGTCTTGTTATTTTTAGTTCCTAAAACTAACAAACTTGGAATTGTGCTTTTAAGTTCTTATTTAGGAGGTGCAATTATTATTCACATGACTGGTGGATTGCCCATTACAATGCCAGCAGTTATTTTGATATTGGTTTGGATTACAGGTGCATTACGCAATCCTGAGTTTATAAAACTTTAATTAATCGATAAAATGCAAATTGAAGATGAAATAAAAGGTCGTTTTCGTAACGAACGCCACAAAGGATTAATCAATCTGACTTTTACGGTGAAGCAACTGAGTTATAACTTTTTGCAAACCTTAAAAACACACGGTTTAACTGAGCCTCAATACAATATACTAAGGGTGTTGCGTGGTTTTCGAACAGATGGCCCATCTTCAATTGGTTTTTTGAAGGAGCGTATGCTTGATAAAAGCTCTGACGTCAGTCGGTTGGTGGATAAACTGTTTGAAAAAGGAATGATTGACCGAAAAGAAAACAATATTGACCGTAGACAAAAGGATGTTGTGATAACTGATAAAGGTCTTAGGCTTTTAGACGAAATGCAGGATTGTGAAAATCAGGTAGATTCTATTCTTCATAAGCTAACCAACCAGGAAGTTATCGAATTAAACAGACTTCTCGATAAAATTAGAGATTAATTCATTTGTACAAAGGGTATTACAAAAATACGGCTGAACCACTTCGTAGGTTGTTCAGCCGTATTTAATATTTTACACGTGGCACTTAGCCATCGTTACTCTCACTCTTTTGTAAACTAAAAAGTCCTGCGAACTGGAGCTTTATTTCAGAATCTGTATTTTTCTATTGTAAACAGTGCTTGAAGTGATTAACCTCAAGAGATAGATACCATTATTTAAACCGGAAGTATTTATTGTACCCTCCTTATTGTTGAAAGTTGTTTGAAGTAATTCTTCTCCTTTGATATTAAAAATAATCGCCTGATTTATATTGTCTTTTGCATTAAATGAAACTCTATCTTTTGCAGGTACCGGATAAACACTTAATATAGCGTCATTTATTTCGTCAATTTTAGTACTAATTGTATAACTAAAACTTAAGCCCTGCATTAATTCAGTAAACATTGGCGTTTTAAATTCATACGCTAAACGCCAAAAACTAGATAAATTTTGAACGAAATAAGGGCATTTTGCAGTATCCAACACCGCGCTAATATCATAAATTGCAAAGTTTGTATTTTTAGTAACAGCACTTATTGCAACCGGATTATAGTTTTTGTCATAAAGTGTTAAGTCAGATACGGAAAGACCGCTCACTGTTTTATAAAAATTCAACCTAAAGCCATTATTGCTGACATTATTCACAAATGCCTTATTTGCCATAACTGTTGAAGTTCCTGACATAATCTGAATAAAACCACCTACATTAAGGTTATCGCCTGTTGCTCGCATAGCAAGTAAATATCCCAAATCCGCGTGTGTTGTTGTATAAGTAAGTTTTGTGGAATCGGGTACGGCAGTCATCTCGTACGAGGCGGGATTAACCCGATACCATTGATAAGACAATCCTCCACTAACTACACTATTATCCAAAATTTTTTTTACGACTACAGAAGTTGCTAAACCCCTACCTACCCATGGAGACATCACTCCTGAAAGATACATACTTTCGTCAAGTCCCCAACCGGCAAAATATGTATCGACAGAGGAAAGCGTTGCATAAAGTTCGTTGGAAGTAAATCCGTTTTTAGAGCCACCATTTACCAAAAGGCGTAATTTGTAACTGCCGTCTAAATTCAGACTAAAATTATCTTGTGATACTGTCGAAGTTACTAAATCTGTACTATTATACTGATAATTACTCCATGTCGTACCATCATTCGCTGAATATTGAAGTGTGTAACTATCAGCGCCATATTGTGATGGAGCTGGAAAATACATATCTACTACTGCTCGGGTTCCTGTGTAAAAGTAATTGTTTTCACGAGCACTTGTTGTAATATGAAAACCGCCAATTTTACCTGGTGGAACAGTAAAAGGCGAAAATGCAGGAATACTACCTCCCTCACCGGGTGTAAATTGAGACATAGCTGTTTGTGTGCTTAACAATAAAACGATGAATACAAACAGAGTTTTCGCGGAATGTGTAATAGTTGTTTTCATAATGTTTTTTTTTAGCAAGTTAGTTATGTTGATTAGTGATTCTATATCTTGAACTGCTTGATAGTATATTTTTGTTAAGTACTAACCCTGCTACCGCACGATCAATATTGTTTAGGTAAACGTTTACAAAGGAATAAGGGCAAAATCAGGAGATTTATTTTAGTCTTCCTGAAATTTAAATTCATTATTTAAACGACATTGATACATAATTCTACAATTGATATCCAAGTAAAGATTTCGCTATTTGTAAAACATTTACAAAACTACATAATTATTATGAATTAATTTATAAAACAAGAAAAAAATTAATTTAAAAAAGAATAGATCCTTATCACACTTTTTTTTAGACAATATTTATCCAATTCGTCGGGTACTCTCTGTGTATTAAGTTCGTATTATGAGATGTGTTGGAACGTTAACATCACTGACTTTTGACTTTATGGGATATGCAACAGTATAAACATCCTACTAATATGGCTCTCTTTCTTGAATTCTGAAATTATCTAACTTATTTTTTTCTTCTTCCCATTCATTTTTCCACAAGTAAAGCCAATAATTATACAATTATGCACTATAATTATGCATTTATTCTGCTTATCTTTGCGGGTATGTTACACAATTTCATTGCTTCGCGTATACAGGCACAACTACCGTTTGAACCTACCGAACAGCAAACCCAACTCATAGAAGCACTTGGCACCTTTCTGATGTCCACCGACAACGAGAAATGCTTTTTATTGCGCGGGTATGCAGGTACGGGTAAAACGTCGGTGGTAAGTGCGCTGGTGCGGGCATTAAATGAACTGAAACAAAAAACCATACTCCTTGCTCCTACCGGTCGTGCTGCCAAAGTGATAGCGGGCTATTCGGGTTTTCCAGCCTTTACCATTCACAAAAAAATTTACCGTCAGAAATCCATGTCAGAATTCCGGTTTCAACTGGCTGATAATCTGAATACCCATACACTGTTTATTGTAGACGAAGCATCCATGATTTCGAACACGGGAACTGAAAGCACCTTTGGTTCGGGGCGCTTACTCGACGATTTGGTGGAATTTGTGTACAGTGGACAAGGTTGTAGCCTTTTGTTGTTAGGCGATACGGCTCAGTTACCCCCGGTTATGCAGCCTCATAGTCCGGCACTGGAGCGTGATAAACTGTTGGGATATAGTTTAAAAGTGCATGAATATACCCTAACCCATGTGGTTCGTCAGGCCTTGGAAAGCGGAATACTGCATAATGCCACGCTGCTCAGGCAACAGTTGCTCGAAGAGAAAACATCGGATTTTCCGAAATTTGAACTGGAAGGCTTTTCGGATATAAAGAAACTGGGTGGCATGGAGTTAATTGATGAGATACAGCGGTCGTATGAAGGTGTTGGTGTAGAGGATACAATTGTGGTTACCCGTTCGAATAAGCGCGCTAATATGTATAATAATGGCATTCGCGCACGGGTAATGATGAAGGAGGATGAACTTACAAATGGCGATTTATTGATGGTAACCCGCAATAATTATTTTTGGAACAAGCCTTACAAGGAAATTGACTTTATTGCGAATGGTGATATTCTGCAGGTTATGCGTGTACGGAAGCATCACGAGATGTATGGTTTCCGTTTTGTGGATTTGACGCTACGGTCGCTGGATTACGACTGGGAAATTGATGCGCGTATATGGCTCGATGCGCTGCAATCGGAATCGCCTGCCGTGATGAATGAATTGACCAATAAACTATTTCAGGCGGTGGCCGAAGATTATCCCGAAATTACGACCAAGAAAGAGCTTTATAAAAAAATACTGGAGAATGAGTATTACAATTCACTTCAGGTGAAATTTGCCTACGCGGTTACCTGCCACAAAGCACAGGGCGGACAGTGGAAAAAGGTTTTTGTAGATTCGGGGCAGATTAGCGAAGAGCAACTGAATAGCGACTTTTACCGTTGGCTTTATACTGCATTGACTCGTGCTACTGAAACGGTTTTTCTGGTAAATTTCCCTGAAAAAACTTTTGTTAGCAATAAATAACGCTCAACTGCTACATAAACACTAAAAAACTTGTACCTTTGGGAGTTTTTTTGCTTAATATTGAGCTAAGCTACAAACTCATCCATTTGGGTAGGGATTGGCCAAGCGAATAAAACAAATCACATATAATTAACCTTTTGTTGATGAAACTTTTCAAAATAATATTTCTTTTTTTGATAAGTCTATTATCAACCACTACATATTCACAGCAAATTAATACTGATTATTTTGTTGAAAATAATCCCCGTCGTCAGGATTATAACCCCGCCTTTAAACCAAATACCGATTATTTTATCAGCCTTCCTATAGTTGGAATGACACAAATGAGTCTTGGAAATAATTCTTTGACTGTAAGCGATTTAGTTTACAACCTTAACGGTCAGACTATAAGCTTTAAAAACCCCGGCGGTAATACAGATAAAGTGTATAACGTGTTTCAACCAATCACAATGATAATGGGTGATGCGCAGACCAATCTTCTGGCCTTTGGCTGGCGGATTCAACGGGATTATCTGACTTTCTCACTTACCGAGAAATCAACTGCATTAGTCGGTTTACCAAAAGATCTTTTTAGTTTTCTGTTGTATGGTACACCCGATGCTATTCATCTGAATGCTTTTAATCTCAAGAATCTACAATCGAATATAAGTTATTATACCGAAGCCGCAGCCTGTTATACATTGAGAATTAACCGTGAATTTACTATTGGGGCAAAAATAAAGATATTAATAGGCAATGTTAATGTTTCAAATTCAAATCAAAAACTAAATATATTGGCTAGTACTGATTCTTTTAAGCTAATTGGAAGCGGCTCGCTGAATTATGCAGGCGGACTACCCATAAAGCTGAATGTTCAGCCACTATCACTGTCGGTAGATGGAACTCCAACAATGCTCAATTTTCTGAACAAGCCAGCGGGCATTGGAGCGGGGATTGATTTAGGAATCCGTTACCGGGTCGACGATAAAATTGTATTGTCAGGTTCTCTGCTTGATTTTGGCTTTATAAGCTGGTATAAAAACGTCAAGAACGTAAACTTCAATCTGGATTATAAATATGATGGCATCAAACAGATAAACGGCAATAGCATTTTTTCGCCCGCCAATATTTTTACAGGAACGGTTATAACCGATTCATTACTAAAAACATTAGATTCCTCATATAAAATATCCCAAACCCAAAAATTATTCACTACTGCTACTACTGCAAAGCTAAATTTGGGTTTTGAATACAAATTGATTCAAAATCAGTTAAGCCTGGGATTACTTTCACACACTCAGTTTATAAACAATACATTAACCGAAGAACTTACTGCCTCGGTCAATGCCAAACCAGTTAAATGGTTTAACGGAAGTCTGAGTTATTCAATACTTAACGGACGGTTTAGCACTATCGGACTTGGTTTCGGATTAAAAACCGGTATTGTTCACTGGCTGCTAGGAGCTGATTATATTCCCTTTCAATCGGTTAAAACACCTCTTACGATTTTTGGAATCAATAATTTCGTAATCCCATATCGTTCAGGAGTTTATAATTTGTCAATGGGGGTGAATATTGTGTTCAATAAATCAAGCGCAAAACGGATGCATAACCAAACAGGGCTTTATACATATGATCAAGATGATGAATAGGGGCAAATTCTGAGTAGAATTTTGCGTTTATACAGCAATAAAAGGGAAATTAAACAAAAAATGGTTACCTTTGAAAGCTAAATTTACAGGTTTATATTCTTTATAAATAATTATATACTATCGTTATAAATATCAATTCACATGAAACGGAATTCAATTTCTAAATCTACATTGCTTATTTTCTGTTCAATACTTCTCCTTTTAAATTCATGTATGAGTGATGTGGATTTGCTACATATTTCGAATGAGCTAAAAATTGATCAATCCTTGGTTTTACCAATTGGCGAAGTCAAACTGACTATCAACGATATATTTATGAAGTTTGGGGTGCCTTCAGGTATTGATACACTGAGTAATGAAATATATTTTCAAAATATCACAAGTACTGAATATACTTTTAAGCCAGTAAATCTGACGGATTCGGTAAAACCTTTTACAAAAACACTTACTCCGATACCTGTACCAATAATATACCCGGCAAACTTTCCTATAACTTTACCTACGGTTAACGACACATTAGGTCTGGGTATAAATTCCAATGTGACTAAGCAAAGAATAGACATACTTAATTTGAGCTCAACAACTTTAGATGTTACAATTGATGCTACAGCTGATTTAAAAACGATTCCAGCTAGTGATATTAAGGTAGAGTTTGTATTTAATCCCACTAATTTGAAGATTGACAATAGTATAAATCCATCGTTTACACCTGTCGTTTATGGTCAAAAAGGCCAAATCACGATGGGAAGTTATACTATTAATGCTAACGGTAACACGAAAATTCCTTTCAGTATTAATGTGAGTGTAAAAAAACAAAATACAGCAATCACGTTAGGCCCAACTTCAAAGATTTTTATCACTCTGAAGTTTGTAGATATTGTTCTTTCCGAAGCCTGGGGTCTGTTTAAGTTATCTATAAATGATTCTCTAAAAGCGCAGGTAAATTTAACTAATACGTTCCCAAATAGCTTTGTAAGGTTCGAAAGTCCAACCATTGATATTAGTGCCACAAGCAATATTGGTGCTGATTTGGTTTTTAATCTTGATTATTTGAGAACATATAATTCAACAAATCCAGTTATTTTTCAACCAGCCTGGTTTAATGGCCACACAAGCAATTCTACAACCCAGTATTTAAACGGACCAACCAGTATTGGATCAACAGCCAGCAGTTCATTGACACAGTTCAACAATACTAACGGTGAAATAGATAAACTTTTCGACTCAAACCCTTATCCCAATATCATCGATTTTAAATATTCAGTGGCTGATAATCCATTGCCAAGCAGAACAAGGAATTTTATTACAGCTGAAAACAAACTTAAATTCGATCTGAAAACCCGTGTGAAAATGAGTTTTAAGGATGGAAGTAATTATAATATAAAAGATACAATTAGAAATGTTGGACAAAACATTCCAACTATACTCGATAATGTAGATTCTGCTGTTATGGTGTTGAATTTCGCAAACGGGTTACCGGTTAAGGCTATCTATCGAATGACTTTCTTTAAATCGAACGCTAAAGATGATACTATTAAAAGCAATATTGTCAACATTAAAGATGAGTCTGGTATAGGAACCATCTTTAGTAGGTATCAACTAAACTCTCCGGATATTAATCTGAATGGTACGGTGAAAACAGGTGGAATAAAAACACAAACGCTGCAAATAGGGTTGAACAAAAATACAATTGACGAACTGAAGAAAACTAAATTTATAGTTTACTCAGTAGATTTGGCTGGTGATCACACACTTGTAAACGGTGTACTAACGACTAATCCTATTCATTTTACTACCAAAAACAGCTTTGGTATGAAACTGGGAGTATTTGTAAAAGCCAATACTACAATAACTCTAAAATCCCCAAAAAAAAGTAAGTAAGTATGAGATGTATTGCTAGAGTTACAGTTTTTATTTGTTTTATTTTTTCGATTATTTCAGTTCGTTCTCAGCAGGTTAACACAACTTATTTCATGGAAAATGCACCCGAGCGTACTATGTTGAATCCGGCATTTCAACCACTGAATGTTTTCTATATTGGACTACCAGCCATTGGCTATTCACAAATTGGGGTGGGAAATAATTCTCTTTCTTTGAAAGACTTTATTTTTAATCAAAATGGTCAGACTATCATGTTTTTTAATCCGAATGGTAATAAGCAGAGTTTTTATGATGCATTAAACCCTGTGACCCTGATAAATGAAGATATACAGGTAAATCTGTTTGATTTTGGTTTTAGGAGTGGAAAATCATTCTGGAGCTTCTCTCTGACCGAAAAAATGGATAGGGAATTAAGTATCCCGAAAGATATATTTAGACTTGCTGTATTCGGTACACCACAGCTCAACAATAATATATTTGATTTAAGCAAACTGGATGTCGATATGAGTACTTATACTGAAGCAGCAATAGGATATTCGAGAAAACTGGGCGATAAATTTACTATTGGAGCTAAACTGAAATTACTGTACGGCTCATCAAACATATCCACCACAAATCAGGATATCAGCCTCAATGCCGGGGTAAATGACTGGAAATTAAAAGGGAATGTTTTGATGAATACTGCAGCACCTGGAGCGGTTCAGATTGAGAAATACTTTGAATCCGTAAACTATCTGATTCCGGTTAATATGAATGACTTATTAAAACCGATAGGACTTGCCAACATGGCCGATTGGGTTAAACCCAGTGGTTTAGGTGGCGGTATTGACCTTGGTTTTACTTTCGAACCCGTGAAGAACCTGAAATTATCAGGAGCTGTTACTGATTTGGGTATGATTTACTGGAATCAGAATATAAAAAATTCGACCTATAATTCCGATTATACTTTTAACGGTTTTGGAAATTTTAATTTAAACTCAAATATAAATATATTGAACATAACTGACTCTATATTAAAAGGAGTAGTAAATTCTGTTTCAAGCCCTCAAACAAGCAAAGCCTACACAACTTATACAAGTCCAAAATTAAACCTGGGTATTGAATACGGGTTCTTCAATAATAAATTAGGCCTTGGTTTACTATCAAGAACTATCAAACAACACGAAAATTATATGGAAGAGCTAACAGCCTCCATAAATGCACGTCCGTGGGAATGGGCCAATATGTCACTCTCCTACTCATTCTTTAATGGCCGCTTGAGCAATTTCGGGGCTGGGTTAGGAATACGAACAGGCTTTATACACTGGTTTCTGTCAGCCGATTATATTCCGATAAGCTATGCTTCGGTACCATTAAATGTAATTAACAGCAATTTCCCTACCGTGGTTGCTCCATTACCCTATAACACCAAAGGAATTAATCTGGGTCTGGGTATTAAATTTGTATTTAATGAGAAAAAAGATGCAGATAAAGATGGTGTAGCTGATAGATGGGATAAATGCCCTAACACTCCAATTGGTGTGAAAGTTGACAAAAATGGCTGTTCGATTGACTCAGACGGTGACGGAGTGCCTGATTATCTGGACAAATGTCCGAAAACACCTGCCCGTGTGAAAGTTGATAAAGAAGGCTGTCCGATTGATAAAGATGGTGATGGAGTTCCTGATTATCTGGATAAATGTCCGAAAACACCGCAAGGTGTAAAAGTAGATAAAAAAGGTTGTCCAATTGATGCCGATGCCGATGGTGTACCTGATTATTTGGATAAATGTCCAGATACGCCAAAAGCAACGAAAGTTGATTCGGTAGGTTGTCCGATAGATACTGACCAGGATGGTGTGCCTGATTACCTTGATAATTGTCCTGACACACCCAAGATAGCCAAAGTAGATTCGAATGGCTGTCCGATTGATACTGACAAAGATGGTATACCTGACTATCTGGACAAATGCCCTTCAATAGCCGGAGTAGTTTCAAATAATGGTTGTCCTGAAGTAAAAAAAGAACTGCCAAAACCGGTGGTGGCTACTTCGAAAACTGACGTTAAAAAGGAATCAATAAATGTGCTACAAACGCAGCAGCAGAATTCGCTGTTCCAGAAAGCATTACAGGGTATTCTATTTGATTCCGGAACTGATATCATTAAGGAAAGATCGTATGGTATTTTAAATCAGGTTGTCGGGGTGCTAAAATACAATCCGACTTATCAGATTGAAATTCTCGGTCACACCGATATGGAGGGTAGTGCGGAAACCAATAAAATATTATCCGAAAAACGTGCTCAGCGGGTGATGAAATATTTAATCAGCAGAGGTATTGACGAAAAAAGAATTACTGCAATCGGTTATGGCAATACTCAGCCGCTCACAACAAATAATACTTCGAGAGGCAAAGCGTTGAATCGCCGTGTGGAATTTATTGTAAGTTACGAGGAAATATCATTCTATTAAGTGAAAATAGTATATTTTTGAACACATCGCTTTTTTTAATCTGTTTAACCTATTAAAATATAGTTGTATGAAAAAAAATAATGAACTTAAATTACTGACTTTCATTTGTTTTGCTCTGACAACATTGAATATCAATGCGCAGTTAGTGAATGTATCGCAAGTCAACAGCATGTATTTTCTGGATAATGTTCCCCAAAGACATGATCTAAATCCTGCTTTTCAACCTTTCAGTGATTATTATCTGGGGCTTCCTGTAATTGGTTATTCCCGGATAGGTTTGGGAAATACCTCTCCTATCTTATCAGGATTTGTTTCTGACCCGGCGGGTGGAATTAATAATTTTTATAATTCCCTGACAGACAGGACAAACTTTCAACTGGATATGCAATTGAATCTTCTTAACTTTGGATTCCGGTCGAAAAAAGCATACTGGAATTTCTCCCTTTCAGAAAAAGTAGATGGACAAATAGGTATTCCGAAAGACCTGTTTAAGTTGATGATTTACGGAACACCTGACCTTAATTCATTTAAACTTGAAAATTTCAATATGAATATGACGGCTTATACAGAAGCGGCTGTCGGATATTCCAATCTGGTTAATGATACATGGTCGTACGGGGGGAAATTAAAGTTTCTTTATGGCAATAATGACCTGCTGTTTATTGCACAAAATACAACCTTAAATGCACTTTCAAATGGCTTAAATTTCAGCGGAAAGGGAATTCTTAACTATAGTTCGCCTTTCAGCTTAAAACCAGCAGGTCTAGGTGGGGCTATTGATTTAGGTTTTACATTTAAACCCTCCGAACGGATTACTTTATCAGGGGCAATTACTGATGTGGGAATAATACACTGGCTTCATAAATATTACAATAAAGCAAACTTTAATTATACCGGAGCAAGTTCAGGCTTAGACGTCAACATCAATTCACTGAAAGATAGCATATTATACGGATTTGATAATTTAACTACCGATTCAGTGACCAGTGGATACAATACTTACACTACTCCGAAATTAAATATTGGTGCTGAATTCTCATTTCTGGATAATAAATTAAGTTTGGGCGTTCTTTCACGTACACTGTGGATGAAAAATGTACTGGATGAAGAAGTAACAGCATCTATCAACGGTCGACCTTTCGACTGGTTGAACCTGTCACTTTCTTATTCCGTATTTAATGGCAAAACAAGCAATATAGGTGCAGGATTGGGAATACGTACCGGTTTTCTTCACTGGTTTTTATCTGCCGATTACATTCCACTTGATAATAACACAATGCCTTCTTTTAGTATGCCAATTCCTTACAATACAAGGGGAATTAATCTGGGTATTGGACTTACTATTGTACTTGGGAATCGCAAAGACGCTGACCGAGATGGGGTAACTGATAAGCTGGACTTATGCCCTGATACTCCTAAAGATGTGAAAGTAGATAAGAATGGTTGCCCAATCGACAATGACGGTGATGGAGTACCCGATTATCTGGATAAATGTCCTAACACTCCAAAAGATGCAGTGGGTCATGTAGACAAAGATGGCTGTTTAATTGATACTGACGGAGATGGAGTACCTGATTATCTGGATAAATGCCCTGATACTCCAAGAGAAGCGATCGGTTTTGTTGATAAAAATGGTTGTACGCTGGATAGCGATGGTGACGGAGTACCCGATTATCTGGATAAATGTCCGAATACTCCTGAAGCCGCTAAAGATTATATTGACAAAAACGGTTGCCCGATTGATACTGATGGAGACGGAGTACCAGATTATCTGGATTTATGTCCGAATACTCCTGCAGTGGCTAAAGGCTTTGTTGATAAAAATGGATGCACGCGCGATACAGATGGAGATGGAATCCCTGACTTTCAGGATAAATGCCCTGACACACCCCTTGAAGCACATGGAATGGTTGATGCGGCTGGTTGTCCACGCGATACAGATGGCGATGGAGTTCCCGATTATCTCGATAAATGTCCAACAATTCCGGGAACTATTAAAAACAATGGCTGTCCAGAAGTGAAGCCCGATGTTAAAACTGAAGCACTAGTTGTACAACCAAATCCAGTAGTTAATAAGAACCTGAAAGTATTGTTTCAAAAAGCATTGCAGGGAATTCAGTTTGATCCGGCGCGTTACACTATCAAACCACTTTCGTTTGAAATTCTCGATCAGATAGCCGAAGCATTAAATGACAATCCAAGCTATAATGTAGAAATTCAGGGACATACCGACAATGTTGGGAATCATGTATCGAATATGCTTTTATCTGAAAAACGTGCACAGGCAGTATTGACTTATCTGGTAACAAAAGGTGTTGATGCAAAACGTATGACTTCGCGCGGATTTGGCGATACCCTTCCTGTTGCAACAAATAAAACCTCGGCAGGTAAAATGCAGAATCGAAGAGTGGAATTTGTAGTTACTTTTGACAAATCAAGGTAAAACAAAGCAATAAATTGATTATTAAGGGAGTTAAGCAATTAATTCCCTTTTAAATTTCAAAAAAACTGTCACAAACGATGGTAGTTTGCAATGGTTTTAATACTTTTGTGCTCCGAAAAAAGAATAAATCTTTTATAGAAAAAAAACGAAAAAATAATTACATTATAATAAAGCAACCATGGGAAGAGCATATGAATACCGGAAAGCCACCAAAATGAAACGATGGGGCAATATGGCCAGAGTATTTACCAAGTTAGGGAAACAAATCACTATAGCCGTTCGTGAGGGTGGTCCCGAACCTGATACTAATCCACGTCTGAGGGTGTTGATTACTCAATCGAAAAAAGAAAACATGCCCAAGGAAAATGTGGAGCGTGCCATTAAAAAAGCTATTTCGAAAGATGAAGCCGATTACAAAGAAGTATTATACGAAGGTTATGGCCCAAATGGAATAGCAATTGCTATAGAGACAGCAACCGATAACCCTACCCGTACAGTAGCGAATATCCGCAGTTATTTAACCCGCCACGGCGGTTCACTGGGAACAAGTGGTTGTTTACAATTTTTGTTCGATCATAAATGCGTATTTAAAATTGCCCCAAAAGCAAATGTCACAATTGATGATTTGGAACTTGAGTTGATTGACTTCGGCGTGTATGAATTGATTCAGGACGAAGAGGGCATTATATTGTATGGAGACTTTCAATCCTATTCCAGCATTCAAAAATACCTGGAAGAAAACGAATTTGAAATTTTCAGTGCAGAATTTGAGCGTATCCCTAACGATATGAAAGAACTGAACGATGAACAAAAAGCACAGGTAATGAAGCTGCTGGATAAAATTGAAGATGATGAAGATGTACAAAACGTATTCCACAATATGGTAGAATAAGTTTTAATATTTATGAATGATAATATGCCCACTGCTATATTCAGTGGGCATTTTTTATATTTTATAAGCTTTTAATCCTAAACAAAAAAAAATAAACAACAACCGGATAATTAACAATAGAAATTTTTTATTTGAAAATAATTTGAAATTATAGATAAAATATTTACATTTGAAGTTTTAATTAAACACATAAAACATTTTATTCAATGAAAAGTAAAGTAGCCATTGTTCGCTGTAATTCGTATGAAGCAGAAGTAGTGAAAGAGGCAGTTTCAAGGGGCTTGGAACTGATTGGAGGAGCGCAATCATTTGTACAAAAAGATGAGAAAATCCTGCTAAAAGTCAATTTACTGGTTGGAGAAGTTCCCGAAAAATGTGTGACTACTCACCCTGCCTTATTCAAAGCTGTTGCCGAACAGTTTGCAGTGCATGGAGCTATTTTACAATATGGCGACTCACCGGGATTTGGCGCAACGGGTGCAGCAGCTAAGAAAGCCGGAATTGCAGATGTGGCAGAAGCGTTGAATATTGAAGCGGCTAATTTTAAAGATGGACGGGAAGTGTTTTATGAAGAAGGCCTGCAGAACAAAAAGTTTCATATTGCAAACGGCGTGCTCGATGCTGATGGACTGATAAGTCTGCCTAAAATGAAGACACACGGGCTTGAACGCTTTACCGGTGGTGTGAAAAATCAGTTTGGTTGTGTGGTGGGTATGCGCAAGGGCGAGTTTCATGTAAAGTTACCCGATGCAACTGACTTCGCCAAAATGCTGGTGGATTTGAATTCGTTTATCAAACCCCGCTTATACATTATGGATGGGGTAATGGCGATGGAAGGAAATGGTCCAAGAGGTGGAACACCCCGAGCTATGAATGTATTATTGTTTTCGACTGACCCGATCGCGTTGGATGCTACTGCCAGTCGTATGATTAACCTGAATCCCCTATTCGTACCAACAACACTGGTTGGTGCTGAAGCCGGTGTTGGCAACTATAAAGAAGAAGACATTGAAATACTCGGGGATGAGCTGAAAGACTTTATCTGTAAGGATTTCGATGTGGTGCGCTCGCCCGTAAAAACAATTAAGAAGGGCAAAATGGTTCAGTTCTTAAATAACCGATTAGTACCAAAGCCTTATATTATTGAAGAAAAATGTACCCAATGTGGAACCTGTGTGCTTAGTTGCCCGGTGGATGGAAAAGCAGTTAATTGGCTTAATGCTGATAAAACAAAAGCTCCGGTATATGATTATACAAAATGCATTAAATGCTATTGCTGCCAGGAAATGTGTCCCGAAAGTGCCATTTATCTGAAAGAACCGATGATTATTAAAGTTGGAAAATTGTTTTAATATACTAACCCTTTGATTATTCCTTGATCTTTTATTTATATTCTATTATATCTGACCATTCCTTAAACGAAATAGTTTTCGATATATTAATTGGAGCTGTGAAAAATAAACTGGGAATTTTCGTAATGATTGTTCCCTTTTTTTATAGCACAAAGTTTAGTTTCTCTAACACTATCTTCATTTTTATAATCAGTTCATTTTTTATTAAATTTCAATCTATTTTTGCTCATTTCGGCTAAAAATGAGAAAAACAAACACTTAATAATAATTAATAATTTTATATTATTGTTATTCGGGTGAACAATTTATTTTTATATAAATCTATTTTTCAGACACTTAAAACAAATGTAACCTCGGGATTGCAAAATATAGCAGAACAAGTTGAAAGCGGTTTTTTCGAGAAAAAATTCGTCAATTTGGAAAATTTGTAGTTCCTTTGCACCCGATTTCAAGCTAATTAAATTTATTCATTTATATGAGCAGTTTATCGCTTTTCCTTACCGTATTCCTTACCGGAATTGTATTGGTTATTGCCGGACTTGGTATAGCCATTCTTTTAGCACCTCAGTCATTCAATCTTCAAAAAGGCGAGCCTTACGAATGCGGAATTCCAACACACGGAACTTCGTGGATGCAGTTTAAAGCAGGTTATTATCTGTATGCCATTCTGTATCTAATGTTTGACGTGGAAACGATTTTCCTGTTCCCCTGGGCAACCATCGTTCGTGATTTAGGTTATACGGGACTGTATAGTATTTTATTTTTCATCGTTATCCTTGGTTTAGGACTTGCCTATGCCTGGAAGAAAAATGTATTAAAATGGAACTAAAGAATATCCATATAAAAGGAATCCCTACTGAGGAATTCAACGACAACGAGTATCTTGAAAATTATCTCAAAGAACTTGAAGCCAACGGTGTAAACGTTGTGCTGAGCAAAATTGACGAACTCATTAACTGGGGACGCTCAAACTCTGTTTGGCCATTGATTTATGCTACGAGTTGTTGTGGTATTGAGTTTATGGCAACAGCTGCTGCTCACCACGATATTGCACGTTTTGGTATGGAAGTTACCCGGAACAGTCCACGTCAGGCCGACCTGATGATTGTAGCCGGAACAATGGTTCACAAAATGGCTCCGCTTATCAAACGTGTGTATGACCAAATGGCTGAACCAAAATATGTGATTGCTATGGGTGCTTGTGCCATTTCAGGTGGTCCATTCATTAATTCCTATCACGTTGTACCGGGTGTTGATCAGATTATTCCGGTTGATGTATATATTCCGGGATGTCCTCCCCGCCCCGAGTCATTGTTTTATGGCTTGATGCAATTGCAGCGTAAGATTAAGGTTGAACAATTTTTGGGAAATAAACAGAGATAGTTTATAGTTGGTAGTTTATAGTTCAGGAAAGAATAAGACATTCGACATTTATAATATAATGGAAAATATAAAAAAGCTCATACTTAATACTGTAGCTTCTGCAGTTATTGAAGAAAAGCAAAAACTGACGGTAACGGTTGCTTGGGACAAATTGCATTTGTTGGCAAAAACCCTGCGCGATAATGCAGCACTTCCTTTTGATGTGTTGGTTTATTTGATCGGAATGGATCGGGGTGAAGAGTTGGGTGTAAACTACCTGCTTAGTTCATCTACCGACCTTTCCAAAGAACTTGTTTTGAAAACAGGAACTACCGACCGCGAAAATCCGCTGTTGTATTCGGTTACCGACCTGTTCGAAACAGCGCATTTCAACGAACGAGAAGTGTATGCCTTGCTGGGCATTCGTTTTATCAACAATCCGGATATGCGTAAGTTCTTCCTGAACGCCGACTGGAATGGTTTTCCATTGCGCAAGGATTACGATGCCAATCCTGAGTTGAATCCACTTTCACTGGAAAGTGTGGATATGATTGATATTGCTCCACGTGTTATGGAAGTGGATGGTAAGTTGGTTGAAGAAACAGTCAATATTTTCGGTGACGATGATTATATTATTAATATCGGCCCTCAACACCCTTCAACACACGGTGTAATGCATTTTCGCACGGCCTTGGATGGAGAAATTGTAAAGAAAATTGATGTTCACAGTGGGTATATTCACCGTGGTATAGAAAAACTTAGCGAAGCCCTCACCTACCCTCAAATACTTCACTTTACCGATCGTCTGGATTATCTTTCGGCTAATATCAACCGTCATGGTTTGTGTTTGTGTGTCGAAAAAGCTTCAGAAATTGAGGTGCCTGAACGTGCTCAATATATCCGTACCATTATGGATGAGTTGAACCGTATGGATTCGCACTTGTTGGCTTGGGCTTGCCAGACCAACGATCTGGGTGCAACCACTGCCTTTATTTACGGTATGCGTGAGCGCGAAATTATTCTGGATATTTTTGACAAAACCTGTGGTGGACGATTAATTATCAATCAGAATGTGATTGGCGGTGTAATGTTTGACATTTATCCTGATTTCCAGAAAGATGTAAAATCGTTCATTATTTACATGCGCGAAAAGTTGAAAGAATATGATCGATTCTTCTCACACAATGTGATTGCATTAGGTCGTATGATTGGAATTGGCAACTTATCGAAAGAAGATGCGATTAGTTATGCGGTTACCGGCCCTGCCGGGCGCGCTTCGGGTTGGTCGAATGATTTACGCAAACATACTCCTTATGCACTTTATGATAAAGTTGATTTTAAAGAAGTAATCCGTACTGAAGGTGACTCGTATGCGCGTTACATGAACCGTTTAGACGAAATCGAAGAATCACTTCATATTATTGAACAATTAATTGACAATATTCCTGAAGGCGATATTTGTGCCAAAGTAAAACCTATTATCCGCATACCTGAAGGTGAATACTATCAGGGTATTGAAGCTGCTAAAGGTATTTTTGGTGTATTTATCGAAAGTCGTGGGGATAAATTCCCATACCGTTTGAAATTCCGTTCTCCTTCTATGGCACTGGTTTCGGTTATGCCTTTGATTTGTAAGAATGAAAAAGTTTCTGACTTTATCGGTATTGGTGGTTCTATGGACTATGTTATTCCGGATATAGACCGATAAAAGACCCCTAACCTCTAAAGGGGGAAAAGAAAAGATGACAAAACTAACCTTAGCTCCCCTTTAGGGGTTGGGGGTAAAATTTCGTAAATTATGATATTAAATTATTCACAACCCTTAGAAATTACAAACCTTACAGGCTGGCTTGACTCTGCATTGAGAAGCAGTATGTCAGAATTCTGGGTTTTATTGATTGAATTTGTACTGGTAGGTGCCTTATTATTAACTGCCTATGCGGTTATAGCATTGATACTTATTTATGCAGAGCGTAAAATCACCGCTTTTTTCCAGGCTCGTTACGGTCCAAACCGTGTAGGTAAATGGGGACTTTTACAGTCGGTTGCCGATATGATTAAGATTTTGTTGAAAGAAATTGTAAAAATCAATCGTTCTGACCGCTTTCTGTTCTTTGCAGCTCCTTTCTTTATGATTGCGGCTTCCATGATGACTTTCGGAGCTATTCCATTCGGAAAAGGACTTCATGCTGTCGATTTCAATATCGGAGTATTATATGTAACTGCCGTTTCTTCATTAGGAATTATCGGTGTTTTACTTGCAGGTTGGTCAAGTAACAACAAATACTCCATGATTGGTGCCATGCGAAGTGGTGCACAGTTTGTAAGTTACGAACTTTCTGCCGGTTTTGCCCTGATGACTATTGTAGTATTGGCTGGAACTATGCAGTTCTCAACCATGATTGAAGGACAGCGTTTTTGCTGGAACATTTTCAACGGACATATTTCGTCTGTTATCGCTTTTGTAATCTACCTGATTTCAGGTCATGCCGAAACAAACCGTGGACCTTTCGACTTACCGGAAGCTGAATCGGAGCTTACTGCAGGTTACCACACCGAGTATTCTGGTCTTCAGTTCGGTTTCTATTATCTGGCAGAATACCTGAACATGTTTATAATAGCGTCAATTGCTACAACTGTATTCTTAGGCGGTTTTCTACCTATTCAGGTTCAGGGATGGGATGCATTCAATGGTATTATGAGTTTTATTCCAACTTATGTTTGGTTCTTTGGAAAAACAGCCGTATTGATTTTCTTAAGTTTATGGGTTCGTTGGTCATTCCCACGTCTTCGTATCGACCAGTTGTTGAACCTGGAATGGAAATACCTGTTGCCTATTAATTTGATAAATATTGTATTGATGGTTATTTTAGTATTAACCGGACTTACATTGAAAGATATTTTCGGAATAATGTAGACCCCTAACCCCTAAAGGGGAAATGTTGGCAATCGTAAATCGTAAATCGTAAATCGTAAATAAAAAAAATGGATTCAGTATCAAAATATTTCTCAGGGTTGTTTACCGGGATATTTTCCCTGTTAAAAGGAATGTCGGTGACATGGAAAGAACTTTGGACCCCAAAAGTTACACAGCAATATCCTGAAAACCGTGACACATTGGTTATTTCTGATCGATTCAGAGCTGAGTTAACCATGCCGCATGATGAAAATAACGAACATGCCTGTACAGCTTGTGGTATTTGCCAAATGAACTGTCCTAACGGAACTATCGTGGTAACCTCACAAATAATAGAAACCGAAGATGGTAAAAAGAAGAAAATTCTGGACACACATCAATGGGATTTGGGAATGTGTACATTTTGTAATCTGTGTGTGATTACCTGTCCTTCGGATGCTATCAAATTTGAAAATACATTCGAAAATGCTGTATTTACCCGTAGCAAACTGGTTCAAAAACTCAATAACGAAGGTTCAAGCCTTCGCGAAAAGAAAAAAGAAGTAAAACCGGTGGAACCTAAACCAGTAGTTGAGGCAAAACCTGTTGTTGAAGCACCGGTTACTGAAGCAAAACCGGTAGTTGAAAAGAAAGTAACTGAAGAAGTTAAACCAGAAGAGCCAAAAGCTGAAAAAGAATAAGAAATTTATATATAAATGCTAAGTCTGACTATTAACTGTCAACTCTCAACTATTAACTAATTTATGGCACATCAAATTATATTTTTCGTATTAGCGCTAATCATAACCGTTTTTTCGGTTATGGCGGTAACTTCAAAACAGATTATCCGTTCGGCTACTTATTTATTGTTTGTATTATTAGCCACTGCCGGTCTGTACCTGTTGTTGGGTTATAATTATTTGTTTGCAGTTCAAATTGCTGTATATGCGGGCGGTGTAATGGTATTATTTATCTTCGCCATTCTGCTTACCAATAAACCGGGCGAAAGTTTGAAAACAGAATTACCTGTCAGAAGAATTGCTGCCGCAGTAACCGCTATAGCAGGTTTGGCATTTTGCGCACATGTAATCTATTACAATATCAAAAAAGTAACTGTATTGGTTGAACAAGCTGATTTGACTCCACAACAGTTAGGTCACACTATGATGGGAACCGATAAATATCAGTATTTAATGCCATTCGAAACAATCAGTATACTGTTACTGGCTTGTATTGTGGGGGCAATTATGATTGCAAGAAAACGATAAAAATCAGTTAACAGTTATCAGTTGATAGTTGACAGTTTAAATAGTTCAACGCTTCAACAACATAACTATCAACTTTCAACTAACAACTATCAACTAGAATATATGGATATTTTAAATAACATTTTAGCCGGGCAGGTACCAATGGAGCTTTACCTTTGTGTAAGTTTAATCATGTTCTTTGCCGGAATATATGGCTTTTTGTCGCGCAGAAGCATGTTGATGATTTTGATATCAATAGAGCTTATGCTGAATGCTGCTGATATCAACTTTGTGGTGTTCAACCGTTATTTGTTTCCCGGACATCTCGAAGGTTTTTACTTTGCCCTGTTCACCATTGCCATTGCAGCTTGTGAAACAGCTGTTGCCATTGCGATTATCATCAATATTTATCGCAATCTGACGAGTGTTGAAGTAGGTAACTTAGACCAAATGAAAGAATAGATACATTGACAATTTAATCATTTACAATTGACAATTAAATAATATGCAATATACATTATTGATTTTAGTACTTCCGCTTCTTAGTTTCATTGTATTGGGACTGATGGATTCAAAGTGGAAACCAAAAGTAGCCGGAACAATCGGAACTACCGTTCTGGGTATCGTAACAGCACTGTCTTATTACACAGCATGGGAGTATTTTACTACGCAAAAGATAAACGGTGTGTTCGAAAAAGTAATACCAATGAATATCGAATGGATTCGTTTTACCGAATTCCTTCATATTGATTTAGGTATTTTACTCGATCCTATTTCGGTAATGATGCTGGTAGTAATCAGCACGGTTTCCTTTATGGTGAACATCTACAGTTTAAGCTATATGCACGGTGAAAAAGGATTTCAACGTTATTATGCATTCCTTTCTTTGTTTACTTTCTCAATGTTGGGACTGGTTCTGGCTACTAATATCTTCCAAATGTATATTTTTTGGGAATTAGTGGGTGTTTCATCCTTCCTGTTGATTGGATTCTACTACACAAAACCCTCGGCGGTAGCTGCTGCTAAAAAAGCATTTATCGTAACCCGTTTTGCTGATTTGTTCTTCCTTGTAGGTATTCTTATCCTTTCGTTCTACACCAAAACATTTGACTTTGGAGTACTGACTGCCGAACATACCACAGTATTTGCCGGAAGTGCCGGTGCTACCTTCTTAGGTTTTGGAGTGATTAGTTGGGCAATGGCTGGTATCTTTATTGGTGGTGCAGGTAAATCGGCTATGTTCCCGTTACAAATCTGGTTGCCGGATGCCATGGAAGGTCCAACTCCTGTATCTGCATTGATTCACGCTGCAACCATGGTTGTTGCCGGTGTATTCCTTGTTGCCCGTTTCTTCCCTGTATATTATTTCCAAACTCCTGAAGTACTTCACGGAGTGGCTTATATTGGTGCTTTCACTGCACTATTCGCAGCCGTTATTGCTTGTGTTCAAACAGATATTAAACGCGTACTGGCGTTCTCTACCATTTCTCAGATTGCTTTCATGATGGTATCTCTCGGAGTTTCAGGTTACGAAGGACATGAAGGTACCGGTTTCATGGCTTCCATGTTCCACCTGTTCACTCACGCTATGTTCAAAGCGTTGTTGTTCCTGGGCGCTGGTTCGGTTATTCATGCTGTTCACAGCAACGAAATTAAAGACATGGGCGGACTTCGTAAATATATGCCTATCACTAACTGGACATTCCTTATTGCTTGTCTGGCTATTGCAGGTATTCCTCCATTCTCAGGTTTCTTCAGTAAAGACGAAATACTTTCGGCAAGTTACGAATTCAGCCCATACATTGGTGGTATCATGACTTTCGTTGCCGCTCTGACTGCATTTTATATGTTCCGTTTATACTACAGCATTTTCTGGGGTAAAGATTATACAATCAAAGCTGCTGCTCATGGTCACGACGATCACGGACATGGTCATACCCCTCACGAATCGCCGTTTGCAATGGCATTCCCATTGGTATTCCTTGCTGCTGTGACTTGTGTTGCAGGATTTATTCCATTTGGAAAACTTGTAAGCAGTACCGGAGCAGATTACATTATTCATATTGATCCTACAGTAGCCATAATGAGTGTTGTGATTGCAAGTATCTCTATTCTGGTTGCCACATTGATGTATCGCAAACCAACTGCTACGCCTGATAAACTGGCAAAAACATTCTCAGGATTGTACAAAGGTGCCAGCAACCGTTTTTATTTAGATGAAGTATATTTGTTTATCACCAAGAAAATCATTTTCAACAGCGTATCACGTCCATTGGCCTGGTTCGACCGGCATGTGATTGATGCTACCATGGATGGTTTTGCCAATACAACTCAATGGATCTCTTTGAAAATTAAAGGTGTACAATCGGGTCAGGTTCAACAATATGCGTATGTATTTCTGTTGGGAACTTTAATTATTACAGCAATAGTAATCATTTTTTAGAACGGCCCCCTAACCCCCTAAAGGGGGAAGTCGGGAACTGTTTTGAGTAAAATTTAAAATTGTAATTTATTATTCTCTGATTCCCCCTTTAGGGGGTTAGGGGGCAAAAACATTCTATATGAACTTTCTATCTATATTCGTTCTCATTCCGGTATTAATGATGTTGGGTTTGTTCCTTTCGAACAGCCGTAAACAGTTACTGTTTTTTATGACTGTAGGAGCATCACTTTTAATGATATTTTCTGCAGTACTGACTTATCTTTATTTCACTGAACGGGCGGCAGGCAATGTAGCAACGATGATTTTTACGGCAGACACGGTTTGGTATGCACCTTTCAACATACATTATTCAGTTGGGGTTGACGGAATATCGGTAGTAATGCTTGTTCTGACTTCCATAATAGTATTCACCGGCGTTTTTGCTTCCTGGAAAATTGATCCGCTACCAAAAGAATTCTTCCTGTGGTTCTGTTTATTATCTTCCGGAGTATACGGATTCTTTATTTCAACCGACTTGTTTAGCATGTTCATGTACTACGAAATCGCTTTGATTCCAATGTACTTATTGATTGGTATCTGGGGAACTGGAAAGAAAGAATACGCTGCCATGAAACTGACTTTGATGTTGATGGGTGGTTCGGCTTTATTATTAGTTGGTATTTTAGGAATTTATTACGGTTCGGGTGCAACTACCATGAATATTCTGGAAATTGCCAAACTGCATATTCCTATTGAACTGCAATACTATTTCTTCCCGCTTACTTTTACAGGTTTTGGAGTTTTGGGTGCAATGTTTCCTTTTCATACCTGGTCGCCCGATGGTCATGCCTCCGCTCCTACTGCGGTTTCGATGTTACACGCTGGTGTATTGATGAAACTGGGAGGGTACGGTTGTTTCCGTGTTGCTATGTACTTAATGCCTCAGGCAGCTCACGAATTAGCATGGATATTCCTGATTCTGACAGGTATTAGTGTAGTGTATGGAGCTTTTTCTGCTATTCACCAAACCGACCTGAAATATATCAATGCTTATTCTTCGGTAAGTCACTGTGGTTTGGTACTTTTTGCTATTCTGATGATGAATGAAACAGCTGCAACAGGTGCTATTCTTCAAATGATTTCACACGGTTTGACAACAGCTTTATTCTTTGCCTTAATCGGAATGATATACGGACGTACACATACCCGTCTGATTACTGAAATGGGTGGTTTAATGAAAGTTATGCCTTTTCTGGGTGTTTGTTTTGTAATTGCCGGTTTAGGTTCACTTGGACTACCAAGTTTGAGCGGCTTCGTTGCTGAAATGACTATTTTCGTTGGAGCATTCGAACACACCGATATTTTCCACCGTGTATTGACCATTCTGGCTTGTAGCTCGATTGTAATTACTGCCGTATATATTTTACGCATGGTTGGTAAATTCTTATTGGGAAAAATACAGGACCCACATCACGAACATCTTACTGACGCTACCTGGTTCGAAAGAATCTCAGTAGTTACTCTGTTGTTCTTTATGTTTGCTCTCGGTTCAGCACCATTTTGGGCTTCAGAAATGATTCACAATAGCGTTCTTCCGGTTATCGGACAATTGATTAAATAGTTTATAGTTGACAGTTTATAGTTGTCAGTGAATTAATATAATATAGATTAGACAAACAAATATAATATGGATTATAGTAGTTTTTTACAAATGCGCGAAGAATTTTCACTGTTAGCAGTGATGGTTTTCCTTTTGATTTACGATATATTTGCCGGAGAAAAGGCCTTGAAGTATTTTCAACCGGTAGCACTGGTTCTATTGGTGGCACATACTGCACTAAACTGTGTTCCTCGCGACGCATTTCATATTGCCGGAGGAATGTTCCAGTACACTCCCATGCAAACCGTTGTGAAAAGCATTCTGAATGTGGGTACCATCATCGTATTGATGCAGGCACACAAATTTCTGAACGAGGATGCCAACCGCATTAAACGGGGTGAATTCTATTTCCTTACGCTTTCTACCTTGTTAGGAATGTATTTCATGATTTCGTCGGGCAATTTCCTGATGTTCTTTATCGGACTCGAAACTGCTTCTATCCCCATGGCTACCCTGGTTGCCTTTGACAAATACAACCGCAAATCAGCCGAAGCAGGCGCAAAATACATTCTGTCAGCCGTATTCGCTTCAAGTATTTCCGTTTTCGGTATGTCATTGATTTATGGATCAACCGGAACACTTTATTTCACTGATTTAGCAACCCTGATTACCGGAACACCGCTTCAAATCATGGCATTTGTATTTTTCTCGGTTGGCTTGTTCTTTAAAATATCATTGGTTCCTTTCCACTTGTGGACTCCCGACGTGTATGAAGGTTCACAAACCAATATCACCTCCTATCTTTCGGTTATTTCAAAAGGTGCAGCTGTATTTGTGTTGTTTACCTTATTAATCAAAGTATTTGCTAACCTGGTAGCTCAATGGCAACCTATCCTGTACGGATTAGCTGTTATAAGTATTACAGTGGCCAATGTGTTTGCTATCCGTCAACAAAACCTGAAACGTTTCTTAGCGTTTTCGTCTATCTCACAAGCAGGTTATATTCTGTTGGCTATTATAAGCGGCAGTGCCATGGGTATGGCTTCATTAGTTTATTATGTGTTGGTGTATATGTTCTCAAACCTGGCAGCCTTCGGTGTTCTTTCAGTTATCGAAGAACGTACCGGAAAAGTTCGCATGGACGATTACAACGGCTTATATCAAACGAATCCACGGTTGAGCTTCGTAATGATGCTGGCTTTGTTCTCATTGGCAGGTATTCCACCCTTTGCAGGCTTCTTCAGTAAGTTCTTTGTATTCTCGGCAGCTGCAGCACAGGGTTATTATGTATTGGTATTTATCGCCTTATTAAACACTATCATATCGTTGTATTACTACCTGTTAGTAATCAAAGCGATGTTCCTGAACAAAAGCGAAAACCCTATCGAAACGGTAAAAAGCGATTTCCCGTTGAAACTGAGTTTAGTGGTTTGTACTCTGGGAATATTAGTAGTTGGTATAATTAGTAGCATTTACAGTCAGATTGCCTTGTTTAGCTTTGGAATGTAAAACCCCACTGCCCCTAATTAACTCCCTTTGGTCGTTGACCGTTGGTTCCCCTAAAGGGGACTTAAGAAACCCGCTGTAAGATTTGACTTGCAGCGGGTTTTCAGATAAAAGGAGGAAGAAGGTCAGATTCTTACATTAGTTCTTCCAGCTGGTGGTTGTTCAATTCTTAGAAACTGTTTAAAAATAAATCTTAAATTGTTTTTCAATTATTTTTTAGGATAATTGTGGCTTTGTTTATCGAAAAATAGCGGGCTATTTGAGAGAAATAAAGGCGCAAATAGACAAAAAAGAATGGAAAACAAGAAGATAGTTTTAATTTCTAAAAAATGAAAATTCTATATATGACTGAAAACCAGTCAAAATGCATTATTAACGTTTATTTTTAAACAGTTACTTATAATATACTGTTGTGAAACTGTCTTTATACAACCACGGATGTATATTTGTTTTTAGCCATAAAGTGGTCAGATTCGGGTTATTGTAACATTCTAAGTACCCTATTACAGTGCTAGCACTCACATCCAACGACCTAAGCTGATTATCATTGCATTTCAGTTCATAAAAGTTGATACAATGACTTACATCTAGGCTGCTCAGTTTATTAAACGAACAGTCAAAATTTGATAATGAAGCATTTATATTGTTACCGATATTTATTGAAGTTAGTTGGTTGCTCTTGCAATTCAACGAAGCCAATGCTTTACAGGTACTAATATCCAATGAGCTAAGCTGATTGTTATTACATGACAGGTATTTCAATGCATTGCAGTCAGTTACATTCAAGCTTGTCAGATTGTCATAGTAACAATACAGATAAACCAAACTCTTAGGTATGCTTACATCTAAGGACCTGAATTTGTAATTATTTGAACAGTTTAATGAAGTTATGATTAAACACTTGCTTATATCTATTGAACTGAGATGATTATCGGAACAATTTAGATTCGTCAGTGAAATGCATCTACTTACATCCAACGAACTGAGTAGATTTTGGGAACAATTCAGATTAGTCAATGCTGTACATCTGGTTAAATCCAGGGTAAGGATATGATTTAGTGAACAATTTAAAGTATCCAGGCCAGCAAAATACTCTATACCTTTCAGTGAACGAATAGACCTGTCGTAGAGATAAATTGTTTTAATAGTTTTTGCCTCTTCCATGGATAGTTTTCCATCCCTATTTCGATCAAAGTTTTGATAACAATAATTCCTGAAAACGGTATCATTCATAACGCTACATACATCATCCAGCTTTGCTAAGGGGGCTGGCATATAGTCATCGCAAGCCAGAAATAGCAAAGCAATGAAAAGTAGGAAAATACTATTTTTAATCATGAATTCATTTGATTTATTGTTCTATTGGATTTAAGCTTAACCATTCTTTTCTGATGGGTTCATATAACCCAACAAAAATCTATGTATTAGCGGTTTATTAATTTCATTCCCTTACATTCTCTCATAAATTCGACCTGGAATTCGTTTTAAAATCGTTGCAATTAGTTTCCAACGTTTTGTTACATACGCAATTTTCTTTTTCTTCTTGATTGCTTTATAAATTTGTCGGGCAGTCTTATCAACCGGCATTACCCAAAAGAGTCCTTCCCCTTTAGCCATTTCCGTATTCACAAGTCCCGGGCGAATGTCCGTAATGAAGATGGGTTCTTTGAGTTTAGCTGTTTTTTGTCTTAATCCTTCCAAATAATTAATTTGATATGCTTTTGTAGCATTATAGCAAGCGGACTGCCGGCTTTCACGAAGTCCGGCGATAGAACTTATGGCTGTCAAATGTCCATGTTTCTGTTTTTCAAAGTAGTTGAAAGCCCAGTCAGAGATAAAAGTCCATCCAATTACATTGGTTTCAATGGTTCGAATTTCAATTTCAAAGTCTAATTTATCGTTTATGTCTCCAGTTCCTGAACTCAAAATTAATAAGTCAAGTCCGCCAAGTTCAGAACTTAGTTCTTCCAATTTCACTTCCGCTACTTTTGTATCTTTTAGGTCAAAAGTCTTTATAAAATACGAGTCAGGATTTTCCAATTTCAAATTTTCAAGCAATTCAGTCCGTCGGCCGGTTATTCCAACTTTATATCCTTCACCAACAAGTATTCGGGCCAGTTCTTTTCCTATGCCTGAACTTGCACCTATTATAATTGCTTTTTTCATTTTTGCTTGTCTTTTTTATTTTTCTACACTGCCGCCTAACGACCGAGGCGTGTGTTAGGACGGTGTATTGAACTAAATTCCCTTCGGGAAGGGTTTTGAATAGTACTGTTTCCTTAATTAATACCTTAAAATTATATTTCACGTTTCAGGATGTTGAACGGGAGTTCGCAGCTCCCTTTAAAACTATTACTAATTTTAATTTTTCAACATTACTGCTGTTGCGTTTACATTTAACATGTATTGATATTAAAATAAGCTAAGTTGCTCTTTGACATTTTGATTGAATTGACGTTCTTCGCATAGCAAGTCACGTATAGGTGTTTTGTCTAAGGCAG
>Ga0209083_1000175_pt1 | contig 100829 bp, 110 predicted proteins | sample AM7aDNAmetaG_FD_184132 | JGI IMG/M metagenome (GOLD analysis project Ga0209083, IMG submission 184132) | Freshwater microbial communities from Finland to study Microbial Dark Matter (Phase II) - AM7a DNA metaG (SPAdes) (version 3) | ecosystem: Environmental > Aquatic > Freshwater > Lake ...
AGTAAAAAAAGCGTGCGGGGAAAACAAAGAATCTTTGACTGAAATCGAAAACTCCATCAAGACTCGTTTGACGGATTGCGATCTGCGAGGATTTCAGGTGATAGGCAGGGAAAAACATCTTTATAGCCTTTACGAAAAGATGCGTCTGAAACGCTTGCCGTTTGACGAAGTGTTCGATGTTTATGCTTTTCGGATCATCACCAGTAGCGTGGACGAGTGTTACCGGGCGCTGGGCGTGGCCCACAACCTGTTTAAACCTGTGCCAGGCCGCTTCAAGGACTACATCGCGGTACCCAAGGCCAACGGCTACCAATCCCTGCACACCGTGCTGGTCGGCCCTCGCGGACAGCCATTGGAAATGCAGATTCGCACCAAAGCCATGCACCACTTGGCCGAATGCGGCATCGCCGCCCACTGGCTTTACAAATCTGAAAGCGGGCAAGTTTCCAATTCGCAAACCCGCGCCAACGAATGGCTACGCGACTTGGTGGAAATCCAGAAACACGCCGGCGATTCGATGGAGTTTCTAGATAATCTCAAGGTCGAGTTGTTCCAGCATGAGGTTTATGTGCTGACCCCGAAGGGCAAAATCATTAAATTGCCAAGAGGGTCGACCATTGTCGATTTCGCCTATGCGGTGCATACCGATGTCGGCAATGCCTGTGTATCCGCCCGTGTTGATCGAGTGCTCTCACCCTTGCAAACCCAATTGGTGAACGGCCAGACGGTGGAGGTCATCACCGCGCCTTGGGCTAGGCCAAATCCAGTATGGCTTAATTTTGTTGTAACTGCCAAGGCCAGATCGGCCATTCGCGGCTACTTACGCAATTTCAAGAAACAGGAAGCTATCAATTTGGGGCTCAAGCTATTGGAAAAGGAACTCGCTGCCCGTGGCATGAGGCTTGACGACATACCTGATGCGCGTATCAAAGAATTGCTGAAAACGCTGGATTTGCCTACACCCGAATCATTGCATGAGGATATCGGTCTCGGCAACCGTTTGCCGTTCTTGATGGTGCGGCTTTTGATGCAAGAAGAAATCGGCCCTCATACGCCTCGGCAGGAGGGCGGCGACAAAGCAGTGCGCAACCCGCTCATCATCAAAGGTTCGGAAGGCATGGTGGTGAGCCTGGCTAAGTGCTGCCGCCCAATACCGGGGGATGAAATTGCCGGTTTCTTCAATCCCGGCAAGGGTATAGTGGTGCATTCCAGCGAATGCAAAAACGTCATCGATTTGCGTAAGAAGCAGTTCACCGGGTTGGACGTGGAATGGGACCGGCAGGTGAGCGGCGACTTTCCCGTGGAAATTCGCCTGGAATTGCTCAACAAACTGGGCACACTAGCCAAAGTCGCCTCCGCCATATCCAAGATGAAAGCCAACATCGAGAACGTGCAGATTACCAATCAAGACAGCGAGCTTTCCACCGATGTCATCACCTTGAGGGTTAAGGATCGCCTACACTTAGCCAATGTCATGCGCGAATTACGGAAGCTCTCCGTGGTCTTGAATATTTCCCGTGTCAAATCCGAAACTAAAAACAAGAGAACATGAGCAAACAAATCATCCATTCCCATCATGCTCCGGTTGCCATTGGTGCCTACTCGCAAGCGGTTAAAGTCGGTAACACCGTTTATCTTTCCGGTCAAATCCCCCTTGATGCGGCAACCATGACCCTTGTCGAAGGATCCATGGATGCGCAAATCCGCCGCGTATTCGACAATTTAAGTGCCGTCGCCGAAGCTGCCGACGGTTCCTTGAACGATATCGTCAAATTAAATGTATTCTTGACCGACTTGTCCCATTTCGCATTGGTCAATGAAATCATGGCTGGTTATTTTAACGATCCCTTCCCCGCCCGTGCGGTCATTGGCGTTGCCTCCCTTCCGCGTGGCGCAAGCGTTGAAATAGATGCTGTGATGGTATTGGGTTAGCCTAGACAGGCTCTTTGTATGTCCCTTTCCGAGCCTCCGGGCAACATGAAGATCGCTTCCTTGAAAGGTGTAGGGGCAAAGACTCTGGAACGCCTTGGCAAGCTGGGTTTGCATAAAATCCAAGATCTGCTTTTCCATCTCCCAGCCCGCTATGAAGACCGGACATCCCTAGTACCCATAGGAAGAATAAAACAAGGCGATCATGCATTGGTTGAAGGCCATGTGGAGGTGGCGGATGTTATTGCCAAAGGTCGGCGTTCATTGGTTTGCCGGATCAGCGATGGAACCGGTGTTTTGTACTTGCGGTTTTTCCATTTTACCGGCGATCAACTATCCCGCCTGAAGCCTGGTGCTATCTTGCGATGTTATGGCGAAGCAAGGGAAGGCTATTACGGTACGGAAATGGTCCATCCCGACTACGAGCACATTAGTGGCGGGGAAGTAGGCAGCGCCAATCAATGCCTGACACCGGTTTACCCGTCAACGGAGGGTTTGCACCAGAAATCCCTACGCTCATTGGTGGGCCGGGCTTTGGAGTTATGCAATGAGGACGAGGGTATATTGCACGAATGGCTTCCTGGCGAACTGTTGTCCACATTGGCCATCCCCCCACTGTCAGAGGCTGTGCGATTGTTGCATGGGCCTCCCGTTGAGGCTGGGCTTAAACGTTTAGAACTGGCAAAGCAGCGTCTGGCGTTTGAGGAATTGTTGGCCCATCACCTCAGTGTGAGCCGCTTTCGTGAACATATGAGGCAGCAGCCTGCCCCCATCCTGCGTCTAGGCGAAACTGTTTCCAGGCAATTCCTAGCTTCCCTTCCGTTCGCTTTGACAGCAGCACAAAACCGGGTAATCCATGAAATTGCAGACGACATAGGCACTGCAAAACCGATGATGCGCCTAGTGCAGGGCGACGTCGGCTCTGGCAAAACCGTCGTCGCGGCTTGGGCTGCGCTTGCGGCTTTGTCTTCCGACTGCCAAGTCGCTTTCATGGCTCCGACTGAGTTACTGGCGGAGCAACACTTCCGCAGCTTCAGCCAATGGCTGGAGCCACTTGGTGTGCAGGTTGCCTACTTGGCCGGCAAGCACAAGGGCCAGGTTCGCCGGGATACATTGGAATCCATAGCCGAAGGCCGCGCCGGTGCAGTGCTGGGCACCCATGCGTTGTTTCAGGAGGAAGTAAAATTCCAACGCCTAGGGCTGGTCGTCATCGACGAGCAACACCGTTTCGGCGTCCATCAACGCTTGGCGTTGCGGGAAAAAGGGGCACGCGACGGACTCTACCCCCACCAGTTGATTATGACCGCCACCCCAATTCCCCGCACTTTGGCGATGTTGGGCTACGCAGACTTGGACGTGTCGGTGATCGACGAATTGCCGCCCGGGCGCAGCCCGGTCAAAACTTCCGTGATTCCCTCGACACGCAGGGAAGAAGTCATCGCCCGCATTAGCGACTGGGTGAAGAGAGGAAGTCAGGTTTATTGGGTCTGCACCCTCATTGAAGAGTCTGAGGCAATGGAGTGCGAGGCGGCGGAGAACACCGCAGCCGCCTTGACGGGGGCGTTGCTGGAAGTGCGGGTCGGCCTGGTCCATGGGCGCATGAAACAAGGCGAGAAGGAAGAAGTCATGGCCCGGTTCAAGTCAGGATCGGTCGATTTGTTGGTAGCCACCACCGTTATTGAAGTCGGGGTGGACGTGCCCAATGCCGGTTTGATGGTCATCGAGAACCCGGAACGCCTTGGGCTGGCGCAGATACACCAGTTGCGGGGGAGGGTTGGGCGAGGGCCGGGCGACAGCTTTTGTGTGTTGATGTACCAGCCGCCATTGACGCAGTCCGCCAAAGAGCGTCTGGGGATATTGCGTGAAACTAGCGATGGCTTTGTGATTGCTGAAAAGGATTTGCAATTGCGGGGTCCGGGCGAATTGTTGGGCATCCGACAAACCGGCCAAGTCCAGTTCCGCATCGCTGATTTTGCCCGCGACGGAGGAATGCTGGATCAAGTCAAATCGACCGCCGAGGCATTGCTGAAGCACCACCCGGAAGCAGTGGTGCCATTGCTAAGCCGCTGGTTGGCGGATGGAACAAGGTATGCGGAAGTGTAGGTGGATGCGATTAAAAGCCATGCAACCATCAGCCCCCCCTTTGCCAAAAGGGAGTAGGGGGTTTTCATGGGGCTTGGTTGCATGGCATGATGATGAATGATGGGGCTACCGCATGATTTTTAATTGAACCCACCCCTAATTTTTTAAATCGGAGACAATGACAATGAACACATTCAAAACTTCACGTCTTTTCCTGATGGTAATATTCGCCATCGCTTTATTCGGTTTGCTGGCTTGTAGCAAAGTCAATAAGGAAAATTATGACAAGTTGAAAATAGGCATGGGCTATGACGAAGCCACTGCACTGCTTGGCGAACCCGACCAATGCGAAACCTTGCTGGCGTTTAAAAGCTGCACTTGGGGGAAAGGCCCGAAAACCATCACGATACGGCTGGCTGCGGATAAAGTGATTCTGTTTGAAAACCAAGGGTTGTAATACAGGTTTATCAACATCCGCGATTGATTGCTTGGCGGTCATAAAACCTCAGCCAATTATTGTCATCCCACCCATATAAGGCAGCAAAGCTTCCGGCACTCGGATGCGGCCTTGTTCGTCCTGATAGTTTTCCATTACCGCGATCATGGTCCGTCCCACGGCGAGTCCCGATCCGTTCAGGGTATGGACTAATTCCGGTTTGTTGGTGGCTGGATTGCGCCAGCGGGCACGAAGGCGGCGTGCTTGGAAGTCACGGAAATTGCTGCATGAGGAAATCTCGCGGTAAGTGTCCTGCCCTGGGAGCCAAACCTCCAGATCGTAGGTTTTGGCAGATGAAAACCCCGTATCGCCTGCGCAAAGTACCATGCGGCGGTAGGGAAGCCCCAATTTTTCCAGAATGGTTTCGGCATGGCGGGTCAGTTCCTCGTGGGCGGAGACGGAATCCTCGGGCTTTTCGATGCGTACAAGCTCAACTTTCTCGAACTGGTGTTGGCGGATCATGCCCTTGGTATCCTTGCCCGCCGAACCCGCCTCACTGCGGAAACAGGGTGTGTGGCAGACATATTTCAATGGCAGGCTTTCTTGGATTTCATCCCGCACCAGATTGGTGACCGGCACTTCGGCGGTGGGGATCAAATAGAACGGCGGTTCGCGGACGATCTTGAACAAATCTTCTTCGAACTTGGGCAATTGGCCCGTGCCCCTCATGCTATCGGCGTTTACCATGAACGGCACATACGTTTCGGTGTAGCCATGCTCGTCGGTATGGACATCCAGCATCAACTGGGTGATCGCCCGTTGCAGCCGCGCCAATGGGCCTTGTAGCACGACGAAACGCGCACCGGTCAGCTTCGCGGCGGCCTCGAAATCCATCCCTAAGCTTGCGCCAAGTTCAGTGTGGTCCTTTGGTTGAAAATCGAACCGGGGCGGCTCGCCCCAGCGCTTGATTTCGACATTGGCCTCTTCGCTCTTACCATCCGGCACGTCGGCGTCGAGAATGTTGGGGATGTCCAGCAACAGTTCTTCTAAACTGGCTTGAATGGCCTCCAATTCCTGTTCGTTGTTTTTCAGATCGTCGCCAAGATGCGCCACCTCGTCCAGCAGAGGCTGGATGTCATCGCCACGCGCCTTGGCCTGGCCTATGGATTTGGACCGTGTGTTGCGCTGGTTTTGCAGCGTCTGGGTCAACACTTGGATGTCTTTGCGGCGGTTTTCCAGTGCGGCAAAGGCGGGTTTGTCGACGGTCAAGCCTCGACGGGCCAATTGCGTTGCGACTTCGTCCAGATTAGTGCGGAATAAACGGGGGTCTAGCATGTCATTACCGTAAATAGAAAATAAAGTTTAAACATTTGAAAAAAGGATTCTGCTGGTTCCCAAGCTCTAGCTTGGGAACCGCTGTCTTAGCTCCAGTTTAAATTGCCTAAAGAAGCAGGAGCTTCAAAGACCGCGTTCCCAAGCTGGAGCTTGGGAACGAGCAAAATGTTTGTTGATTGGAAAGAAGTGACATCTGTTCCGTCATTCTGGCAGATACCGAAGACCAGATTGCAGGGATGCCCCTTCCCCTCCGTCCATGGAGCCTAGATTCCGACGATCCCTGCCGGAATGATGGTGTCTAGGCATCAACACCAAGAATTAAAACCGGGATATCAATATTCGACTCTCCCCGGTGGTGCAAATCCCAGGCAAACTGTTCAAAGTAGGATACGCCGGTACTCATTTCGTCGGCAAATCTCTTCACTGGGACAATTTCAATGCCTGTGTCTATAATGCCCATCTTACTAAAAATGGTCATTTTGAGTTTGTATTACATTGCCTCCGCTATTATTGCGATAGGTTTCCCAAGAAATAGAATATTCGTCGGCCTGATTGCCCCATCCCTGCCAACCAGGACGAGTTCCACGGGCAAACAACTCCAGATATGGCCCAGGGCTACATGCTTCAATGATTTCGTACAATTCATCAGGCTTGCGACTGTGTTCCTGCTTCTGTGACCGGATGATATTAACTTGTTTCCGGCCAGGGGCAAGTGTACGCATCTTACCGCGAATGCCAAATAAAATGATTTCCGTGGTATTGCGGAAATAAAACCCCACTCCTCGCCCGTCTGGCCCACCATCCTTCCGTACTTTATGCCAGATAATATTACTCTTATAATCAAAACCCCAAGTCCGCATGACCTCCAATCCCTGTGGAAGCATGGCATTGGGAACCCATAAGTACAAATGTGCGGGATTATCGGCGATTGATTGAACGGGGATTGCGCAAATTTCCGACTGTGGCAGGGTTGCGTAACGATTCAACCGTTTGTGTTCCGGTGCCATTTTCCCCGTCCGGTTGGTAAATTGCCAAGGCGGGTCGGCCAAAATGGTTGTGAACTTTTTGTTTCCAAAATTTTCAAGAAAATTCCCATTCGTCATTATATATTCTCAATGTAAAGTTTTTTTGTGATCCCAATCACAATCAACGGACAACCCGCGCCACTGCCACCCTCAATTCTAGGTAATAGCTTAGACATGTGTGTAGTGGAATTCCCATAAGAAGAACCTCGACCTAAAGAATTAAATATTTCCTGCAATTCGTCACACCTAGTGAAAATTATCCCAACACTGATAGCCCTAAGATCGAAGAGTAGGCGAAAGTTATTCAAGTCTCTGTCAAAAAATGGGTCTTTGTTATTCCACTCAAGCACTAAGGCTATTCTGTTTTTATAACAATCGACCTTATGGGTTGGCGATTCAAGTTTGGATTCATCAACAATAACAGCAGTGGAAAATTGTTTCTCAATCCATCCTTTCTCACCCAGAAAACTATCCACCCATTTTGCAAGTTCGGATTTGTTGCCTCCTCCTTTGGCAATGAAGGGCAGATCAGATAGGGCATTCCAGACGGTTGTTTGCGGTTTGAGATGTTGATAAAACAACGGCGGTGTTGGAATACACAGTTCTTGTGCTCCGGTGAAATTTGCAACAGCCTTGGCATCGTACACGGGTTCAGGGAAAGTAATTTCTCCGGTATAGTCTTTGATGCCAATAAACACCGTCCGAAAGCGCATTTGTGGAATGCCGTAATGCCCAGCGAACAGGATTTTATGTTTGACCTTGTAGCCCATGGCCTCAAGTTCCCGGTAAGTCTATGGTTTTCATCGAATCCAAATGTTTATAAACTTCTCCCCAACAACATCCCAACCCACACAGCCAACGCCGTGCCTAGGGCGTTGAATGCGAACAGCCCCGGCAAACCACCGCGCCAGCCGAGTCCGACGGAGGCCATTTTCTGGGCTAAAATCAGCGTCGTGGCAGTGGCGACCACGCCTAACACAACAATCAGCGATTGAAGTTGCGCCTGTTCACTCCAATCCAAGCGACGCAGCACCCAATTGGAACCACAACCCAAGGCCATGGCGGCGACAAAACCCAAAAAGACTAAACCCCAAGGCATCCCATCGCCCAACCAAGGCATTAAACCACTGCCGAAAACCTTACGTCCCCACACTAGGCCAAACCAGACGGCGGCCAGGCACAATGCGACACTCAAAAATATGTTGAGCAGCGCCTTAAGCGATTCGCCTTGCTCGAAAAGATAAAGCGTTTCAATGGCGAAGGTGGAAAACGTGGTATACGCACCAAGGAACCCCACCAGCACGGCGGCGCGAAATTCCGCCGTCATGGCGAAGCGTTGCAGCATCAATTCGGTCAGCAAGCCCATCAGAAAACAACCGGACACGTTGACTAACAGGGTGCCATGGGGGAACCCACGACCCAACCAGTCGTAAACTAGGTTGGCAATCCAGAAGCGGGCTAATGCGCCAACCGAGCCACCGGCAACAATGGCGATAATCTGGTTCACGGTGAAATGGAAATGTCTTTGAGTGCCATCATTTTTTCAGTCGTCGGGTTTAGGACGATCCCCTGTTCAGTGACAATGGCATCAATCAGGTTTGCCGGAGTCACGTCGAACACCGGATTCCAAGCATCAATGACGCTGTCAGCGTGATGAAAATAATCGCTCAACAGTTCTTTGCTGTCTCGCTCCTCAATATTGATGTGTTCGCCTGTGGCGGTATTCCAGTCGATGGTGGAGGTCGGCGCAACCACCATGAATTTAACCCCATGATGGCGGGCGTTGACAGCATGGGAGTAGGTGCCAATTTTGTTGGCGGCATCGCCGTTGGCAGTGATGCGGTCCGCCCCAACAATTACCCATTGCACGGCACCCGACTTCATCAGCCAAGCGGCAGCAGAATCGGCTATCAAGGTGGCGGGGATTCTATCTTGGTCCAACTCCCAAACGGTCAAGCGCGCACCTTGCAACCAAGGACGTGTTTCGCAGGCATAAATTTTCTGAGTGCCTAATAGGTAGGCACTACGGATAACCCCCAAAGCAGTGCCGTAGCCCCCAGTGGCAAGCGAGCCGGTGTTACAGTGAGTCAGAACGCCGCTTGCCCCCTTTAGCAAGACCGCACCTAACTCACCCATCCGGCGGTTGGCGGCAATATCGTCTTCGTGTATGGATTGAGCAACGGACAGTAACGAATCAGGATGGTTTCCACCAGTGGCAATCGCTACACGCATTTTGTCCAAGGCCCAAAATAAGTTTACGGCCGTCGGGCGGGAGGCCGCTAAAACTTGAAAATCCTGCAAGATCAATTCTTGCCATTCGCCGGGGTTTTCAACATGGTGGGCCTGTGCGGCCAGCACGATGCCATAGGCAGCCGCAATGCCGATGGCCGGCGCACCGCGCACCCGCATGGATTTTATGGCCTCGGCCACACCGGCTGCGGTATGGAAATCTTGATATTCGACGGAACCGGGCAATTTGCGCTGATCCAGAACGCGCAAAGCATTTCCGGTCCATTGCAAAGCGCGGACACTGTCAATGATGGGGGGATTATTAAGATTGTCTAGCATGAATGGCTACAGAGGGTTGTAATGAAGGTTTCCTATTATAATGGAATATTCTATTATGCTAGGCACTGAAACCAAGCACGGATTGAATTTTCATCGGTATTTTTGCATGTCATCATGGAATACTTTGCACAACCCGGCTAAAACCTACCAGAGCTAACAACAATGGTCATCATGACTAAATCACGCATTTTTCTTCCTGCCATCCTGCTTTTGGCTATGACCGCATGCACCCCGCCCACGGCCACCAAACTCTATAATCCTGATGTTGCCACCCGACCGAAAAGTGCCGGAACAAACGTTGACGCACCGCCGGTGGTTTTTGACGAATCCCAGCCTAGCCGAGGACAAACTCACGGGAATAGCGGCGGACATACAGCGAAAATCATCACACCGACGGCATCGTCCGAATCGCCCGCCGTTTTGGCCTTGATGCAGGAAGCCGATGCCAGTACAGCAAGTGGCCGCTTGGACAACGCTGCCGCCACTCTGGAGAGGGCCATTCGCATCCAGCCACGCAATGCGCAACTTTGGCATAAGTTGGCCGTGGTCCGCCTGCAACAGCATCAACCGGGGTTGGCGGAAGACTTGGCGAAGAAGTCAAATATCCTGGCAAAGGACAACAAGTCTTTAGTCCGTAAGAACTGGTCCATTATAGCCGATGCCCGCCGTCAAAAGGGCGATGGACCAGGGGCAAGCGAGGCGGATGCCAAGGCCAAACGCTAAGTGAACAATCTGGAAAGAGTTTTTGGCCCAGACGGCCTGTTGTCGGAACATCTGGCGGGGTTCCGCCCCCGGCCAGCGCAACTGGCCATGGCGTTGGCCGTGCAACATGCGATTAAAACCAAATCCAGCCTGATTGCCGAAGCTGGCACTGGCACCGGCAAAACCTTTGCCTATCTGATCCCCGCCATACTATCGGGCAAGCGCGTGATTGTTTCCACTGGCACCAAGAATTTGCAAGACCAACTCTTCGGCAAAGATTTGCAAGTTGTTCGTGATGCTTTGGCGGTTCCGTTCCAGGCCGCGCTGCTTAAAGGCCGAAGCAACTATCTTTGCCTTTATCGCTTGGAAAATACGCCGACATTCCGATCCAGTCATAATAGGCAAGACATTGCCGCGATGGAGAGCATCAAACGCTGGGCGAAAAACACGCAGTCGGGCGACATTGCCGAAGTCGCCGAGGTGACTGAATCCTCGCCACTGTGGCCGCAAGTCACCTCTTCGGTCGAAAATTGCCTAGGGCAAGAATGCCCTAACTTAGCCGAGTGCCATTTGGTCAAGGCCCGCCACAAAGCCCAAGATGCCGAAATTTTGGTCGTCAACCACCATTTATTATGGGCGGACTGGGCTTTGAAAACTGACGGCTTTGGCGAATTGCTGCCTGAGTCCGAGGTCATCGTGGTGGACGAGGCCCATCAGTTCGCCGAGACCGCCGCGCAATTTTTAGGGCTTTCCATAGGCTCACGGCAATTGAACGAACTGGCCAATGATATCGTTATGGAACAGTTGAAAGATGCCCGAGACCAGCCCGAACTGGCGAGCGAGGCCGAAAAATTGGAAAACGCTGTGGCTGATTTAAGGCTGGCTTTTGGTGTCGATGGCAGGCGGGATGCTTGGAATGTGGTCGCACTTGAAGAGGACGTTGCCAAGCAGATGGAACGGGTGAAGAAGCAATTGACCGCGCTAAGCGATTTGTTAAAGCAGGCCAGTATACGCGGCAAAGGTTTGGAATCGTGCTGGAAACGCACGTTGGAGCTTGGCTCCCGGCTGGCTGAATTTTTAGGCAACACGTCAGGCAATAGTGTGCGCTGGTTTGAAACCTACAAGCGCAGCTTTACCTTGAACTGCACCCCGCTGGAAATATCCGGCGAATTTGCCAAATTCCACCACAATAGTAATGCGGCTTGGATATTCACCTCTGCCACCCTCAGCGTCGCCCAAGAGTTCGGGCATTTTTCGGCCTCGCTGGGCCTTACCGGAGCCACCGCCCAGTCTTGGGAAAGCCCCTTCGACTACCGTAACCAAAGCATGCTGTATGTGCCGGTGGACATGCCCGAACCCTCGGACCGGCAGTACACCGCAGCCGTGGTCAAAGCGGCAGTACCCGTCTTGCAGGCCAGCAGGGGACGTGCATTTATGCTGTTCACCAGCCACCAAGCCCTGCAAAACGCCGCTGCCTTGCTCCCCCAGGAAGTCGATTTTCCGTTGTTCATTCAAGGCAGCCAACCCAAAGCCGCGTTGTTGGAAGCCTTCAAACAAGCCGGCAACGGCGTATTATTGGGCACCGCCAGCTTTTGGGAAGGTGTGGATGTGCGCGGCGAAGCGTTGTCCTGCGTCATCATCGACAAGCTTCCCTTTGCCTCCCCCGGCGACCCGGTCCTCAGTGCCCGTCTGGAAGCCATCAAAAAACAGGGCCATAGCCCTTTCAACAGCTACCAACTCCCCGCCGCCGTCATCGCGTTGAAGCAAGGCGCGGGCCGGTTGATCCGTTCCAGCGACGACCGGGGGGTATTGATGCTCTGCGACCCGCGCTTGTTGAGCAAACCCTACGGCAAAGTTTTTTTGAACAGCCTGCCGCCGATGAAACGGACCCGGATGCTGAACCGCGTGGAGGATTTTTTTAGAGTGGGGTTGGAGCAGACTGATTGATATAAAGACATGAGGCTATCTTTTGTTTGGTGGAATACTAGTTTGTCGCCAGCAGGAAAAGACCGGGCAACCGATGCGCAAAGGCAAGTCGTTTGTTCGATGGTTAATATTATTCTGAACCAGATGCAGGTTGACTTCTTGGCATTGGGAGAAATTTCCGAAAAGGATGTCAAAGTAATTTTGGAGAATTGCCAACTTGCTAACATTGGAAATGGTTTCGACTTTGCAAAAGTAGGCCGGTCTCGTTTTGACACTGGCTTTTTATATAGACGGGATAAACTGGTTTTAATTGATCCACTTCGTCCGATAATAACGAATAAAGGCAACCGTACCTTAAAACTTGCTCAACGAGCTGACTTTACGATTCGAGGCTGCGACAAGTCACTGCACGTTTTCATCTCACATTGGCCTAGCTTGTTATGGTGTCCTGAGAGTTCTGCTGACCGCCATTTGTTAAGCATCAAGTTACGCGAAATGGTTGAGGAAGTAAGCCCCGAACATGGCAAGATTGGGAACGTGATTTTGCTGGGAGATTATAATGCTGAACCCTACAATGATTCATTCGCAGAACAATTGATGGCAACTAGAGATAGGGTGCTAGCAAGGAAGATGCCGAATTTACTATACAATCCATTTTGGCGACACTTGGGCTTTTCCAAGCCGTATTCATCTGACATGACTGATGAAGGCAGTGGAGGTACTTAGGTAATATCCAATAAAGAACATCCCATCCAAAGGCCAAGCTGGAGCTTGGCGCTCCCAGAAGGAACGCCAAGCTCCAGCTTGGCAAGGTGATTTGCGAAGAAGGTGTTTGTGATTCTCGTGGACAATTCATTTCGGTTTTGGTGGATTCATTATTGGAAATCACCTTACTTTCATAAAAACGGTAAAATCACCCGTTGGCGGACCTTCGACCAAATCATATTTTCTTCTGCCTTTTTGGGGCATACCGAATGGCATCTGAATGAAGACTTGACTGGCATTTTGGATATTGAAAAGGATTTGAAAATATTTGACCACTTTCCTGTATATGGCGTTATTGAAAAGGTGCAATCACATGGTTAACTTTATGGAAGCCTACAAATCAGGCTTGAACTCTGCCGATTTGGCAAAAAAAAATAAAAAAGAAATAGACTCGGTCTTTGTAGAACTTCAAGAGCAGATTTTACAGGCAACTGAGCGGAAAATCACTGTTACTCGAAAAAAGTTGCCAGATCAAGACTCGGAACAAGACATGGAAACATTTGACTTCGCAATGGTAGGACGACAATTTAAATCATTCCAAGAGTTGAATAAAGGCACAAAGAGCCATGAAAAGCAGATTCTTCATTGGGCAATTGCCGCTGAAAATGTACAAGCAAATAACGTTAGCGGAGGGAGTCGTTGGCCAGAAGTAACAAATGAAGAAATTCGTGTACGCAAACTAAAACGTGGCATCCTAAAAGAACTTGCAAGATGGACACCACATCCTGCTGGCTACCCTTGTCAGATAACTATAGGGTCAAAGATTATTTATTGCGAAGATAAACGTGGACTGGAACGTGCGTTACTTGAAATGTTACGTGACCCAGTCGTTGGGGCAACCTTACAGGAATTACAAAATCTTCCTATACCTGAGCAAGTCGGTACGGAAGTCTCAGCCGATTCGATTAACCCTGATGCTACGGATCATGCAGAGTCAGATGGATAGATTTTACCATGATTTATTCAGTACAGCGTTTTCATGTTTAAAAATTAACTAAAAATGAATATTCAAACAAGCTCTGGTTGAAAAATCATCTAGCACAACCATAAGCCTTATCAAGTAACCATTTGATGTTGAAAACGCTGGATGCCTAATTTGCCCTACCTAGCCCATTACCCCGAAGAACTGAAAGCCCAAGTACGGCAACTTCTCACCGAAGACCGCTTGGGCGAGATGCTAGACAAAAAATACCCCACCCGCCATGACATCCGCACTGACAAGGCACTTTACGATTATGTGTCGGATGTCAAAACCCGCTTCATGCGCAGCACCGAACCACTGAGCAAAGTGGTTTTTGATAATTCCTTGCAAATCATCAAAAAAGCCTTGGGTACGCATACCACCGTGTCTAGGGTGCAAGGCGGCAAGCTGAAGTCCAAGCGTGAAATCCGGGTCGCCAGCCTGTTCAAAACTGCGCCGCTGGAATTTTTGCACATGATTGTCGTGCATGAACTCGCCCATTTGAAAGAGCGGGAGCATGACAAGGCTTTTTACCAATTATGCCTGCATATGGAACCCAATTATCACCAATTGGAATTTGATTTGCGGTTGTATTTGACTCAAATGGAAATGGATGTCGGTTCCCCTTGAAACAGTAATTCTCACTTTGGGTAAAACGCCGACAATTTGCATCTCGCTTTATCCGAAACGGACGAAGCACTGGGATATTACGAACAAGCCTTGCTGATTGTTCAAGTCATCGGTGATCGACTGGGTAAGGCCAATTGCCTTAAGTCGTTCGGCGACTATCATCGGCAACAGGAAGACTACAAAACGGCTTTTAGTCAATACGAAGCAGCGGCAGTTCTCTTTGGAAAAATAGGTAATCGGGAAGGGCAAGCGGAGTGCCTGGAAGGTTTTGCCAAGTTCCATGAAGCCAAAGGAGAGGCAGATAAGGCGGCGGAAACTTGGGAGAAAGCAGCCGAACTTTATAATACATTGGGAATGCCAAAACGCGCACTGCCTTGCGCCGAGGCGGCTGAACGCTTGCGAGGCAATGGCTTATGAGTCATCTATACGTCGTCATTCCAGCATGGACCGCCGGCAAATCGGCAGGATTGCCGATTTGCACAGCTATGCTGCCCGAAGGGTGAGGGACAAGGATGTCCCACATGAATCTAGGCTACAGGGATGTCCCTAGGCCCACGCCATCCATGGAATCTGGATTCCGGCAATCCCTGCCGGAATGACGGGCTTCGGTCTACTTCTGTATGACGGCGAGAGTTCCCGCCAGGGAACCCCGACCCGAACGTTATGCGCAAGTAATGAAGGCCGGAAAAAACCCGTTTATGGGCGCTTCAGGCATAAACGCCGTGGTGTGTGGCTCGCTTCGCCCCATCTTTGCCGGAAACGCCCACCGGGGTGGGCTTCTACCGGCCTACTCCACTAGGATAAACGACCTCATGCCAAAGCTGTATGAATATTTCGGTCTAATCGTGATGTTTTATGCCAATGAACATGAGCCGGTACATGTACATGGCAAATGCCAGGGTCGTGAGTCAAAAGCGGAGATTATTATTTTGGAGGGTGCTGTGGTCGAGATTCGCTATCTGCCGGTGGCTGGACGGGAACCTTTAGAATTGCGTGAAATGCAATATTTTCAGGAACTCGTCGGTTTTCGTGCCAGCGAGATTGTGCAAAAATGGATTGACTTCTTTGTTTTGCATAAATCCATAAAACCTGAACGTATCACCCGGAGGCTGAAATGAATCGGGATGTTATCAACATTGTAACTGTTTACCCAGTCGGCGATTATCGTCTATGCTTGACATTCGATGATGGCACTGTGCAAACGGTTGATTTCAAGCCGTTTCTCACCCGATCTAGCCACCTAGACATTCGCGCCTATCTTGATCCTGCCCGTTTTTTGGCTTTTCGTATCGAATACGGCGAACTGGTGTGGGGGGATTACGATCTCTGCTTTCCAATGATGGATTTATACAGAAATGACTTGGATCATCATGTCTGTAGTGCGGTCGCAGCGTGACTAATGGCAATCGCTTCTATCTGCCTGTCATTTTGCTTGCCGATGGGGGGACTGTGCATAATGCGTTTTTTGACAGGTCATTCAAACCATGAAAATCAGATACTTCCATGACACCGATACCTTGTATATCGAATTCCGCACTGTCGGGGTTGCCGAAACTAGACCTTGATGAAAACACCCTCTTTGATCTCGACGCCTACGGTAATATTTGCGGCATCACCGTTGAACATGCAAAAGAACGGGCGGAAAAACCATCGTTTTCTTACGAGCAAATAGCGGCATAAACAGCCGATTTTGCGCGGTGCTCCCAATCTGGAGATTGGGAACGAGCGCAACTCCCCGCACCCACGGGGGAAAGAGCGAAGCGAAAGGGGTTCTGGGATGGTAGCGATCAAAAGGCGGCGAAGCCTCTGATTTAACTCGCCCCACCCTAGCCCTCAATGCCATTAACTTAAGATGCATTAAGCGTGAAATCAGCCTTTGACGGAACGCCAAGCTCCAGCTTGGCGCGGTACACCCTGATGCCAAGCTGGGGCTTGGCGTTCCGATTAAACGCTTAACTTATTGGCATTGACCCTAGCCCTCCCCCGTGGGGGGAGGGAACTTTCGAGCTTAATTCAAGCCTCTTGAATAGCATGCCGAAAAGCCCCATTATCCGCCCATCCCCGGCTTAGGTGTGTCCGTGTTGGCAGGAACCTTGCCGCTTATTTTCAATAACCTTATCGCCAAGCCGCCAGCCATTAATAATAAGTGGAATGTGGCCTTTTGACGAATCCTAGCCAAACAGTCGAAAACAGCAATGAAGCACACACTTTATCAACCTGACGTTTCTTCCAACTCCCATGAACATTTGCTGACAAAGTTCACCGCCGGTTTCAACAAGGATGAAGCAGAGCGGATCGAGGTGGCTTTAAGGTTTGCAGAGGAGGCACGCGATCAGGATGCGCTGATCCGTCCGCGTGGGATTGATGTCGCCCATACCTTGTTGGCTCTTAAAGTGGATGCCCAGACCTTGCAGGCCGCACTGCTAGCCGACCCGTGGCTGCGTGAGAATAACAAGGATGCCGTTATCGGTTCCTTTTTTGGTGAAACGGTCCTCAAAATGGTGCGGGGGGTGAATTGGCTCAACACCTTCAATGAGTTCTCCCGTGAAATTCAGGAACCCGCCCAGGCTGAATTGCTGCGGAGAATGTTACTGGCGGTGGTGGATGATGTGCGGGCGGTGCTTATCAAACTGGCTTATCGCTTGCAGCGCCTGCGCATGCTCAAGCAGGAGGAAGAATCCTTCCGTTACAAAATTGCCCGCGAGACCTTGGATATTTTTGCCCCCTTGGCTAACCGGCTGGGCATAGGACAACTCAAGTGGGAGTTGGAAGATCTGGCTTTTCGCTATTTAGAGCCGCTGGAATACAAGAATTTGGCACAATCGCTAGATGCCAACCGAGCCGAACGCGAGCTTTATATCCACCGGTTTATCGAACAACTAGAGGAAGAACTACGGGAAAACGGCATCGAAGCCAAGATCTATGGCCGCCCCAAGCATCTTTATAGCATCTGGAAAAAGATGAAGCGAAAACACCTTAGCCTGGACGATCTCTACGATCTGTTGGCAGTGCGGGTGATGGTGGACAAAGTTTCCGACTGTTATGCGGTTCTGGGGTTGGTGCATGGGCTATGGCTGCACATCCCCAAAGAATTTGACGATTACATTGCCAATCCTAAAGATAACGGTTATCAATCGCTGCACACTGTCGTGGTTGGAACCGAAGGAAAACCGGTGGAGGTCCAAATTAGGACAAAGGAAATGCATGCCTTCGCCGAATTCGGTGTCGCAGCACACTGGCGTTACAAGGAAGGCGGCAAGCATGACGAGGCGTTGGATCGCAACATTGACTCCTTGCGACGCCTGCTGGAAAGCAAAGAGGATGACCGGGAACTTCTAGACGATTTCCGCTCTGAACTGTTCGCCGACCAAATTTTTGTGCTAACGCCCAAGGGTCAAGTCGTTCGGCTGAAAAAGGGGGCGACACCAGTGGATTTTGCCTACGCCATCCACACCGAGGTGGGCCACCGCTGCCGGGGTGCCAAGGTCAATGGCCGCATTGTGCCTTTGACCTATCAGCTCAATTCCGCAGAGAAAGTGGAAATACTCACCGCCAAGCAGGGTTCACCCAATTTGGGGTGGCTGGACACGCACATGGGTTATGTTGCCACCTCCCACGCACGGGGCAAAATCCGGCAATGGTTCAAACAGCAAGACCACGAAAGACATATGCGAGAAGGCAGGGCAATACTGGAACGCGAGCGCCACAAGCTCGGCATGGCGGCTTTAAAGGAAGCGGAAATGAACGATTTAGTTCGCCATTTCCACATGCCACGGGTGGACGACCTGTTATTGGGCATCGGGCGTGGCGACATCACGTCCACCCAACTCGCATCGACATTGAAGATACCCGGTTTCCAACCACCGCCAGTGCAGCCCCCACCCAAACACGGGCCTGTCGTCGAACAGGGGCCGGAAACAGTGACCGTGCAAGGCATCCGCAATATGTTGATGCACTTCGCCCACTGTTGTAGCCCCACACCGGGAACTCCCATTGTTGGCTATGTCACTAAAGGGCATGGAGTTGCTATCCACGCCCAGGATTGCGCCAACATCATCCAACTGCCATCCCATAAGCTAGGCCGCTTGATCGACGTGGAGTGGGGGGAGGATCAAGAATACTTCGCCGTGGAAATCGAGGTCAACGCCATCGACCGCAAGGGTTTATTAAAAGATGTGGTGCAAATTCTGTCCCAGGAGTACATCAATATTTTGCGAAGCAATACTCATACGAATACCAAAAACCAATCGGTGACTATGGATATTACTATAGAGATTCAAGACCTTGGCCAGCTTAGCCAAGCCTTGGACAAGATTGGTGAAATACATAACGTGTTGCGGGCGCGGAGGAAGGGGGTGAGTTTGTAAATCAAGCCGCGAAAAAATAGCCTGCCGCTAGCAGAAAATGCCCGGACAGCACCAGCCCGACATTGGCGGCTTGGGCTAGTGTGAAGTTACCGCCGAAATCCGCTAGGCGAGACAAACTAACCGCCCTGACCGCAAAGGGCAATGACAGAAAAGCCAACAGGCATTGCAACGGCATCGCGCCGGTCATGACACACCCGGCTATCCACAGAAAAGACAAGGCACTTAATCCGCAATACAGCCAGTGCGCCTTGCGAAAGCCCAATTCAATCACTAGGGTTTTCCGTCCGCCTATCCTATCCGGCTGTTCGTCTGGAAACTCGTTCAGAAATAGCAGATTCGCCACCCATAGACCTGAAGGGACGGAGGCAAAGAGGAAGTAGCCCTCTGGTTGCCCATGGATAATCCAAGCCGTGCCGAAAACCGGCAAGGCACCCAGGCCCAAACCGGCGCATAGTTCTCCCAACCCGTAACCTAGGCGGGTGATGTGGCTGGAATTAAACATGACAAAAACCGCACCCAGCAGAAACAAAGGTAGCAGGGTCCAGCCAATCTGCGCCACTAGATATCCGCCTATGGGAATGGCGAGTACGAAACTGGAAAGTCCGAATAGTAGCGCCTGCCCTGGAGTCAGCAAACCTTGGTTCAATAACCCGCTGCCGCCATTAAACGGCGTGCGCTGGGTTGAAAGGTCGATACCAGAGGAATAATCAAAATAGTCGTTTAGCACATTGGTGCTGATATGCAGCAATATCAAACCGGCTAGGCAAAGTCCAAACCGGTCCCATGCGACTGACCCGTAATAGTCGGCTATGCCTGCACCTAACACAACTAGCAGGATGGACAATAATAGATACTGGGGGCGGGTTTCGAGGAATAGAGTTTTGAGGGAGGGCATACAGCGTTTTTAATTTCTTATTGTCCGCCAAAATACGACTATATTTTCAATCAAGGTTTCAACAGTGTATTCCGGCAACACCCGCCACGCCGCATAGGCCGCGAAGCCTAGAAACAACACGCCGCTGAGCCGATGCAGCCAGTGTACGGGAATGCGCTGTAGCAAGGCCCGCCCGACCCAAACACCGAGCATGGCGCCCGCCGCCAGTGCCAATGTCCCACCCAGCCAAACCGGGGTGGGCGGCAAGGTTGCGCCCAGGCCGACCAAGATCACTTGGGATATATCACCAAATTCGGCGACTAAAATCAGCAGGAAAGTCGTCGCAAACACGCCATGCCCACTTTTCTCCACCGGCTCGACATCTTCCTCTTGCTCTTTGGTCAGCAGGGCGCGAAGGCCAAAACCGGCGAACAGCACAGCCACCACCGTTCCCATAGCCCACTCCGGTAGCCAGTGCGCCACCGCCGTGCCAAACAGCACGGCGGCAAGGGCTTGTAACGCGAATGCGGCGGTTGCCCCAAGGACGATAGGCAGGGCTTTGTGCCGCGCAGCCAAAGTCATGCAGACAAATAGGGTCTTATCGCCAAGCTCGCTAATGAAGACCAAGCCAAAGGTGGTGGCAAAGACCGTCACCCAACGGATTATTTCTTCGGTAGGCTTGGCCTTATGCAACAAACCGGGCCAATCTATCGAAAGTAGGCAGGACATGGGGATTTTATGTTTCGTCTGTAATGTAGGGAATAAGCCCTTTCTCATAAGCCATTTGCTGCACTTCCCTAGGCATGCTTCTGGCATCGACGATCAAGCCGTTGAACATTATCAGCCAAGCCGTTGGGCTTTTCTCCAGCTTACTTGGCAGCGTCCATTCCGGGTCAAAATAGGACATGCGCAAGATATCGCGCACCAGCTTAGATTTGCCTTGCGCCGTGCTTGAAGCGATGTCGAATGCCTTGGCCAAATCAGCAGCACTGATATAAGTGTCTTGGCTTTTGTCGAAAAGAAAATTCACCATGCCCAACGCATGGACGATGCCGCATGCCCAGGTGTTAGGCTTGCCCGAAACTAGCGGCGAGGGCCGTTTTCTGCATAACGCAGCCGTGGCATGGCGTATGATCTGTGCATATTCTTCGTTCAGTTGTCGCTTTGCGAAGCTGTCGGTGAGCTTGATGATGGCAGTGTAGATTTCACGCATTTCCTTGGGGACGTTTTCGGATTTGCTTTTTTTCATTACTGAACCCCCTTAAAACTTAGAATTTGTTCAAATACGACTTCCCGAAAGAAGCCAAATGTAGGACGGAATAAGACTGCCCCGGTGTGCGTTCCTGGCAAAGACACGCCGACCGAACATGTCGGGGTTATGCCGGAAACGCCCGTGAACGGGCTTATTCTGGCCTTCTACTGTGCAAGGAAGTTGATATCCTTACTGCCTGTCGCCCGACGAAACGGCTTGAACCGGTGTCGATGCCGGAAGCACATTGCTGCCGGTTGACTGACCTCCGCCGAACATATTGTCCAATATCATCATGATGACGAATCCGATCATTACCGCGAAAGTGGCTGAGCGGGCCTTACCCTTGGACTGGGTTTCGGGAATGATGTCATCGGTGATGACAAACAACATCGCCCCGGCGGCAAAGGCCATTCCGATGGGCAACAGCGGGTAGAATAGCGTGACTGACGCGACACCCAAGAAACCACCGATAGGTTCGACCAAACCAGTCAAGGTGGCGATCAACAATGCTTGCTTGCGGCTATAGCCCAAACCCACCAAGGGCAAAGCGACCGCCAGACCTTCCGGCATGTTTTGCAGACCGACGGCGATTGCGATGGCCAAGCCGTTGTGCCAGTCGCCTGAGCCAAAGCTCACCCCCACCGCCATGCCTTCGGGGAAGTTGTGCAACGTAATCGCCGTGATGAACAGCCAAATTTTGCGCAAGGAACCGACCAGTTCAGGGCTTTCCACCGTGAAATGTCCGTGGGGCAAGTAGCGGTCGGCCATTTCCAAGAATAGCGCGCCGATCATCATGCCAAAAGCGACCACGAATATGCCCTTCCCTGGCCATATCTGGTTGCCGTACTGAATGCCAGGGACCAACAGTGAAAATGCCGTCGCCGCCAGCATGACACCCGCCGCCCCGCCTAGCATGATGTAAAGGGTGCGTTGTTTGACTTCCTTGAAGAATAGCGCAGGCAAGGCTCCCACGCCTGTGGCCAAACCCGCCAAGATACTTGCCAAGGAACCGTAGGCAACGATGGGGTTGATGAAAATGTATAAAAACGCCAAGATGATTGTTGTCCACGAAGCGAGGGAGGCGACAACAATCAATCTCTGCGCCAAAAGCGACTGATTTTGAAACTGCTTATAAAAGGGCCACGCCAGAATCTTCTTGGCCGAGGTTTCCAAGGTATCGAGTGCGTTCACGTTCATAGTCGTTATCATCCACACCCGGCCCCTTCCGCCGAGCGACAAAAAACAACCGACGGAAGGGGTCGGTACTCCGCATTGTCAAGATTAGACCGACTCGGTTTTAAAAACCGAGTCGGTCTTATTGCGCGAATCACGAAGCAATACATAAATCGCACCGGTGCCGCCTTCTGCGGGTTTGGCCGTACAGAAAGCCAGCACGTCGGGGTGTTGTCTGAGCCAGAGGTTGATGCGGTTTTTCAGGATGGGGTAATCCCCTTCTGAACGGTAACCCTTGCCATGGATAAGATGTAGGCATCGGTATCCGTCAGCAAGGCAACCCCTTAAGAAACCCGCCAACCGCCTTTTTGCCTCGTCCACGGTCAATCCGTGCAAATCCAGTTCGACATCCACGCCGAACTTTCCCGAACGCAACCGTTGCAACACACGCTTTTGTATGCCGGGTGCCATAAAGCTCATAATGTCACCTGTTGCCAGCAGGGGAATCTCTGTTGGCGAGATGTCTGACCAACCCGCTTCATAGGCTTGGCTGCGGGGTTTGGGTTGTTTGAATTCTAGCAAGACACGGTTGCTAACCATTGGACGCACGGTCCCTACGGTTTCGCGAAACAAACGGCCATCCTCTTCGGATAAGACGAAGGCAGCTTTGGCTTTTTTTGGTAGATGGGAAGGTTTACGCATAGGAGTATATTATATCCTTAGAACCCTCATCGCCCCATCGAAATACACGCATTCAAGGCGATAATGGTAAAATCAAGCACTACAACGCGAAATCGAAAGGCACGATGCACATTCTCCTCAGCAACGATGATGGCTATTCCGCCCAAGGGCTCATCGCCTTGGCCGAAGCGCTAAAGCACTACGCGGATGTCACCGTAGTGGCGCCGGAACGCAACCGCAGTGGCGCGAGCAATTCACTGACACTGGATAGGCCTCTCCATGCCATCACAACCAGCAATGGTTTCATCAAGGTGGACGGGACGCCTACGGATTGCGTACACTTGGCCATTACCGGACTGTTGGAACGCGAACCTGACATGGTCTTCGCCGGCATCAATCACGGTGCCAACCTAGGCGACGATGTGATCTATTCAGGCACTGTCGCAGCCGCCACCGAGGGCCGCTTTCTCGGCCTTCCCGCAGTAGCCATATCCTTGTGCGGCATTAACCCGGCCCACTACGAGACTGCGGCGCAGGTTGCCGTGCAACTCTTGCAAAACATTCGCCGCCATCCCCTACCCACCGACACCATTCTTAACGTCAACGTCCCTAACTTGCCGTTGGCTGGCATCAAAGGAATCCGTGCCACCCGCTTGGGCCACCGCCACAAAGCCGAGCCAGTGGTAAGAAGCCAAGATCCCAGAGGCAGGGAAATTTTTTGGGTGGGTGCGGCAGGCCCAGAACAGGATGCCGGCCCGGGAACAGACTTTCATGCCGTCCGTGAAGGCTACGTCTCTGTCACGCCTTTGCAGATCGACCTGACCCGCTATGATAGCCTGGAAAGGTTGGCCGACTGGCTACCAAGGGGAGTTGTAGCTGAATGAACCAGCGCTTGGAGGGAATAGGCATGACTTCGCGCCGGACAAGGGAACGCATGGTCGCCCGTTTGCGCGAACAGGGCATAAAAAACCAGGCCGTACTGGATGTGATGCAGGTGACGCCCCGCCACATTTTTGTCGAGGAAGCCCTAACCACCCGCGCCTACGACGACATGCCCTTGCCGATTGGCTTCAACCAGACCATCTCCCAGCCTTACATCGTCGCTCGAATGACCGAGCTTCTCCTGGCCAAAGGCCCATTGAAAAAGGTGCTGGAAATTGGCACTGGATCAGGCTACCAAACCGCCATACTGACCCAGTTGGTCAAGATGGTCTACACGGTGGAACGTATTTACCCTTTGCAGCGGCGCGCCCGCCGGTGTCTGAGGGAGCTTCACTTGCGCAATGTACGCATGAAACACAGCGACGGTGGCTGGGGTTGGGAAGACTATGCACCCTACGACGGGATAATCGTCACCGCCGCCCCGTCCGAAGTCCCGCAGGCCCTGTTCGACCAACTCGCTCCCGGCGGCATCATGATCATTCCCGTTGGGGATGGCCGCACCCAAACCCTGCAACGCATTATGCGCACCGAAACCGGCAGTCAGGTGGAAAATATTTCACCCGTGGTTTTCGTGCCGTTACTAACTGGAGTGAGCGAAGGTTGAAGGTATGCAACTAAATTCGCCCCTACAATAATTCTCATGCAACGATACGGCGGAGAATTGATTTACCATGCCCGCGATGAACACGGGGTGCTTGAAGTGGTCGAAGCGCATGGTGTACGATCCCTGCATTTCGGCACTTCGCCCAAGCAAAGCGCATTGCACCTCCGTCAAGCAGACAGGCTTGAACTACCCTATGTCCGTGCGATGTTAAGCGCATTGCTGTTCATCGGCGACCCTGGAAAAGTGTTGCTGATTGGCTTGGGAGGAGGTTCGTTAGCCCGGTTTTTGCTTGAACAATTTCCCGGTAGCCGGGTGGACGCGATAGAACGGCGTTCTTCGGTGGTTAAAATTGCCCATGACTATTTCGGCTTGCCGCGCTCTACAAGGCTGGTCGTTCATATTGGCGAAGCCAATCAACTGGTTGAAAACTTAGGGCAGCATCAAGGGAATGCATACGATTTGATATTAATCGATGCCTTCGATGATGTGGGAATGGACCCATCAATCAATGCATTGGATTTCATCGCTGCATGTGCCGCCCTTCTGCATCCAAAGGGTGTGCTTGACATCAATCTATGGGGGAGCCACCCGATTTCGCTAAAACAGTCCGTCGCATTACTGAAGACGTGCTTTCCCGGCAAGTCATTGCGGCTGGCGGTACCCAACCGGGGCAATGTGATTGGGTTTGGGCTGGGTCCAGAGTCCCCCACCGTCAAACTGAAACAACTTGAACCCCACGCACGCGAATTGGAATTCAGGACCGGGCTGGAAATGCCCTATTTTTTGCGCAACCTGCGCGGCATTAGTAGTTGATTACCAAAAAATGAACTCCCAGGAACATCCAATAAAAAGACCCATCCGCAGTTATGTCCTACGCCAAGGCCGCACGACCATGGCGCAGAATGCAGCGCTGGAAAACCTTTGGCCGGTTTACGGTTTGGAGTTGGAACAAGGCTTCAATGCCATGGAAATATTTGGCCGCGATGCACCGTTGATATTGGAAATTGGCTTCGGCAACGGGGAAAGCTTGGCGCAGATGGCCGTCCAGTCGCCTGACAAGGATTTCCTAGGCATTGAAGTGCATCGGCCTGGCGTGGGGCATTTGTTGCTCAAAGCACAGGAACTCGGTTTGGGGAATGTCAGGGTTTATTGTGCCGATGCGGTGGAAGTGCTGCGCGAGAAAATTCCGGCAAACAGCATCAGTGGTGTGCAGGTGTTTTTTCCCGATCCCTGGCATAAAAAACGCCATCACAAGAGGCGCCTAGTCAATGCCGGTTTCTTGTCCTTGCTGGTGGAAAGGCTCAAACCGACGGGCTTTCTGCATTGCGCCACCGATTGGGAAGATTACGCCAAACAGATGCTAGATATCTTGGAAGCGTCACCGATGTTGCGCAATCAAGCAGGCAAGGGAAACTACGCCGAACGGCCCGCATCACGGCCCCTGACGAAATTCGAAGTTCGCGGTCAGCTTTTGGGGCATGGCGTATGGGATTTATTGTTTGAGAAAACCTTATGCTGAAGGGACCGCTGCTGTCACTATTTGCAGGATTTCCTGTATTTCATAAAGTTTTTTGTTCAACATTACTAGCCTTTTTTCCAACTCGGCGATTTCTGCTTCTAGGGTTTCGTTGGACCCGGTCACTTTGCGCAACACCCCAAGCCTATTATCAATCATCAGCTTGCGGTCTTTAATGCGATGCGCCAAGGGTGTCAAAGCATTTGAACCCCATTCATTGGTATTCTGATGAGCCTTGGCGAACAAGTCTCGGGCCTCGGCAATTACTGTGCTGTACAGCCTATGAACTGCGGTACTTTGTTCCATCAAAGTGGTATATGTGCTTTGCCTAAACTCCTCGCCTTCCTCGAATATCCTCTCCAACTCAATTTGATAGTCCTCTAGTGAAAAAACTTGGGGCTTATTAAGATCAGCGAATTTATATTCGTCTTCAAAACGGCCATAGATAACTTGAATAAGGTTTTCTGCTTCATCAGCCCTAACCATAGACTGATCCATGGCCGAGCGCAAACTCTGCAAAACACCCTTCATTGCCTTTTTCATTCCAGGGGTGGTCAGACTCGACAGCATCTGTCTTCGGGCATTTCTGACTATGGGATCAATGTTGGCGGCAGAGAGGACTTTCCCCAAATGGACAAGCTGCTGGACAAAAGCCCTATGGCAGGATTGGAAAATCTCCACAGATGCCAAATAATCCATTTGATCTTTTTTCGTCTCCTCCATCAAACGCCGGGTCATGTCATGATTACTGGTATCGATCTGCCGCATTTCTTGAAGATGGCGGTTAGCCTCGCCGATTTCGATTACAAGATGGTTTACGGATTCATTGACTAGTTGCCCCATTGAAGCTACCACAACCTCTCGTAAAATATGCTGGCGGTTACATATGACAGTATTGGTCAGGTAGTCCTCAATCCCTCTCAACCCGCTCTTTGCCAATAGGATATCATCGCGCCTAACCTTTGCCATCAGCCCCTTTTTTGCCGAAACTGGAAAAATCAAAGACTCGTCCACGCCAAGGGCATTGGATATCGCTTTAACTTGGGAGCGAATTGATCTATCCACTACCTCTTCGCCTTGCAAATCATCGTCCCAAAGGGTGTCGATTTTATTCATGGCCACAGCCAATCGGTTCTTGCCGGTAAGACTCGGACCCCGAACATAATGGTTCCAAATCTCCAAATCGCTATTGGTGACGCCCGTGTCTGCTGCCAACAAGAAAATGATGGCCTGCGCACTAGGCAGCATTCGCAGTGTCAATTCAGGTTCAGTGCCCAAGGCGTTTAAGCCGGGGGTATCGAGAATGGCAAGCCCCTCTTTCAGCAAAGTATGCGGAAAGCTGATGAGGGCGTGGCGCCAACAGGGAATTTCCACGGCATCCAGCAACCCAGTCGAGCCTTGCATGGGAACGTCAGGGTTGAAAAGGCCGAGCTTTACCGCGTCTGCCTGGGATACTTTCTTGACCGCCGCCAATTCCTGAAATGCCTCCTGCATTTGCAGGGGAAAATTGTGGTCCAAGTCAATGTGCAACCATTTATAAGGGTTTTGCTTATACTCGTTTAACGTCATATCGCTCAATCGAGATTCAATTGGCAACAAGCGAATATAACTGCCTTGAGAAGGATCGTGAAATATTTCGGTTGGACACATTGTCGTCCGTCCCGGCAGGGAGGGGAGTAAGCGCAGACCGGTATCAGCAAAGAAAAGGGCGTTGATTAATTCTGTCTTGCCGCGGGAAAATTCGGCAACAAAAGCCACCATCAAGCGCTCATTGACCAATGTATCCATTACTCTTCGTATGGCCTCCTGGCTCCCTTCGCTGGCGATATCCAGTGAATCCATCCAATGAGTGTATCGCTCTGTCGCCCGAATCAACTCATCGCGCCATTGCCCATAACCGTGGAGCTTTTCTTGAAGCTGAATCGTGCTCATTTCGGCCTTGGTTGTATTCCTAGTTTAACGCGCTGATCATTTGCTGAAGCAGCGGCATAATAGCCATTTTAGCGAACTGAAGAGCGACCAATGCCAATAGTGGGGAAATATCAATTCCGCCCATAGGCGGCAAAAAACGCCGAAAAAAGGCAAGCAGCGGGTCAGTCAGATCGTACAGCAATTTCATCGCAGGATTGTAGCCGCGGGGTGCAACCCAGCTTAACACCACGGAAATCAGTATGGAATAAAAGAGTATGTTATACAACAACTCCAGTAACTGTCCCAAAGCCACCAGCAACAAGCTTGCCGGACTTGCACTGATTTGCTGGAGTGTGAAAACCAGATAATCAGACAAAATTTGCACTGCCAGCATCAGAACCAGAGAGGCCGAATCGATCCTCCTGACGGAGGGTATGAACCGGCGCAAATAGCGCAAGGGTGGATGAGTCAGTTTGACCAAAAATTGCGAAATGGGATTGTAAAAATCAGCCTCCGCCCACTGTAGCAAAAACCGCAACATCAAGGCAAACAGATAGAGGCTGACCAACGTGTCGATCAGAAAAACCCCCAAGCCGGAAAAATAACTGTCGCTCACTTTTCCTCTCCCAGTTCTGCGGACAGACTAGCCGCACGCTTTTCGGCGGCCCGTATCGCCTCCAATACCAGACTCCTAAATCCTGCGTTTTCAAACACGCCAATGGCAGCCTCCGTGGTTCCGCCGGGTGAAGTGACCCTGCCTCGCAGAGTAGCGGGGGATTCATCCGACTCCATGGCAAGTCGTGCCGAACCAAGGGCTGTCTGCTGGGTTAACAGCCTCGCCGTGGCCGGTTCCAGACCCAAACGCACAGCCGTCTCCTCCATCGCCTCCATTAACAGGAAGAAATAAGCCGGTCCGCTCCCGGAAAGTGCAGTGACCGTGTCTAGCAACTCTTCCCGATCCACCCATACGGCCAAACCAACAGCCCTCATGATAGCCTCTGCACGGCTGCGCTGCTCGGCGCTGATGTTGTCGTTACCATGCAGGGCCGTAGCGCCGGTTTTCACCAAGGCAGGGGTATTTGGCATGCAACGGACAATATCGTTACCGCCCCCCAACCAGCGATCTATGTCAGCTTCAGTCACGCCGGCAGCCAATGAGATGATTAACGGCCTGCAACGCTGGACAGTTGCGGCTATTCCTAGAGCGACTTCGCGTAGCGACTGGGGTTTCACCGCCAAAACCAGGATTTGCGATTTCTCCGCCACGGCTTGGTTGTTAGAGGAAGTCTTGATGCCAAAACGGCTTGCAAGTGAGTCCAATTTTTCAGCATCAAGATCGGATGCGCAGATTTTATCTGGGTCGTATCCATCCGCGCAAAGGCCGGCAATCAAACTACTCGCCATATTGCCCGCACCGACAAAACCAAGGTTAAGTTGTTTCATGGTATTCCGGGATATTTGTTAAATGGAGACTATTCTAACCCAGAGGACACCAATATCGGAACCGCACCATGCAAGGGCATGGTCGTCTGTGTTCACAGTTTGATGCCAAGCTGAATTTTCAGAACTTTTTCAATCGCCAGCATATCATTGCGAGACAATAGACCAAGCCTGCCTTTTAGACGCTCCTTGGCGGCGGTAGTAATCTGGTCGGCCATGGCCTTAGATGGTTTTCCGTCAATCATAACTACTGCTTCACTTGGATATAACCTTCCGGCATTACTGCTTAACGGTATCACTTGAAGCCGATTCAGGGCCGCATTTGCCACGTCATTGCTAACGATCACTGCCGGTCGCGTCTTGCGGATTTCGCCCCCTACAGCCGGATCAAAGTCCACCCACCATACTTCACCTCGCAACATTGACAGCGTCGCCGATCAAGGCATTGCTCCATTCCAGTGCCTCGAGTTCGCGTTCAGTATCCGCAGCCATGGCTTGATAGCCAGAGACAAGGTCATCGTTAACCACATGTGATCGTGCCAGATCCTCAAGAAACTGGCTAATTTTGCGACGGCCAATGACTCTAAGCAAGCCATCATAAACCGCTTCGTCAATTGAGATCGTCATTCGCTTACGCATGGGTCATGCCCTCTCTGTTGTGTGCATATATGCAATATAGCAGGGATACGATATTAGGGCAACGATTGCTACATTTTCATCATTTAGTCATTAAAATGTAACCGTTTCATCATTTTGTTCAAGTATCTTGCGAACCATGCGAATATTCAACAGGGGTTTTCATGCCAGCACAAGAGAAAGAAGCGAATCGTGTCCGCCGTTATGTAACGGAAGTCGCCCATGACGAGGCCACTGTCCGTGCGACCCAGCAATTGCGTTATCGGATATTTGCCGGGGAAATGGGTGCTAACTTGCATACCCGCATCGACGGCTTGGATTATGACGAGATTGATGATTTTTGCGACCATTTGCTGGTGCGCGAAACCGAAACAGGCAATATCGTCGCCTGCACCCGTCTGTTAAGCGACACCCAGGCAGCCAAGCTTGGGCATTTTTACTCCGAAGGTGAATTTGACTTGAGCGGCGTTTTGGCGCTGCCGGGCCGTTTCTTGGAGATCGGGCGGACTTGTGTGGATCCGTCCCATCGTGGCAGTATCGTCATATCGACCTTGTGGAACGGCTTGGCCGAATATGTTTACCAAGGCCGCTTCAACTACCTGATGGGTTGCGCCAGTATCACACCGGGGCCGCATGGTTTTGCCGTTGATGCGGTATACCGCCAAATAGAACCCCGGCATTTCGGCCCCAAGGAACTGGCGGTAAAGTCGAAAAACCCGATTCCCTCTTGGAAACGTTGCCAACATGACGAAAGCGGCATCCCGCCGCTGTTGCAGGCGTATTTGCGCCTAGGTGCCCAAGTGTGCGGCGACCCTTACTGGGATGAGGATTTTAACGTCATGGATGTATTCATCTTAGTGGATTTGTCACGTTTGCAGAATCGCTACGAAAAGCGCTTTATTGCCACTAAAGTCACTACTAATGCCCATGCGACAATCTCGGCTTTGGCTTAAGGCCGCGCTCATAATCCTGATGTTCCTGTGGGGCTTGGTCGCGACTGGCTTATTGTGGCCCTTCCTGGAGCTTGTGTTGGGCCGTAAGGCTGGGTTTTTCCAAGAAGCTATCAGGAGCCATTGGTGCGCAATGGTTTGCCGCATACTCAATGTCGAGGTGGAGACCATTGGAACCCCGAGCCATGAAACACGCCTTTGGGTCGCCAATCATATTTCCTGGCTCGACATTATCGCCTTGGGAGCCCGGCATCCGTTGCTTTTCGTCGCTAAGGAGGAGGTGGCGGACTGGCCGGTCATGGGTTATCTGGCGCGCCGTTTAGGCACTTTATTCGTGCGTCGGGGCGATGCGGAACAGACTGGCAGTATCGCCGAAAAGATGGCTTGGCAATTGCGCCAAGGCAGGCAAATCATGTTGTTTCCCGAAGGCACCACAACTACTGGGGAACGTGTCCTGCGTTTCCATGCCAAATTGTTCCAACCGGCGCAACTGGCCCAAGTCCAGGTGCAAGCCATCGGAATTGAATACCGGGGCGAGGCTAAAACCTTCGCGCCATTTATAGGCGAAGATAATTTCCTTACCCACCTGTTGCAAATACTTGATCGCGACAGGGTCCGCCTTCGCGTCCATTACTGCCAGCCCCTGCCCCCTGGCATGCATCGCGACATCCTCGCGCAAACCACACGTAAGCAAGTCGTCACGGCACTTTCCTCAAAGCCAGAGGCTGACGAAGGCAAAGTTGCATCCGTTACCCGACTTCAGTTTCAAAGCCATTAAGTTACCCGATCATTGATGTAAGGTATGGGATAAGGCAGCTTTGACAGTGCAAGCCCTATTCCGCCAGTAGTTTGGAAAACGGCCTCGCCCCCTTCCAGCAAACTGGTACTGACAACCGCCAACAGTTCAAATCCACCTTCTTCGTCAGGGGCAGAACACACAGACATGCCAGGGCTTGGCCCGTCATGACCCTCGGCTTGGAGGCTATCCCCCGCTTTTGGGATCGGTTCCCCAATGCCGGTTAGGCGAACCATCCGCCTTTTCAAGCTGCCAAGGTAATGCGCACGGGCAATGATCTCTTGCCCGGTGTAACAGCCTTTTTTGAAGCTGATTCCGCCCACTAAATCAAGGTTCAACATTTGCGGCACAAATTCTTCCACCGTCGCAGCACTAATTGAGGGCAGGCCGGCACGGATGTCTTCCAAAGTCCAACGGGAAGGCCCGCAGCGGAAAAGCCCATGCACATCCAAAAAACGACACATCCCGGCGGTTTTCTCGGCATCGACCAATGTCAGAAAGCGTGGGTTGCTCGCATCGGGAATGCGAATTGCGTAAAATTGAGTATAAAAACTTTCTTGTCCCTCCGCCTCATTTTCTTGGGTCAACAATGGCAAACCCAAAATCTGAAGGGCTTCGGCAGATTTCTCCCCGAATAGGCCAAAGATAGTCCAACCCCAAGTTTCGTCATCAATTTTCACATCGTCCCGAAGGATGTACATACGCAGCCGCTTTTTGACAGTTTCCAAGATTTCTGTCGGAAGCAGCAGATATATCTTGTCTTCGGCCCTTAACACGCGAAATACGGCAATTGCACGTCCCTTTGCGGTGCATAGGGCACCCAAAGAGGTTTGACCAGGCGGTAGCCCTAAGATGTCGCAGGTAGCCTGCCCTTGAAGAAATTTGGCCGCATCTTTGCCACTGACGGCTAGGATGCCCATTTCGGGCAGTGGGGAATACCAGTTTTCAATGCTCATAATTTTTGCAATGCGGCGATGCGCTCCTCCAAGGGCGGGTGGCTCATGAACAAGCGGCTTGCGCCACCGCTGTTTATGCAGAGGGCCGCCATTTCGTCCGGCAGGGGTTCAGGGTCGTGGGCGCGCTGCAATGCGCGCAAGGCACCGATCATTTTTTGCCGACCAGCCAGATGTGCCCCGCCAGCATCGGCGCGGAATTCGCGGTAACGTGAAAACCACATGACGATCATACTGGCCAGAATGGACAACACGATTTGCGCCACCATCTGGGTTATGAAATAACCCATCCCATAGCCGCGTTCGTTGCGCAACAAGACACGGTCCACGAAAAAACCGATGATCCTGGCGAAGAAGATCACGAAGGTGTTGACTACCCCTTGCAACAACCCTAAAGTCACCATATCCCCGTTTGCAACATGGCTGATTTCATGGCCCAGTACAGCTTCAACTTCGTCGGCGCTCATATGCTGCATCAAGCCAGTACTGACCGCCACCAAGGCGTTGTTTTTGCTGAAGCCTGTGGCAAATGCATTGGGGTCGGGAGATTCAAAGATGCCCACCTCCGGCATGCCAATGCCCGCCCCTAGTGCAAGCCTTCGCACACTTTCCAACAGCCATTGTTCGGTGGCGTTGGAAGGTTGCTCAATGACATAAACCCCCATCGAACTTTTCGCCATCCACTTCGACATCAGTAGGGAAATGAACGAGCCTGACATGCCGATGGCGGCAGAAAAGAGCAGTAGTGAATCCAGATTCAGGTTGACACCGTTCTGGTTCAGCATATCCCCCAGTCCGAGAAAACGGAATATGATGCTAATCAACAGCAATACCGCCGCGTTGGTGAGTAGGAACAATAAAATTCTCATGGATGCTTTTCCGTTTGTAATGGCATAATTGCTAACATATTGGCGATATAAATTTAAAAATCAAGTGGGGGAGATAAAAACCGACACGGTTTTAAAAACCGAGTCGGTTTGGCCCTGCAACATGAAGGAAAGCTTATGAAAAATTTTTATTTATTGGTGTTGTTGTCCAGCTTTGCAATTTCCGCCTGCGCAGACAAAGCTCCGGTGCAGTTGGATCAAATCAAACTGCCGCCAGGGTTTCATATCACTGTTTTTACCGATCAGACACCCGATGCCCGGTCGCTGGCCTTGGGCGATGATGGCACGGTCTATGTCGGCACCCAAGAGGACAAGGTATACGCCGTGCGTGACACGAACCACGATGGCAAGGCAGATTCAGTCCAGACTATCGCATCCAAGCTCAATTCGCCCAACGGCGTAGCGATCCTGCATGGCGACCTGTTCATTGCGGAAATCAACCGAATCGTGAGGCTCAAAGACATTTCCGCCCATTTGGATAGTCCACCTAAGCCGGAAGTTGTCTTTGACGGATACCCGGAAGACACGCACCACGGCTGGAAGTATCTACGGGTAGGGCCGGACGGCAAACTGTACGCAGCAGTTGGTGCGCCTTGCAATAGCTGTATCAGCGACAAGGAAATATACGCCAGCTTGACGCGACTAGACCCGGATGGCACGAATTTCGAGATTTTCGCCCGTGGCATACGCAACACCGTTGGTTTCGATTGGAATCCGCAAACCGGCGAACTTTTCTTCACCGACAATGGCCGAGACATGCTCGGCGACGATGTTCCACCGGAAGAGTTGAACAGCGCCCCCAAAGCCGGGATGCACTTCGGCTATCCCTACTGCCATGCAGGGGATATAGCTGACCCTGAATTCGGCAAGTTGAAAGACTGTTCCACATTTACCCCGCCGACTTGGAAATTTCCCGCCCATGTGACACCCTTGGGCTTGCGCTTCTACCGGGGCAAGCAGTTTCCCCCTGGCTACCAAGGTCAATTGTTTGTCGCCCAGCATGGTTCATGGAACCGTTCCAAGCCACAAGGCTACCGTGTGGCACTTGTCAAATTCAAGGACGGCAAACCGGTTGCCGACGAGGTGTTCGCCGACGGCTGGCTGCAAGCCAATGGCGACGTACTGGGCAGACCCGTGGATGTTCTTGAATTGGCGGATGGGTCTTTGTTAGTGTCCGACGATCTGCAAGGTGCGATTTACCGGATAACTTACCGGCCTTGAGTGAACAGCAATTCTCAGTTTGGCTAAAAACGCCGACATTTCAGCAGGGATGCAAGAATGAAACCACCAACACTGAAATGAATTATCCACAAAATCACGAACAATCACCTCGCCAAGCTGGTGCTTGGCGCTCCCAGAAGGAACGCCAAACACCAGCTTGGCCTTTGATGGGATGTTCTTTTTTGGATATCACCTAAGAAACTTGTTTGGGTGTTCGTGATTATTTTTTAGTGACCCTTAGGATGCGCAATCAATGCACAAACGCTTTTTAATGTACTCTGCCGTGGCCGCTTGTCTTGCAGTGGCCCTCGGTGCCTTCGCCGCGCATGGCCTCCGGGGTCGATTGGACGAACACTTGATGGAAGTCTTTCAGACGGGTGTCCGCTACCATTTCTTCCACGCCTTGGGGCTAGGATTGATTTCCTCGCTTGCCAAACAATACCCGCATTCGAGTAAGTTGTGCAGGGCTGGCTGGCTGATGCTGGCGGGGATTGTGGTTTTCTCCGGTAGCCTTTACCTTTTATGCCTTACCGGCCTGACATGGTTAGGCATGATCACCCCACTGGGGGGCTTGGCATTCATGGCGGCTTGGTTGCAGTTGGCTGCCTTCGCTTACTGGGATGCGGACTAGCGAGACCGACTCGGTTTTAAAAACCGAGTCGGTCTGTTTCATTTACAGCAATACCATTGTCACATTTTCATCATCTAGCCGTCATCGAAATGTAATCCCTTATACTTAAGCTTGTAACTCCGTAACCAAAAGGAGTCGCGCCATGAATCTCATGCAGACCATACAAAGTTTTGACGTATCCATTTTTACTTGGGTCATGCAACGCAAATCGCAAAAATTTCTCGTCCGTTGCGCCCGTGGCATCTCCGCCACAGGCAACGGGCCTTTATATTTACTTGTGGCGTGTATCCTGTTTTGGATGGGAGGGCCAGATGAAATGCGCTTGTTGACTTGCATGGCTTTGGCCTTGCTGATCGAGCGCCCTTTATATGTCATTATCAAAAATGCCTGTAAGCGGGACCGGCCCCCGGTTGCGTTGAATATCAAAAGTTTTATCATACCGTCTGACCGTTTCAGCTTCCCTTCCGGCCATACCTCCGCTGCTTTCTTAATGGCGACCCTTTGGGGCTGGTATTTTCCCTTCCTGCTACCGACCTTATTGACTTGGGCTGTGATGGTGGGCATGGCGCGGGTGATACTTGGTGTACATTTCCCCACCGATACCTTGATAGGGGCGCTAATGGGTGTTTGCTCCGCACTGGCGGGCATGTGGATGGTGTTAGCGTGAAGGTTTTTTATGGCGTTCAGGCTACAGGCAACGGACACATCACACGCGCCCGTGCGATGGCACCAAAACTTAAACAGGCGGGCATTGATGTTACATGGATGTTTACCGGACGCCCTTGGGAACAACTTTTTGAGATGGAAGTTTTTGGCGACTATGAGTGGCGTACAGGGCTGACATTCGCCACCAAAGCCGGACATGTCCAATACCTCCAAACGGTTTTGGAAAACCCTCTCGCAAGATTCGTCCGCGATGTAAAAAACTTGGACTTAAGCGGGTACGACCTAGTCGTGTGCGATTTTGAGCCGGTCACTGCTTGGGCCGCCAAGCTGCAAGGCATCAAAACGATAGGCATAGGCCATCAATATGCATTTTGTTACGACATCCCGAAAGCAGGTGCGGACTTTCTAGGTGAAAAAGTGCTTCACTATTTTGCACCTGTCAGTGTGGGCTTGGGTGTGCATTGGAATCATTTCCACCATCCAATCCTGCCCCCGATTATTGAGCAGGAAATGATAAGTTCACCAGTCGAGCCCGATAAGGTGATCGTCTATCTTCCGTTTGAGGATGTGAACCAAGTCATCCGCCTGCTAAAGCAGTTTGAAAGCCATCAATTTTACGTCTATAGCCCGACACCCCCGACAAAAACCCACGAACATCCCGCCAATGTCCATGTCAGGCAGCTTTCCCGCGCCGGTTTCCAGAAGGATTTTGCAGATTCTTCCGCCGTGATCTGCAACGCCGGTTTTGAGTTAGCCAGTGAGGCGCTGCAAACCGGCAAGAAAATCCTTGTCAAACCCCTGCGCGGTCAGATGGAGCAAGTATCCAATGCCTTGGCGTTGGAGCTACTGCAACTGGGTCAAGTGATGCAATCCCTGGACTCGGCTTCCATCTCCACTTGGCTGGAGCAAAGCCGCGCCATCCAAGTGCGATACCCAGATTCGGCACAGGCAATTGTCGATTGGCTGCTGCAAGGCGATTTGCGGCTCGACCAGGCTTGGGTGGATGGAATTTGGGCTGAAACCGTCCAAATCACACTTTAATTCCCTTCATAATCTATTTTTACTAACATTGCTAAATTTATGGCCGGTCAAAATCTCAAGGGTTTGCCTCGTATCAATGCCGCTTTTTTCAATTCGTTGAAAGGGTTCAAAGCCACTTGGGTACATGAAGAGGCATTCCGCCAGGAAGTATTGCTTAGCATCGTCGCTGCCCCTTTGGGATTCTGGCTAGGCCAAACCGGTGTGGAAAAGGCGCTGCTATTGGGAAGTCTGCTGTTGGTACTGATTGTCGAACTGATCAACACAGGCATTGAAGTGGCGATTGATCGCATCAGTTTTGAACGTCACGAACTCTCCGGACGAGCCAAAGACATCGGTTCCGCTGCCGTTTTAACCTCGTTAATGTTGGCTGTGGTGGTTTGGGTCCTAGTCTTGCTGCCGCATTATTTTTAATCCCTAGGCATGCAGACCGGCTCGGTTTTTAAAGCCGAGTCGGTTTTTTTTGGGTTCGGCCTATTTGGGAATCTCCGCCTAATTTGCTATTATCCGCAGTTATCCATAGCCTGTTTATCCTATATGACCGGAGCGTTCCCCTGGCGTGAAAACAACCTACGCATTGCTGGTTGCCCTGTGTTCATTTTTTCTGGCCTGGTCCATCACCTATGCCGGACCTAATGCCGATGAATTGGCAAAAACCCTTAATGATGAATGGGAGGTGATTTTCTATACACTGCCCAGCGACCAGCAAGCGGAGCGTTTCAAGGCACTTTTGCCGCGTATCAGGGAATTCAAGGCAAAATACCCCTACCGCGCCGAACCGCTAGTCATTGAGGCCGTCACTCAATGTACCTTGGTGGCTGCCGAATGGAGCTTTGGCGCTTTAAGCGATATTGAAAATGCCAAGGACTTGTTATTAAAAGCCATCGACATCGACCCCAAAGCCATGGAAGCGGCGGCCTATATCGCCTTGGGTAACTTGTATTACCGCCTACCCGGCTGGCCTATTTCGTTCGGCGACGAAGACTTGGCCAGGCAATACTTGGAATCGGCAGTAAAGCTATACCCTGACGAGGTTGATACCAATTATTTCTTAGGTGACTACTGGCTGGGCGAGGAGGAGTATGACAAGGCGCTGCTTTATCTGGAAAAAGCGGAAAAGGCTAAGATTCGCCCAGAACATGAATTATCTGACAGGCACACTATGGCAGAAACACTCAAAGCCCTTGATTCCGCAAGAAAAAGGGAAAATGGCAGGGACAGTTTCTTCGCAGATATTGTGCCTTCGTTTTTCAAACAATAGACTTTATCAGAAACCTTCCACAGTAGGGGCGGGTTCCAAACCCGCCCATCAAACCATAAGGCAACAAGGGCAGGATTGGAACCCACCCCTACGATGATTGTACAATTGCAGTGGAGTAGTGTTATGCATCCATACTGCCACTGCCTTTCTTCCCTCCCATCCGCTTGCCGAAAATGCCAAACAACGCGGCGGCGGCAATGGCGATGATTTTGCCGAATTTGGCGATGAAAACCGAAACCAGTGCAAACAATCCGAACTTTTTGGCAACCAAAGCCCCGCCCACCAAGGCCGCCAGGCCAAATCCGGCGGCAGGGTCGGTATCTGCATTAAAGTCTTCGTAACGCTTGCCTTGGTTGAATTCCAGCGATGCCAACAGACTTTTTGCAATGGGTTTACGCTGTTCCAACTCTTTACTGCCGGTCACCAAGTTAAAGTTGACAAAGCCCTCGCGTCCCAAGGCATACGTGTTGTAGTTGACGCTTAGCGGATCGTCTGCGGGCGCGCCATGGCTGCTGACGGTCAATGCCCATACTAGGCGATGATTGATGTCATCGTAATTGGGTGGCTCGGCCCAACCCACTACATCCAGTTCAGGTATGCCACGGCTGGCGCGGGACTTATTGGTTTCATCCGCGCCTTCTTTGATGCTCTTGAGCATATCATCGACATTCCAGCTTTTCGCATCGTTATCTCTGATATACCCGGATTTCTGAAAGGCGAGCGCAGCAGCCCAGTTCGCATCGACCCCTTCGGGTAAGATCAACCCCAAAAAGTTTTCATCCACCCGGTTACCCATGGCTGTCATGAACTTTGCCGCCGCAGGATTGGGAACATAGGCGTAACCATTTGGCAAATGCAAAACAGCTTGGTCCAGAAGAGGGATATCCAAAGGGCCTTTCTGCTGCGCATCCTTCATGCCTTGGGAGGCGGCCTCAAGCTCGCGCTGAAAAACTTCCTCGCTGTTGATGCTATCATTGGCTATGCCTTCAGCAGTGACAATAGGCGACGACAAGATAATCAGGACAGGCAAAAACAAAATTCGTAAAATGGTTAAGAGCATATTTTTATCCTTAAAGTTTGCTTTTCACTGCCGTATAAATTTCTGCAGTGGAAATTTCGTTGTCGACCAAAAGTGTGTTAATTTGGTCCAGTCGCTCTTGGGCGAAGGTCTCGTCTTTGATGGCTCCGATATTGACGTAGACATTCAAAGCCGCACTTTTCAGTGAGGCGTAACCGGCCAGAGCAGCCACACCCGCATCGCTGGCAACATTTTTGTTGCCTTTTTCAGCGACAATCCGGCTCAGTTCGATCACCTCCGAACTGGCTTTGGCACAGCTTAGTGGGATGTCAGTGGCGGTTTTCAAAGCAAGCTGAATCGCGTTGTCTCGTGTCTGCTTGTCTTCTTCGGTGATTTTTGGCATTCCATAGGCTTCCATGACTTGATTAAATGCGTCCACATCGGCGCGGATCATATCGGTCAACTGTGTCCTAAGCGATTCGGATTTTTCCAAAACAGCTTTGATTTCATCCTCCACCGACACGTAATTTTTTTTGCCCAAGGTTAGATTGCACACCATGCTGACTAGGGCCGCCCCCATGGCACCTATGATGGCTGCGGCACTTCCGCCGCCCGGCGTCGGTGCCTTGCTGGCGAGTTCATCAAGAAACTGTTGTATCGGCTTGTCTTTTATCATGCTTTGGTTCTCCTGATTGGCCTGCAAATGCATTAAAATAGCCGTATGATTATAAAGCACCCTTCAAACGAGAGCCAAAACTTCTCAATGACAGGAAAAACGATGAAAAAGCTATTATTCCAGTTCGATACCGACCCCCATCCATCGGTGTTTGACAGCGTGGTTGCCTATGACGGCGGCGCTGACCATGTCATCGGCCACGGCGGATTGACACCGGAAAATGTCGGGGCGATGATCGAGGGGGCCATTTTCACCCGCGCTCCCAAGGACAAAAAAAATACTGCCATTTTCGTCGGCGGCAGCAATATGGCAGCGGGGCAGGCGCTGTTAGTTTCCATCCAGAGTCGGTTTTTTGCCAATTTCCGTGTCTCCGTGATGCTAGACAGCAATGGCAGCAATACCACGGCAGCGGCGGCTGTCGCCAAACTGGCAGCAAGCAGGGCCATCGCCGGAAAAAAAGCCGTGGTATTGGCCGGTACGGGTCCGGTGGGGCAGCGAGCAGCGATTTTACTGGCCATGGAAGGCGCATCCGAAGTCATCGTCACCTCGCGCCAGTTAGCCCAAGCCGAAAAGGCATGTGCCGACATGAAAGCACGGTTTGGCATCGAATTGACACCCGCCGCCGCTGCCGATTTGGAGGCACGAGCCAAGATCATCGAAGGGGCTAACATCGTCTTTTCCACCGGTGCGGCAGGGATAGAGTTGCTAAAAGAAGAGCATTGGCGGGACAACCCGTCACTGGAATTGATCGCTGATGCCAACACTACCCCACCCCTAGGAATAGGAGGCATAGACTTGATGGACCGTGGAACCATTCGCCACGGCAAGATTGTCTGGGGGGCTTTGGGTTTCGGCAACCTCAAGCTGGCACTGCAACGTGCCTGCATCGCCCGCTTGTTTGAGCAGAACGATTTGATACTTGATGCCGAAGAAATTTTTAAAACTGCCAAAGAAATGGCCTAAACCGTTGGAGAACTTCATGTCCGAATACAAGAAATACTTTTGTGTCATCTGTGGTTATATCTATGACGAAGAATCGGGCGACCCCGATTCCAATTTGCCTCCTGGAACCCGTTGGGAAGACATCCCTGACAATTGGGTTTGCCCGGATTGCGGTGCCAGCAAGGAAGATTTCGATTTGCTCGCCGATTAATAAGGCCAATCCATGACCATGCAGATTGCCATTGTTGGATCAGGAATCGCAGGCGTTACCTTTGCCGAAGAAATCCACAAACTTGACCGGCAACTGCATGTCACCCTGCTAACACGGGAAACCTGCGGCTATTATTCTAGGCCCTTGCTTTCCCATTGCTTCAGCCGGACCGACATCGAAACCAAAATCGTGCTTAAATCATTCGATGCCTTGGCCGCCAGTGGCATCGCAGTGGAAAGCGGGGCCGAAGTTTCGCAATTGGACCGTTCTGCGAAAACCTTGCGATTTCACAAGGGCGGGGAAGAAAAATCTTTGGGCTACGACAAGCTGGTATTGGCGACAGGGTCGGATGCCTTAGTCCCTCCACCCTTCCATTCCCAAGCAGGTCTATTCCATGTGTTGAATAGCTTTGACGACCTTGTCGCCCTGCGCCGCTTGCGTGAAAAAATCATCACCCAACATTCGCGCCCACGCTGGGCGGTAATAGGCGGCGGATTGATCGGCTGCGAAGTCTCTGTGGATTTGGCCAAGGCCGGGGACAGCGTTGTATTGTTTCATGCCTTGCCCCGCTTGATGGAAAGGCAATTGACCGAGGAGGATTCCGCCACTTTGCTCGCCTTGTTGTGGGAAACGATTGGGGTTGAGGTTTTACTGGATCAAGCCGTGCAAGGCTTCTCAGGCGTGGAAACGGACCTGTCTGTCAGCCTAGCCAGTGACACCATGCAAGGCTTTCATGGCATTATTGTCGCCTGTGGTTTCCGTCCCCGGACTGAACTCGCGCAGGCGGCGGGTTTGCAAACCCGGCGGGGCATCTTAGTTGATGAATACCTCGCCACCTCCGACCCGGATATTTTTGCCATCGGTGATTCCGCCGAATTGCCGGACGGCAAACTCTACGCCTATGTCACCCCGGTACGCAGCCAAGCCCTATGGCTGGCGAAACATTTGTCCGGGCAGGGGGCGGGTGCTTGGCAAATTCCGGTTTTCAAGCCGAAAGCCAAGGTGCCGGGGTTTGAGGCGGCAATGCCTTATTTGTTTTAAAACAGAGTACGAACTCTTCACGGAGACACCCATGAACCAACCCGCACTCGCCCAAACCCTGCTTTCTCATGAGGACTACTTGGCTATGGAATTGACTAGCCAAGTCAAGCATGAATATGTCGCTGGCAATATTTATGCAATGACCGGGACTAGCGATATCCACAATATCATCAGCCTGAACATCGCTTCGATATTGCGCAACCATCTGAAAGGCTCGCCTTGCCGGGTATTCATGGCCGACGTTAAAGTCAAGTTGGATCAATCCGATGCCTACTATTACCCGGATGTGATGGTTTCTTGCGAAAAATCACCCAACCCGTATTTCCGCGAGCAGCCGAGTTTGATTGTCGAAGTCTTGTCTCCCACCACCGCCAAATTCGATGCCGGAGACAAACGGCGCGATTACCAGTCCTTACCGAGTTTGCAGGAATATGTGCTGGCTGCAACTGATTGCATGGACGTGCGGGTCTGGCGGCGGGAAGAATCCGATTGGAAAGTGACGATATACACCGACGGCATGATGATTCCGTTGTCTTCCGTTGGGTTGGAGATTCCGATAGAGCAGATATATGAAGATATTTGGGTTTAGACTTTATCGGAAACCTTCCGCTAATGCAGCAACGGAGAGGGTCATTAAGTAGGTTTCCGATAAAGTCTACTCTTCAAAATATCCATGATTACATCGCAAAGGATTCTCGATTTTTTGCGTTTTTGCTTGTTCTTAAGCTCCGGCTTGGGAATGCGGTCTTTGAAGCTTCAGCTTCCCGAAGATCGACCAAGCGGGAGCTTGCAAGATAAGGGTTCCCAAGCCGGAGTACTCGCCGTAATACACAAGTCAGGGAAAGCCGGAAAAGCCGTCATTTCGGCAGGGATGCCGAAATCCAGGCCATGGACGGTAATCGGTAGGTTGTGCAATTGCTTGATTCAGGAGACTTGCCATCCCGTAGTTTCATGTCCGCAGTTGCAGGGACATCTGTCGTGGCCCCGAGTTTGCCATCCTTGGACGCTGGATTTCGGCATCCATGCCGAAAAGACGGGACTTCAACATTTGTGTATAACGGCGAGAGCCGGAGCTTGGGATCGAGCATCAAGGAAATTATTTAGACCCTATCTTAAGCCTTTTCTCTTAACGTTGCGCCTTTGCGTGAGGCAAAAAGGATTCATCCGCAGACTACGAAACCAAGAGGTAAGGCAAATAAAAAGAAAGTCTCACGCAACGGCGCAACGTAAAAAGCAGTTCTTTGCCGTGACAGCAATTCTCATTTTGGCATGAAGGCGCATTTTTGATGGACTAGACGGTCAAACCGAGTCGGTCTCGACGGTGTATCGTAAACTTTGGTACTGCCTCCAAGACCGACTCGGTTTTTCTCTCCCTTCGGCTTACGCCAAACTAAAAATTTCTGAGCTTCAACCAGCTACGCGGGTGGGCTTGGACTTTGTGCATGCATGGTTTCTATCGCCAGTGCGCGGGCTTCCATCGCCTCGGCTTCGGCGACGCGATCAAGCTTTCTGAGTAACTGATGTTACGCAACCGCGTAGGCCGTAGCCCGGATGGAGCCGCTTGCGGCGTAATCCGGGAGAACGTGGACATACCCGGATTGCGCCGCAAGCGGCTCCATCCGGGCTACAATGCCGAAATACAATTGTACGCTGCGTAACATCAGTGAGTAATTCCGTATAATTTCTAAGCCCCGTCGCCAAGTTGGGGTGGTTGGGCCCTAGAGCCTTTTCCATAATTGCCAGCGACCTTTGGTAAAACGGATCGGCCTGTGTATACTGACCTAGTGCTTGATACAACTCCGCGAGGTTGTTGAAGCTATTCGCCACATCGGGATGCTCGGATCCGCATACTCGCTCCCTATCCGCCAATAGGTCCAAGGAAAAAGCCAAGGCTTCGCCATAGCGTCCTGCCGCTTGCAAAGCAGATGCATGATTTCCCCGCAAAGTCAGTGTATTGGGAGTATCCGGCCCGAAAAAACGATGGGACATCTGCATAGCACGACGAAATAATCGTACAGCCAGTTGGTAATGGCCTTGGTCATAATATTGCCTCGCAAGTTCGGCTATGCTGGTGATACTATCCGCATCCTTGCCAACCTGCAAAAAATCTTCCGCCTCTTCCCATAGCGCATCTGAAGCTGGCAGATTGCCGGTTGCATATTTTCCCTCCGCCGCCACCGCCAGTATCTCGGCGAGGAACAAGCCCGTCGCTTCATCGCTGGGGTGCAGCAGCACCGCCAAACGTGCCAAGCGTTCCGCCTCGGCAAAATGCTGGTTGCCGTAATCCGACACTAGCGAAAAATGATGCGCGGCCAAATCTAGGCAACAGGCACTCAACGGCTCGCGCACGGTTTTAAAGCCTTCCCGCAAGCAGCGGATGGCGCGTTCTTCGTTGCCGTTCTCGCGTTCCTTCGCGGCCTGCCGCAGCCACTGCTCGGGGAATTGGGATTCCAACCCGGCGATGGCTTCATCCTTTTTCTTGAGTTCCCGTTGCAAAGCCTTAATTTGTTCTTGGAGGTAATCGTTGAATTCTTGCAGTTTGTGCAGTTGTACGCGCTTTAGCCGAAATTGATAGGTCACATACTTCAGCATCCCGGCAATGGGGACGATGACGCCAAACACCGCAGCCAATTGCTCAATGGGTACATGAAACTGTTGCCATGAGTTTTGCAGAAAATCGAAAAGGCCATCCAACATGACATCAGTCCAGACCTAAGCGTCTGAATGCGCCGAAGGTACTGACCATATTTTTCTCCTCTTTGGAAAGAGCCGATGCCACGGCAGCAATGCCGCCGTCACTGGTTTGGTCCAGTTCTTCGTTGATGAAATCGGCAAGCAAATGCAGCGAGGCTTGGTTTTCGTTGACGGCGTTCTCGTAACTGTCCAGTTCGCTTTTGTCGGGGATTAACTGGGAAAAAGGGACACGGATAAACGCCGTGGTGTCCTCGCGTGGCCGGTCTGGACCCGAGTCTAGCACACGAGCAATGCTATTGGCGGATGCTGTCCTGTCCCCCAAGCAGTCTGGCGCACCCAAGGACCACTTTTCGATCAAGTATTTCAGCACGCTGGTATGGTCGAATGGGGTGTGTTCCACCCCACGGTTGACCCAGGGCGAAACCAAGATGGCAGGAACCCGCACACCAAGCCGGTCGAATACCCATTCGTCCCCTGGCTTGGGCGGTGCGGGTGGAACCGCCGAGGGCGGAGGGACGTGGTCGTAAAACCCGCCGTGCTCGTCAAACACCACCACCAAAAGCGTCGATTGCCACAACGCCGGGTTGGACCGCAAGGCGTTATAGGTGTCCGCAATCAGCTTTTCCCCCTTCATGATATTATGCGGAGGATGGTCGTCGTTCTGGTCGGTGCCGAAATATTTTGGCTCGATGAAAGAAAATTGAGGGAAATCGCCCGTATTCTTGTATCGAGCGGCCAGTTTGAAAAAGTCGTCACCACAATCCATCTTCCGATAATTCGCCACGTTTTGTGGTCGCCGTTGGCGGGTCATGACTAATGATGAGGGGATATCGTAGTAAAACACATTCCATGAAACATTCTGCGCATCGAGCAAGTCGAAAATCGTTGTTTGGTTCTGCTGGAAGTAGGCTTTAGGGTTCAGTTCACCCACCCCGGAGGGCATGGTGACGATGCCAGACGAAGTGCCGGAAAGGGCAAAGAAACGGTTCGGCCAAGTCGGCCCCGGCAGCGAGGAAAACCAGCGGTCGCAAACGGTGAAATCACGAGCCAAGGCATGCAGGGCGGGGAGGTGATCCAAGCGGTAATAGCGCATGATATCTTGGATATCCTCTGAATTGATCCCTTCGTGCTTATAGGTTTCAAAGAAGTCGAGGACGAACCCCTTGTTGCCGTCTGCCAGTTGGCGCATGACATTGACGTGTTCGTGCATTGGGTCGAAGCGCACACAATTTGCCGTTGTTTCTGTCTGGTAAACCGGGGAATCGTTTGAATCGACGGGGTTCCAGTTCGGTGGGCCATCCGGATTCACGCCGTCAATATCCGGGTTGACGGATTGCAAGGCTCCCAACATGTGGTCGAAAGAGCGGTTTTCCATCATCAGTAACACAACATGCTGGATCGGATCGTTCATAATGTTTTCTCGTCAGTGGCAGTTTTACCCGTGAGGGATACCTGATTAGGAAGATGCTTCAGCTATTCCGTCATTCCGGCATGGATCGCCGGAATCCAGATTGCAGGGATGCCCCAAACCACACCGTCCATGGAGCCTAGGTTCCGGCGATCCATGCCGGAACGACGACGTTTTGGGTTTAGCTGAAACAGCTTCCTAATCAGGCGGGAATATTTGCACAAGGGCCATGCGAAGGCAACAAGAATCAATGAGTGCTTGTCACCTAGCACGGCTTTGATTATATTTCCAATGACAAATACGGCAAAATTCAGCAACCATGACTTTTGAAGAATTCCACTACCATATCCCTTGGCGGGCACTCGGTAGCCATCCCGGCCACCACACTGGAGTGCAGTCCGGCGGCGGTTTCGAGTTTCAAGGGCTGGTGCCTTTCACCAGTCAACCCGACCCGCGCTATTTGGACATTCGCGCCATGATTGCCGATCCCATGCAACAATTGATGGTAAAGAGTTTCCGCCAACGCGCAACGATTCCGGTTTATCTGCTGGCCGACCTGTCTGCTTCGATGGGTTTTGTTGGCAAAGCCGCCAAGACTGGCTTGTTGGCCGAGCTCGCGACCGCAGTGGCTTGGTCTGCCTGGCGCACAGGCGACCCGTTTGGCCTTTATGCCTGCGATAGTCAAATCCGTCTGGACTTAAGCCTGCCTCTGCGCTTATACAAAGGCATGGTCAGTGGGCTGTCCGAACGATTACGAGCGTTTCATCCCAAGTCTAATAATGCATTGGGATTGTTGGAAGCCGCCACGTTATTGGGTCGACAACGGTCTTTGGTGTTCTTGGTTTCCGATTTTCATTTTCCTTTAAGTCAGATGGAGGAATTATTCAACAGCTTAGTCCGTCATGACGTGGTGCCTGTGGTGTTGTGGGACAGTGGCGAATACGAGAACCTGCCGCGCTTTGGTTGGGCGGAAGTGCAAGACCCGGAAACCGGTCAGCGCCGCCGCCTATTCCTTCGGCCAGGTTTGTTGCAACGTATTCGGGAACGATTTGCCGAACGCAAGGAGGAACTGACGCAGATTTGTGTACGCCATGGTCGTGAGCCGTTTTTTCTGGTTGACCGGTTTGACCCGGACGCGATGACGCGGTATTTTTATCAATGAAAAATCCATTCGGAATTGCCCTAGGTTTTGCCTTGTTTTTTCATTCCCTCGCCGAAGCTTCTTCCCCGATCCATTCTATTGAAATCTCTTCCCCGCGCGATTACGGCATTGTGATGGGAGATACCCTGGCTGGGGTGATTCGGGTGGAGACAGAAACAGGCTATCACTTGGAAACCGCATCAATTCCCCAACCGGGAAGTGCCGTCAATGATTTCTTGGAAATTCGTGAAATTCACAGTGACAAGCAAGAGTTAGGCAATGAAACCCTTTATCGCATCATCCTAATCTATCAAGTTTTCAAAGGGGTCCGTGAGGCGGAAACACTCACCGTCCCTGCGCTGCCCCTGCGCTTTGAGCGCAACGGTCAGAGCGTTGAAACGATTGCCCCTGCTTGGAATTTTACCCTTACGCCCATCATCCCGACCAATGTGCCGGATGAAGCAGTGGTCTTGCGTGGCGAACTGCCGCCGCCGTACTACTCGGGCATCAACCATTGGCGATGGCTGGCGGCTTGCCTGTCAGGTCTCTGCGGACTCGGGGCTTATGCGGCTTGGCGTTTCGGTTTGCCTCCCTTCCGCCGCAATGTCCCACCCTTTGCACGGGCGGCTTCGGATTTAAAAAAGTTGGGTAAGAAGCCTGCAACACAGGAAAATTATCGGCAAGGTGCAAAACTATTGCACGATGCCCTCAACGAAGCCGCAGGCCATACCCTTTTACCCGGACAGCTTTGGCGCTTCTTGGAAGCCCATCCCGAATACCAAGGTTCCACTGCTGATTTGGAGCGGTTTTTTATGGATTCCGAGCGGGTTTTCTATGCAATTGGCACTGTGCCTCCTGTTGATTTTTCGTTATCCAAGCTTGAAGGCTTATGCCGTAAACTGGCTAGCGCATGGGGCGAAAAGCGATGAGCTTTGCCTTTGCGCATCCTTGGGCATTGTTGCTTGCCCTGCTGGCTATCATCCCCCTCTATAAGAGCGGACAGAAAATGCTGACCTATTCCTGCCTTGCATTGCTCCCAGAAGACAATCTATCACTATGGATAGACCGGGGTTTGCGGTTTTTGGCGGGGTTGGCCGCGCTGCTATTGGCCCTGGGCATCGCAGAACCCTATTTGCGCGAGCAATGGGTTGAGAAGACCGGCACAGGTGCGCACATCGTACTGCTTGTGGACCGCAGCAGTAGCATGAACGAAAACTTCTCCGGCACCTATCTCGGCGGGACGGCCCATGAATCCAAAAGTGCCTTGGCATCCAAGCTAATGGTCGAATTTATTGACCGCCGGAAGCACGACTTCTTTGCCCTGGTCGCTTTCAGTGCCACCCCGATTTATGTGCTGCCCCTGACCCAAGACCATGAGGCTGTCCGTTCAGCAGTGCTGGCCTTGGGCGGACGGGGGCATGGCATCACCAACATCGCGCCGGGTTTGGCGATGGCCTTGGGGCATTTCAGCGGCCAGCCAGTCACGGGGTCGCGGATTGTGCTGTTGGTGTCCGATGGCGCAGCACGGATGGAACCCGAAATTGCCGAGGCGCTACGCCAACAATTCCAAGACAACCAAACCGCCTTGTATTGGATTTACCTGCGCAACCCAAAAGGTGGAAAATTGACCGAGGCGCCTAAAAACCCCAATGAAAGCACCACCCCGGAATACTATCTGCATCAGTATTTCCATTCCCTAGGTGTTCCCTATCAAGCTTTCGAGGCGGATAATACTAAAGCCTTGCAAGAAGCTATCGCCAAGGTGGAATCGCTAGAGAACCGTCCTCTGACTTACCGGGAAAAACTGCCGCGACAAGATTTGTCAGGGCTTTGTTATGGTTCGGCCTTAATTTGCTGGATAGGGTTGCTTGCTTTTCAGTCCTTGGAGGTCAAGGCATGGAACATCTGAAACGAAGAATATCTATGGGCTGGTTTTATTTTTTGGCGGTCTTGGCTTTAGGCGGGGCGACATACCAGGGGTACTTGCTCTATCGGCTGGCAGCGCTGAACCAGGCTATAGCCAATCCTGACTTGGTGGAAGTTGATGAAAATACCCTTGATGCCTTAGTGTTTTCAAAAGCCATGCATCTCGATCATACAGGCAACTCGATTGAGGCCAGCCGACTTTACGCCCGTCTGCGTAATAGCCAAGACCGTGACTTGCGAACAAGGGCTTTCCACAATCTTGGCGCGATTTATCTGCGCGATGGTGCGAAACACTGGAATGAACGGGGAGTCTTGGATTACGCCTATGTCAGTAGCCAAGTCGAGTTGGCGAAGGAAAATTTCCGCGAAGCCCTGCGACTGGACCCAGGCGACTGGGATGCGCGTTTTAACTTGGAATATGCTTGGCGTATTACTCCGCCACCTAAGGAAAGGCCCAAATCCGATTTCAAAGCGACCAAACCCAGCGTCTATTCAACACTGCCGGGGTTGCCGGGAGGTGGGCCTTGAACAGGGTTTAGCCGTACAGTGGCGATTAAAAGTGATGCAGGAGTGCAAGGCTTGCCTTGCGAGGGCATGTGCAGACAAGGCAAGCCTTGTACTCCCTGCATTATTCAAATACCGCCCGATTCGTACAATATCTTCGCCAATATCGTGCGAGACCACCTATTTTGGCACAGAACCGCCGATCTAAAGGCCAAGCTGGTGCTTGGCGCTCCCAATGGGAACGCCAAGCACCAGCTTGGCAAGGGGATTGGCGAAGGTTTTGTTCGTAAGCATCAGTTTTAATCGCACCCCAGTTTGAACAAAAATGAGAATTTGCCTTTATCTAAGTTGGCGTTTCTGGTCCTTGTTCGGTGCCGCTGTCTTGCTGTCCCTATGCATTGCGCACCCGACCTTGCCCATGCAGCGTCCAGTGTTTCGCTACTTGTTTGTCATTGATATCACCCAAAGCATGAACGCTAGGGATTATCACCAAGATGGGTTTCCAGCCGACCGGCTGGGTTTCGTCAAGGCATCCATCCGGCAAGCGTTAGACAAACTGCCTTGCGGCTCGGAAGTGGGGCTGGGATTGTTCACCACGCGCAACAGCCAAGTGATGTTTGAGCCTTTGGAAATCTGTGGGCACTTCCCGCTGATAGCCGACGTGCTGGATCATATCGACTGGCGCATGGCCTGGGCCGCCGACAGCCATATCGCCCGTGGTCTCTATACCGGCTTGCGCGAGGCTGCGGCACTTGGTGCAAACACCCGGCTAGTTTTTTTCAGCGACGGTCAGCAATTCCCCCCCGAGCCAGATTTTCCTCCGTTCGACGGACAGCCGGGGGCGGTGGGCGGGCTTATCGTCGGGGTCGGAGGCACTCAGCCCGTGCCAATTCCTCGTTTAGACAAGGAAAACCGGCCCATGGGATTTTGGGAGACTATGGACTTGCGCGACTATCTGCCGCCTTCGGCCTTGCCGAAGGACGGTGCAAACTTTTATCTTTCCCGCCTCGACGTGCAATCCTTGACTCGCTTGGCTACCATCACGGGCTTAAGCTATGTCCAATTGGAAACCCCTGAGAATCTTGCCCGGACACTGCTGGCCCGAAACTTGGCGGCTGAACGCACCGTCAAGGTTGATATTCGCTGGATTTTGGGTTCACTGACGTTATTATTGCTTTTAATTACCCGCTTAAATTTTTCTCCCATTGGGAAAAAAATTTAATAAAGAAGTCAAATACAGCATTTTTAATATCAGAGAGTTACTTTTACAGCGTTTTTAATGTTGATTGATTACTTTGTTTTTCATTGGCGGCAAAGGGTTGCCGCCCTACAATCCTTGATGTGCAGTAGGTCGGCAACCCTTTGCCGACATGGACGAACATTATGTAAGTAACAAATAGATATAGAAAACGCTGTAAATACAAACCGGAACTCCTTGCGCTGTATTAGCATCTAGGCCGTCCAGATTAGGAAGATGTTTCAGCAAAACCCAGAACGTCGTCGTTCCGGCATGGATCGCCGGAACCTAGGCTCCATGGACGGCGGGGCTTTGGGCATCCATGCAATCTGAATTCTGGCGGTCCATGCCGGAATAGCTGAAGAATCCTCCTAATCAGGTACATTTATGAAAAGAGTATGTGAGTGGGGAGAAATAATTATGTACAGCGTTTTCATCTTTAAAATATCCCTAATAAAGGATATTCAGTTAACGCTTCAAGTTAACTGAATTTCTTGCCCTTTCATGCAGGTTATCAAGTAACTCTTTGATGCTGAAAACGCTGTAGGACTACAAAATAACGGGTCTTCATGGTGTATAACGATGAGAACTGGGAACTTAGGTGATTTCCGATAATGAATCCACCAACACCGAAAAGAATTGTGCATGAAAATCACGAACAATTCCTCCGCAATTATCCTTGCCAAGCTGGGGCTTGGCGTTCCTTCTGGGAGCGGCAAGCCCCAGCTTGGCCTTTGGTGGGATGTTCTTTCTTGGAAATCACCTTAGCAACCCGTTTAAAACAGCCTCACCGAGTATACAGGTGATACCCTACTCCCCCTGCCTGTTTATTGCGATGACTTTTCCAATTTTCAGGTAGTCGGTCCAGCAGTTTATCCTTTTCAGCTTCTATATAAATACGGGCATGGGGAGCAAGCCAGCCTTTTTCCTCCAATAGACGGCAACATGGCTCGACTAGACCTTGCTCAAAAGGCGGGTCGATAAAAACCACATCAAAGGCTTCGCTTGGGCCTGCCAGAAAACGGGCAATATCCATAGTCACGATTTGTACCGTTAGGGCATTTAGCAGGGCACAGTTTTGTTTTAGCGCAAAGCAGGCTTCAGGATTACGCTCCACTTGCACCACCCGTTTTGCCCCACGGGAGGCGGCTTCAAAGCCTAGCACACCGCTGCCGGCGTAAAGGTTGAGGCAAACCAAGCCATCAAGTTCTTGGCCCAGCCAATTGAATAGCGTCTCACGCACCCGATCCGGGGTCGGGCGTAACCCCGGTGAATCGGGAAAGCGGATTTTCCGGCTGCGCCAAGTTCCGCCGATGATGCGAACCTCATTTTTCATGCGGGGCATCCGCACCAACTAGCACGGTTTGCAATTTGTCGGGGTCGATGCGCGCTTTGAACGCCTTTTGTATCGCTTGCGGTGTCACAGCTTCAACCTTGCCAGTGAAGGTGTCCAGATAATCCAGCGGTAGCCCATAAAAGGCGATGGAAGCCACTTGATCGACCAGCTTCTGGTTGCTGTCCAAGCGCATCGCGAACCCACCGGTGATGTTTTTCTTCGACGCTTCCAATTCCTTGGCGGTTGGGCCGGCAATGATGAAATCACGCAGGGTTTTTTGCATGACGTTTAAAGCCTCATCGGATTGGCCTTTCTTGGTTTGCAACCCCATCAAGAATGGGCCAAGCTCCCGGAATGGGTAAAAATAGCTGAAGGCACTATAGGATAGCCCACGCTTTTCCCTAACTTCCTCGGAGATTTTCGACACCAAGCCGCTACCGCCCAGAATATGGTTGCCCATATAAAGCGGAAAATAGTCTGGATCGACCGCTTTAATGCCGGGTACCCCGGAATAGACGTGGGTTTGTGCGGACGGGAAGAATTTGCGCTCGGTTTTACTGGCCGAAGGTTGGTCCACTGCTGGCAGTGCCGATGCGGCTTCACCAGTGGGCAACCCGGAAAGCAGTCCGTTGGCAATGGACTCTGCCTTCGGTTTGTCCACCTCGCCGACAATCACGATCAATGCATTTTTGGCGACGTAGTAGTGTTGGTAGAATTTTTGCAAATCTTCACGGGTCAGCTTTTCGACGGTGTCGATATTACCCTCCTTTGGGTGGGCATAAGGATGGTTGCCGTATAGCGTTTGGAAGAAGGCGATGCCAGCCAAATCGGCAGGCGATTCCTCGCGTTGTTTTAGGCCAACCAGCAGGTTTTTCTTCTCACGCTCGAAATCCGTAGGGTTAAAGCTGGGGTGTTGGATAATCTCACGCAGGGTATCCAAGGCCGGTTCCAATAGCTTAGAGACAGTCAAGGAGCGTAGCGACACCCAAGCGGTATCACGGGAGATTCCAGTCCCAAGGCGGGCACCAACGCCTTCCATACGCTGGGCTATGGCATCCGCGTTCCATTGGCCTGCCCCGGTGTCCAATAAGCCAGAAGTCAGCGTTGCCAAGCCAAATTGTGCGCCATCGCGAGCACTCCCGGCATCAAAGACCACCCGTATATCCACCAACGGCAATCCCTCGGTAGGGACAAAATAGACACGGGCACCATTGGCTGTGGTCCAAGTTTGGATTTTTGGGCCTGCCAGCGTACACACTGACCATAACGCCAAGATTGTGCACAGTAAAATGTTCAGATTTTTAGCGTACATGGTCGCCTCCCACGGGTGTACGGTCTTCCGGTGCGGTTTGCCCCTCTGGTATCGGTTGCGGGTCCAGATATCCGATGCTGAGACGGTCTTCGGTTAGATATTTCTTTGCCACCTGTTGCACTTGTTGCGGTGTCACCGCGTTGATTTTGTCCACGAATTCATCCACCTTTTTCCAACTTAAGCCCACGGTCTCCGCAGTACCCAGTTGCATTGCCTGATAAAAAATCGAATCCCGCTCAAACACTTTGTTTGCCAGAACTTGGGCTTTGACGCGCTCCAGTTCCACGGTTGCCACGGGTTCATCCCGCAACAGGCGGACTTCTTCCAGCAGAGCCTTCTCCAAATCGACTAGGGTTTTTCCTTGCACAGGTGTACCCTCGATCATAAACAAGCTCGGCATCCGTGAGTAAAGGTCATAGCCGGCACCGACAGAAGCGGCGATTTGCTGTCCACGCACCAAGCGGCTTTCCAATCGGGCACTGTTGCCGCCGTCGAGAACGCCCGCCGCCACTTCCAAGGCATAGGCTTCGTTTTCGTCAATCGCGCCATGCAGCACGGGTGTCTTGTAGCCCATTGAGATATAGGGTAGTTTGGCGGGTGCTTTGACAGTGATGCGCCTAATGCCCACTTGTTCAATTTCGGCCTGTGGTTTTAACGCAGGTAATTGGCTGGGCTTAAGGGGGCCAAAATATTTTTGTGCGAGTTTGAAAACTTCATCGGGCTTCACGTCCCCGACGACCACTAGCGTTGCGTTGTTGGGCGCGTACCAGCGTTGATACCAATCGGACAAGTCGCTGACCGTTAGCTTGGAAACATCGTCCGGCCAGCCGATGACCGGGTTTCGGTAAGGGCTGTTGGAAAATGCCACGGCATTGAACTGCTCGCCCAGCTTGGCCCGTGGTTGGTCGTCGGTGCGTAAACGCCGCTCTTCCAACACCACTTGCTGCTCCTTGGTGAATTCGTCCGGCATCAGCCTAAGACTCCTCATTCTGTCGGCTTCCAGTTCGAAGCTTATCGGCAGGCGTGATTTTTCCAACGTCTGGAAATAAGCGGTGTAATCTTCGCCGGTAAAAGCGTTTTCACTACCCCCATTTGCTGAGATAATGCGGGAGAACTCACCCGGCGGATGCTTTTTCGTGCCTTTGAACATCATGTGTTCTAACATGTGCGAAATACCGGTGATTCCGCCGTGTTCGTAGCTGGAACCCACTTTGTACCAAACCTGGGTGACGGCAACGGGGGCGCGATGGTCTTCCTGCACGAGCAACTTCAATCCATTGTCCAATTTGAACTCGGACACTTTGGGGTTTGCCGCTTGCAAGGATAGCGGCACGGCTAAAAGCAGGCAGCCGAGCATGCGTAATAACGCCATGATACAGTTTCTCCATAGGAAGTTCATAAATCGGTGCGGATCGGTCGATCCGTATTAAACTATTGTAAACGAAAGCAAGCCAGACGATGACAACACCAATCCCTAACTTACCCGCAAAGAGACAAAAATGGCGATCCTATTGGGAACTATGCAAGCCTAGGGTTTTGCGGGAGATTGTATTTGCGACTGTCGTCGGTGTTTTTCTCTCCGTGCCAGGATTGCCACCCTTGGATTTGGCCTTTTGGGCAGTATTCGGGATTGCTTTGGCGGCGGCTTCGGCGGCGGCGGTCAATCAAATCATCGAATACAAAATCGACGCTGAAATGGGGCGTACTAGTGGACGCCCACTGCCGCTAGGGGAAGTCACCCCCCGCCAGGCCATTCTATTTGCCTTGATTCTCGGTGTTTTGTCCATGGCAGTGATGATAAAGTTCACCAACGCGTTGGCTACCGTGCTGACGTTTATCACCCTTATCGGCTACGCCATTGTTTATACAGTCTATTTGAAGCCGGCAACACCGCAAAACATTGTCATCGGCGGCGTGACCGGGGCGGCTCCCCCGGTATTGGGTTGGTGTGCCATCACTGGGAACGTAGACCCCCATTCATTGCTTTTGTCTTTGATTATATTTGTATGGACCCCGCCACATTTTTGGGCATTGGCCATCGCCAGGTTGGATGACTATCGCACAGTAGCGACAAAAATCCCCGTGTTGCCGGTAACTGACGGCATTCCCATCACCCAATTGCACATCTTCCTTTACACCATACTGCTGTTCGTCGTTGGCCTCTTTCCCTACTTGACTCACATGAGCGGCATCATTTATCTTATCGGTGCAGTGGTGTTTGGCGGCCTGTTCGTTTATCACGCATGGCGGCTAAAGCAGGATGCCAGCCCAAAAGTCGCGTGGAAAACCTTTGCCAATTCCTTGGTTTATTTGGTGGGAATTTTTGCGGTATTGATATTGGACCACTACATAAAAGTCTGACTAAGATTGATTTGATGCTCGAATAATCCGGTTTGGGAGGCATTAAAATGAAACAGGTAAACGATGGAGAAAACTTCTGCTCGTTCTCAAGCCCCAGCTCTCGCTGTAATACACAAGTGTTGGAGGCCCGTCATTCCGGCAGGGATTGCCGGAATCCAGAAGCCATGGATGGTAACTTGTCGCTTGGACAAGTGTTTGATTCAAATTATTTCTGGCCCACAGTTTCACATCCCTGTGGACTGGATTCCGGCAATCCCTGCCGGAATGACGGCACTTTTGGGAACCAGTGCAATTCAACAGCATTGCCGGGAGGGCTTGGATTTGGTCAACGCTGGTTTTTTTGCCTGATTTTGCTGTTGGCTTTTTTGCTCGTCGCAGGCTGTGCATCCAAGCCAAAGATCGCTAGTCCCACCCCCGTGCCCACGGCCACTGATGGTCTGTTAAGTTACGCCTTAAGCCTACAAGGCACCCCTTACCGGTGGGGAAAATCTTCGCCTGAAGACGGCTTCGATTGCAGCGGTTTTGTATGGCATGTCTACCGTCAATACGGCTACACGATTCCCCGAACCGCCGCACAAATAGCCTACAACTTACCCGAAGTGGCTACCGAAGATCGACGACCTGGCGACATTTTGGTTTTCAATTACCAAGACCAGGCGTTCGCCCATGTCGGTCTCTACCTGGGTAATGATTCGTTCATTCACGCGTCCAGTGGCAAAGCTAGCGTCACAGTTTCCAACTTGGACACCCCGTATTGGTGGGGGCGGTTTGCCGGTGTGCGTAGGCCGGCTCGGTAGGATGCGGGAAATGCGAACTTAAGGCTTGTCAAAATGAACGATTTGGTTGAACCCGCCGTCTGGTTTCCCGCCGTCCGCACTGGAACTGGCACGGACAATTTTACCGAGAGTTTGGTCGAAGGGCTGCTTCGCCGTGGACTGCGGGCGGAAATATTTTGGCTGCCCCATCGTGCAGAGTATTTGCCTTGGGCAGTCCCTGTACCCAAGCCTCCCGTCTGGGCTAACATTGTCCATGTCAACACTTGGCTGCATCGACGCTTCATTCCGCTTGAATTGCCGGTTGTTGCGACTATGCATCATTGTGTGCATGATTCCGCACTTTCCCCATACAAGACTCTCGCCCAGTCCCTTTACCACAACAATTGGATTCAGCGATTGGAACGTCACGTCCTTTCTCATGCCCGACAGGTTGTTGCTGTCAGTGAACACACAGCGGACCGAACGAAAAGGGCTTTTAACATTCGGGACATCCATGTATTTCACAACGGCATTGACCTCAATATTTTTCAACCCATGCAGCGGAACGAGCCTAGCCGCCCGTTTAGGCTGCTTTTTGTCGGCAACTGGTCGGCTCGAAAGGGAGTCGATTTGCTGGCTCCAATCATGAGAAGGTTGATGCCAGATTTTGAGCTTGTATACACGACAAGCAGGCATTCCATTAAATTACCTGCGAACAAACCCGAAGGCTTGCGTGTGTTCGGCAATATTACTACGCCAAGCGCGATGGCCCGCATATACCAGAATGCCGACGCACTACTATTCCCGACAAGGTTGGAAGGCTTCGGACTCGCTGCCTTGGAAGCCCAAGCCTGTGGTCTGCCGGTCATTGCCACCAATGGTTCGTCATTGCCCGAGGTGGTTGAAGACGGTGTCACCGGCATCCTTTGTCCGCAAGACGACGTTTCCGCTTTTGCCGAAGCCGCCCGTCGATTGGCTACAGAACCCGGCCTTTGGCTTCGCATGGGCAAGGCCGCCCGCGCTCGTGCCGAAACCCATTTTAGCATTGAAACGATGATAGACCGTTACATCGCCGTCTATCGCACCATCCTTGCACAGTAGGACGGAATAAGCCCGGTCACGGGCGTTTCCGGCATAACCTCAACAAGTTCTGTCGGCGTGTCTTTGCTGGAAACGCCCGCCGGGGCAGCAATTCTCATTTTGGCAAAGATTAATAAGGGCGGGTTTGGAACCCGCCCCTACGCAAGAAATTTATTTTCATATTATCAATGAATTATAAACGGGATACGGGACAACAATTCGTAGGGGCGGGTTCCAAACCCGCCCGGTTCTGTTCAAAATGAGAATTGCTGCCGCCGGGGCGGTCTTATTCCGGCCTACATTTGGCTTCTTTCGGGAAAGGTCATGGTCTTGAGCCTGGTTCCAAAGGTGTCTTGCCGATCAGTGCCAGCAGCAAGCCGCGCCACGGGATTAGGCTTTTGTGCCGCAAGCAGCGTAATGTGGCGCGTAAGGGTAGGCTAATGGCGCGTCCACATAAAAATACCCCCCATACGAGTTGATTTCTGGCAAGCTTTCTTGCCAACACAAGATGGCCTCTGGCAACGTGATACTCGTAGAATAGGCTACCCATCCGGGCTGAGACACTGCCGGCGTGGTCGCAGATGACATCGGCGACCACCAGAGGCACACCCGTCTGGGTCATGCGCCAAGACAGTTCGACATCTTCGCCATACATGAAGAACTCCGGGTCAAACAAACCGTCTTTCGCCAGTGACCACGGAGCCAAAAGGCAGGCTCCGCTGAGATAAGGGAATGCACCAAGGTAGGGTCGTTGCAGAACCAGTGCAAACAGCCGGTGATACCAAAGAAATGAAGTTGAAGGGCTGTTCGCCATTTTTGCGGCGACCAAGGCGTTGCCTTTTTGTTCCTGCAGGGTTTCGAGCATTCCTTCGACCATCCCCTTACTCGCCACTGCGTCGTTGTTGATGAGAAGTATACACTCGAAACATCCATGGGCTGTAAGCCGTCTTATTCCGTAGTCCACCCCTCTGCCAAACCCCAAATTTTCGCCAGGATCAACAACCTCTACATCAGTTTTTTCTCCATGGGCGGCTAATACTGCCATACACTCGGCTAGTCGTTTGGTTTCTTCCTCATGCCCCGAGTTATCAACCACTAAAGCAAGCGATACCTGACCGGACAAACTTGCCACACAGCGTGTGGTTAAATCAGCACGGCGGTAATTCAATATGACCGCCGCGACTTGATTGCAATGCCCCTGCTTCATTTACCTTACCTCAGGGTTCAGCCGAATTTTCTGGGATTTTGCGCGAACAATGGCCGTGAACTCATTGGTAAAGTCTCCATGGGTTGGCAGAACGCCCAAGGCTTCTTGGCATTAGGCGAGAAACCGTTCGGCATCACCATACAAATTGGGGATTAAGGCGTGCAGCGAATTGAAGTGTTCGGCAGACGCAACGCTGGATAGCCTCAAGTAGGCCGGCGAGGTGCGCCCGCTCAGCCTCAAGAGCGGTACTGGTCATGGTTGCGCCTCCAATCTGACGGCGTTGGCCCGAGCGATGCGCTGGAACGGGGTAGGTGTCGAGTTCTTCACCTGCGAGACAATATCGATTGGCAGGTTGACAAGGGCTTCCAACTCCATCTTGATACGCGCTCGATCAAGCAGTGCGAGCGGGGTGGCAGTTTCAATCAAGATGTCCACATCCCCGCCCCTAGCTTGGTCATCAAGCCGGGAACCAAACAGGAAGACTTCCGCAGTCCCTGTAGTTAAACGGGAAATGGTTTGGGTGATCGCATGGATTTGCGCTGGAGTCAGTCGCACGGTGACCTCTTGGTTGCTAAAACACGGTACAGTTTAACAGGTTATCGCTTTTGGCGGAGACCAGTCATGGCAAAATCAGCAATCCATATTTTCAACAAACCCGCTCTTATTAATCTTCGCAAAAATGAGAAATGCTGGTTTGCGCACCTAGCCCAAGAGTATTGATCTTAATGTATTAATTAACCTGAGTAGTGTACATTTAATTAATAAAAACGTAGTAGAATAAGGCCAAGTATCTGTCCAGCATCTCAATAGTTTAATTATGTGATACATTGGAAGATTGGGCAGCATCCGAAGGGGAGCATGGATTATTTTATTAGACTCCCAGTTTTTTTCCCAAAAATCCTCTATACAATTCATAGATTGTAAATATGGCGGAAGCGGAATACCAGGTTCACCCTTCATCGCACTTCGTATACGCTCAATACATACTGCAACAGATTGTTCATTAATTACACGCTGACGGACTTCCAATGTATTACGGCGCACTGCTGCATTATTAACACGGAAGCACCTTAACGCGTCAATTAAATCTGCTACAGAAGGGGACCGTAAAATATCCGCATAGGAATAACCCGTTGATAAATCCAAACCAAATGAAGGTAGGCCTAGCATCACTGATTCTACAAATCCCGTGCCGTTTCCCACAGGAAAACTATCTACATAAAAATCGGCAGAAGAAATCAATTTGAGATAATCGGCATGGGGAATTGACCCCAAAAACTTAACATGGTCACGGGCTGATTTATCCAGTCTTTGCCAGAATCTTTCTTTTCCAGTGGGTCCACAAATGATGATATTCATATCTGAAAAAGTTTCACCGTCTTTAAACAACTGGTTTAGGAAAGTGGTCACACTATACTCGCCCCATGGCAAAAATTTCCGCGTGTAGCCCGCCATAACGCCAATGACAAATTTTCTATCATTGTTTTTATTTATATTAAAATTAAAAACTGGAATAGGAATGCCGACATAGGTTTGCTTATGTACTATTCTGCGGATAGTCCCCCTAATCCATCCGTATTTACTAATTTCTAGGATTTTTTCTGCGGCAGAATACCCAAATGAGAAAGTATGATCTGAGTGATTATAAAATAAAACTCTTACATCTAGTTTAGCCAATAGAATCGCTGCTACAGTAGAATAAATATCTTCTGGATGTATATGCAAAATAACGTATTCATAGTGTAGACCAATTTCTAGGATACTATTTATTGTTGCGATTCCTGATTGTTGGCGAATACGTTCATGTTTCAATATGTTGCGAGGGATTGCAGTTGCCACCTTTTCGGGGAGTTTGTCTAAGGAAGCTAGTCCGTCGCCTAATCCATTGTTCAAGAATCTTTCAACTACACGAGTGTGGCCACCGTAAGTAAGGGCCGTTGTCATCAAATGGAGGGTTTCAAATCGCTTATTTTGCACTTTACCTTTAGTAATATAGAGCAAGCGTTGGGCAAAATACTCCTCAAAATCAATATCGGAAAAAATGCCTATAGAGTTGTTTTTCAAATAGTCGCCATAAAAATTTGCGACTATCAATGCAGATTCGATATCTGAATCGACCAATTCCATGGCATATTTCCTAATATTCTTGGCTGTTTCTTTTGTCGCTTGAATTACAGCGTTTTTAACGTCCATTGATTACTTTGTTTATGTTTTTAAATAGTTGGCGGCAAAGGGTTGTCGCCCTACAATCCTTGCTACGCAGTAGGTCGGTAACCCTTTGCCGACATGGGGCGTATATATGTAAGTAACGAATAGATATAGAAAACGCTTTAAGTTCATTGTCATATCCTAGGTAGGTAGACTGACTTTGTTGCAATGCCACGCCATTGCACCATTGCCTAATATAGAAAAAGTGTAAGTCCCTAGGAACGCATAAACCGCGCCTTGCATGCCATGGATTGGGATCAGCCATAAGTTGGCGGCTAGGTTTATTAACCCCACCAATAAAGTCAAACCAGCCGCTTGCCAAAAATAGCCCCTGCCTATCCACTGCGGTGCCATGACGGCAGAAAACGTCATGCCGATTAAACCCGGCAGCATCCATTGGAATGGCTGAACCGCCGGGCGAAAGTCTTCACCTGCCAACAGGGTGATTCCCCAGGGGGCCAGCAGTGCGGCTATGATGCTTAGGGCTATCATCCCCATGGTTACTTGGACCAGCAGGCGAAGATTATCCGGCCACGCGCCGTTTGGCCCAAGGGTAGTAACCTTACCATAAATCACCATGCTAGCGGATTGCGGGATAATCATCAGTCCACTTAACAACTGAGTTGCCAGTTGTAAATAACCCGTTTGCCCTGCACCATGATAATGGTTGAGAATAAGTATATTGACCGAAGTGAAAAGGAATGAACCAATCGCATTAAGATGCAACTTCAATCCACCGGAGAGCAGTGCCTTAAGTTCAGCCTGATTTGCCCGACACTGCTGCCGGTTATTTCCGGCGAAAGCCAACAGATAGCGGATACCGCCTAATGAAACGATCACTTGCCCCAACAGACTTGCACCTAATGCCCCGTTGATCCCACATCCCAATAGCCCCACCCAAACAAACACCGCGACCACAGCCAGGGTGCGACCCGCCACTTGATAACGGTTATAGATACGAATGCGATCCAAGCCCATCAGTAAGGAACTCCCATATTGCTCCCAGATGAAGAATGGCAGGGCCAAAAAACCTATCACTAGCGGTTCCAACGGCAAACCTTTGAAACTCCCTTCAGGATTGGCTAGATAGATACCCATTGCCACCCCCCAACCGCCAATGGTCAGCACAACCGTCATTAACAATAAACTGCCCAATAGATACCCAAAACGGCGTTGTTGACGGTCCCCTGCCATCCGATGCAGAGCCACTTGGCCTAGACTCAGATAAGCAAAAGTGCTAAACAGATTCACCCAAGTGGTGATCGCCGCAACCTGTCCACGACCATCAGTACCCAGCAACCGCGCTGTCAGGAAGAGTGTGAATACCCCCAATACCATCGCATAGATTTTCGCGCCGCTAGTATGGGCGATAGTGGCCCATAATTCACGCACGGCTTCCGTTCCGAAGGGTATGGATAACTCTCGCCTGTTGCTCTCGGCTCAAATGCGGACTAATCGGCAAACTCAGTATCTCACGGTGAATAGCTTCTGTTACAGGGAATGCCCCTACGCCGAAGGCCAACTCGGCATAGGCCGGTTGCAAGTGCGGCGGAATCGGATAATGAATCATCGTGCCGATGCCGGCTTGTTGCAAACAGTGTTGCAGTGTGTCGCGCTGCGGGTGACGGACGGCGAACACATGCCAAACCGGTACTGCCCTGTCAGGCACGAAAGGCAGCGATAAATTGGCGTCGGCCAGTTGCGCAAGATAAACGTCCGCCAATTGTTGTCTTCGAGCATTCCATTTATCCAAATGGCGCAGTTTCACCCGCAGCAGCGCCGCTTGCAGTTCATCCAGCCGCGAATTAAAGCCTTTGACCTCGTTATGATACTTCACCCGCGAGCCATAATTGCGCAACCACCGTACAATTTCTGCAAGTTCGCCGTCGTTCGTAACCACCGCCCCGCCGTCGCCCAGAGCACCTAGGTTCTTGCCGGGATAGAAACTGAACCCTGCCGCATCGCCTAGCCCGCCGACCCGCCGACCCTGGTAACGCGCCCCGTGCGCCTGCGCCGCGTCTTCAATAACTTTCAAGCCATTCCGTGCGGCGATGGCGTTAATCGGGTCCATGTCCGCCGCTAGGCCGTATAGATGCACGGGGATTATCGCCTTTGTCTGCGGCGTGATGGCCGCTTCGATCAATTTTGGATTGAGGTTGTAGGTCCGCTCTTCTGGCTCCACCGGCACCGGCTTGGCACCAGTGTAGCTGATCGCCAGCCAAGTGGCGATATAGGTATTCGCCGGTACAATCACCTCGTCACCGGGGCCGATGCCGTAGGCACGCAGGATCAGATGCAGGGCTTCTAGGCCGCTGCCCACGCCGACGCAGTGCTCCGCTTTGCAATAGGCGGCAAATTCATGCTCGAAGGCTTCGACTTCTTTGCCTAGAACGAACCAGCCAGAATTGAGGGTGCGATCAAATGCAGCCTCAAGTTGTGAACGGAGTACGGTATGCGGGGTTTTTAAATCAAGAAAAGGGACTAAAGTTGCCTGACTTTCCATTGCTATCGATAGATAGGCTTGCGGGGGAAAGCAACGATCAGAAAGTGCAGAGAACTCATTATCTCTAGTAATTATCCTGCACCCTGCCGACTCGGCGGCAAGTTGTATTTGATAATCTTCGATGTCCCGTTGGGAAAGGCGGTGGTTTCTATCAAATGTAGCTGGGGTCTTAACTATAGTGGCTTTACTCAAAAACAGTGACCATAGCAGACGTGCTTGGGGCTTTTCCCATAATCCAAGTCGTTTGGCCTCGCGAATAAAAACATACTCGATTGTGGCAATCTGATGTGCCGCCAAACAAAATTCTATCTTGTGCTGGATCAGGTATAGTGGTAACTTCTCCCAAAATGGATTAATTTCTTTACGACAAAGCAAATAATCAAGAACAATATTAGTATCCAGTAAAACCCTATCTTGCATATTTTTCACTTAATACTTCGCAAAGAATTTCTTGATCCGATTTTTCGGGAATATAACGATACCCATCACCAAATAATGCATTGCTTAACTGCGTAAACTGCGCAATTTCTTCATTTTGGTGATCCATTTTGTTCTGCAAGGTCATTTCTTGATGATGAAGCGAAATTTCATCATCCGGAATATCCACTGTTACAGCAAAAGAATCATGCACAAACTGAACAGACTGCAACAATCTGACCTGTCCGTTTTCTATTACTGCTTCGATTAACATAGTCGTCTCATATTATTTCTTTAAATTATCAAAACTCGTCCTTCACCGCCATTAAAAAATCCCGGTACTCCCGATAATAACCCGTTTCGTCATAGGGTTCTGAGGCCAGAACCAAGCACACGACACCCGATGAAAAGTTATCAATTTCTCGCCAGATCAACGGTGGAATATACAAACCATAATAGGAACGGTTTAAATGAACGCGCTGATTATCTTTTCCGTCATACAGCACGACATCGAACGAACCGGACATGGCAATCAGAAATTGCTGGCATGTTTTCTGGGCGTGGCCCATCCTTTCCGCCCCCCCTGGAATATCATATAAATAAAACACCCGACGCATTTCAAATGGAATATGCTTGTTACCCTCAATGAAGGTTAGATTCCCACGTGGGTCTTGAATCTTGGGCAATTCAATGATGCGGCAGTTTTTAATGCTCATGGGGTTGTCCTGCGTGTGAGGGAATGAAGGAATTCGTCATAGTCACGATAATAGTCCGCTTCGTCGTAGTGATTCGAGGCCAGCACCATGCATACCGAAGCTGAAGAAAAATTGTCCAGTTCGCGCCAAATCAAAGTCCGTACATACAAGCCCTGATAGGAACGATTTAGATGAAAACGCTGCTTATGATAACCGTCGTCCAGTATGACATCGAAACTGCCCGACATTGCTATAATTAGCTGTTGCAAATTCTTATGTGCATGACCGCCTCGTTCCGAACCGCCAGGAACATCGTAAAGGTAATAAACTCGCTGAATATCAAAAGGAATATGCCTGCCGCCTTCAATAGCCGTCAGATTGCCAGACGGATTTTTGATTTTGGGTAATTCGATGATGCGGCAGTCTTTGAGGGTCACGGGGTGGATTCGCCATGGAAGAAAGGTCTTCGTACACAAATTTTATCGCTTTGGGCAATCACAATGGCTCCTGAAGCTAAATCCTGCTGATGGTGAAACAATACATCCTCCAACAAAGCCCGGCGTGCGACGCGCGGAAGATTTTCCAGACGCAAAACACCGCAATGTTCTTTTCCTTCACGCCAAATCATTTCTTCAAAGTCACGGTCAGTGGTGCTTATAATCCGCTGTTCTCGGACCGCCCAACATCGGATATCCGCATCTCGCATTCTCGTATCTTTCTCGACCACTTGAATCACATCATGCCCCAAGTTTATCAACCCATCAACTAGGGAGCCGCTAGCATGGACCATCCACCAGAAATTTCATCTACGCGGCAACTCGGTCTACAATGTTCTCGCCAGCCACCAAATGGTGGGCGTAAAGCAGTGCCGCTTGGAGATCATCTGGCTCAAGGTCAGGATAATCTTCCAGTATTTCCTGCCAATTGGCTCCTTTGGCCAAAAGTTCCAGAATCATTTCCACCGAAATGCGTAAGCCACGAATCAGAGGCTTACCGCCCATAATATCCTTGTTGAAAGTAATTCGTTTTAGCAGGTTTTCCATACGGTTTACTCTAGTGTTGAATAGTCTTATAGGCAGTGCAAGTCTATTTCCGAGTGTCAAAACCGCTGAATCTCGAAAGGAACATGCCGACCACCCTAGCCGTCAGGTTGCCAAGGGGCTTTTAGGCTTGGGGGAGGTTGATGATTTTGCAGTCAGAGAAAAACATTTAAGAATTTTACCTTTTATTTATATATTTATCTCTATTCAAGGCGACGTACAAATCTCGCCGGTACGCCAGCAACTAATGTTTTTGGTTCCACATCCTTAGTCACAACTGAACCAGCAGCAACCGTCGCACCTTTACCTATTCTTACTGCTGGTAGAAGATTTGCGCCAACCCCAATTACCACCTCATCTTCTATGATTGGGCCTGAAACATGGCTAGAGTAACCTGCGCGGACAATATTATCATTAGTTGTGCCAACCATTAGGCTAATAAACACGTCAGAGCCAACGACAGCATTACCAGTAATATGGGTATTATCCATTATCTTAGTACGATCCCCTATTTTAGTATTATAATTAACAGTGACATAGCGACTAAGCACACATTTTGAACCAATGTGGCATTTTTCTCTAATTGATGCGCCATCACCTATGAGCGTATTGGAACCAATCTCTACGTCATAATAAATTACGGCATGAGGGCCTATTGAACATTCTTCGCCAATAATGACATGCAAATCGAATTCAGGCTTTCTTGCCAAAGCCCCAGCACCTTTAGGTTCCTTTCCGAGAAAAGCACCAGGAAAAACTTCAGTACGCGCACCTAGACTAACACCATCAGCAATAACCACATGCGGATGAATAACACAGCCATTTCCAATCGAAGATTTCCCAATTACAGAAAAAGGACCAATGATCACTTGCTTACCAATAGACGCATCAGTATCAACAATTGCAGTTTCATGGATTTTTGCATCATCGCCGATATTTTGTCTCACAACGCATCCACCTCAAGAAATCGAATTTTGTAAGTCATAGTATAGCTCAATAGAGGGCGAATCAAGTAACTGCCCCGTTTCACGTAGAGAATGTTCTTCTAATGTAAGCGCTCACCCCCCCTAGGAGCGCGGGCGTCTCGCCCGCTGAAATTGCGGCCAAGATGACCGCACTCCCAGGAAAAAGCGGGGGGGAGTGAACGCTTACCTTCTAATAAGGCATTCAGTGACTGCTTATCACTAAGCAAACGCAATAATCTCATGCATAGAATCGAATTCTTCTTGTGGAATCAGAAAAACTGTTCCATTATCCGAAACAATCGCGGCTTCTTCCTGTTCAAATACTGCGCGGGAAATAACCTTATTTAAATCAGCCGATGCCTGCTGCAAAGTATAATATTGCATTATCGTCACCTTAATTCATAACTTGTTACGCCGGATGCTCTATCCGGGCCGCAGTTTGTCACCAACTCTTCGCAACAAAACCCACGGCATTGCGAATTTCCAAATGATCACCGCTTTGTCCTATCACATACAAACCTTTCCGATAGGCATACTGGGCAACGCTGTCCTCGATCACCATGGCGGCAACAGCCCCTAGCACCCGCTTGCCAGCGTATGAAGGCAGCAAGCGTTTTAATTTTGCCAGCCGTTCGACATGCTCGTTGACATCATCCACACTCAATTTGCTCTTACATTCAATGGCTACTATCTCAACGTCGTTGACAACCAGCACATCAACCTCGACACCTTCATCCCCTCGCTGTGAACTGACGTTAGGATGCACCTCATGCACGTCGATGCCCTGTTGCCGGAATAGGCGCACCACAGCCGGACGTACAGCGTCCTTAATGAAATCGTGCAAGGGGGTACTTAACTTGTCGATGATGCGCGTCACTTCCTTGAGTTTTCGGTCTGTTTCTTGAAACTTTTTATCAGTATCCTGGAACTTTTTATCTGTTTCCTGGAACTTTTTATCTGTTTCCTGGAACTTTTTATCTGTTTCCTGAAATTTTCGGTCTGTTTCTTTTTGCGATTGAGCCAGTTCGCGCAAAATCGCCCAAATATCGTCAGCCATTGTAGACTCCAGTAGCATTTGCGTTTCTCTGTTCAAAGCCGTATGCCCTCCTTGGCGATTGAATAGATGATCTTTTCCGGTTGCCCCGGCTCTTTGAATAGAAGATCGACTTTGCAGTCACATAATGAATTGAGTTGATATTCTAGCAACAATTTTGTTTTCAAATCCAGCAGTGCAGTGGTTTCGAAATAGATGTCAATATCCCCCCCTTTTCTTGCGTCCTCAGTACGCGAGCCAAACAGATAAATTTTACCATTCGGATCTACCGTGTTGAGTTTCTGCCGAATGGTTGTAAGTTCATGCTCGGAAAGCCTCACTGGAAAGCCTCTACAATGGTCTCGAATTTCACATTTCATAAATTGTTGGGCTTTTCCAGCAACCAAATATAACCAGGGGTTAACCAGTGGCAATGTTTTGCTATAAATTCTGCGATGAATGCCTTTGTGCTGCCGGGCGATATCATATAGGCAATGCAATATTTGTTTGGATCACGGATCATTTTCAACGTATAGTCATGCACGACAAAATTGCGCACCAGATTTCGGAGACCCCAATAGGAATAGTGCAACTCATGATAATATATTGCCCTCCCCGTGAGTCTTACATAGCGATGGGCTAGCTGGCGGGGAATGACGGACAATAAGGGCAGGTTGTAGTGTGGTTCGTTCCACATTAACCTGTTACCTGCTGCGAAGTAACATATCCCACTGGAAACAAGGACTCGGAAGATTTCATCCATCATTCTTTGTGCATCGGGTACATGTTCATAGACGTGCGAACAAATGACTAAATCGAAAACATCATCTGAAAACTCTAGATTAAGAGCATCCCCAACACGGAACTCTAGGTTTGGTCTGTGATAGGTGTCCCCAGCATGCCTTATCGCAGCCTCATCAATATCCACTCCAACGACTGAGGCAAAATGACTCGCCAAGTAGTTGTCAATGATTCCTGTCGAGCCACCAACATTCAGCAGGCGTAGTTCGCTTAAAGGCCGCTTAAGGAAGTCTTCAAGCACAGCGACCATGGTTTGTGCCTTGCGCTCACGACCCTGAATGTCATACATACTGCCACATTGATTGGAATAACTATACTGATATCTACGCATCAAAATCTGCCCTCCGCACTAAAAATATTATTTATCGGATTAGATTGCAAGTAACCCTATTATGGCTTCCATCGAATAGAGTTTATATCGCCCGAGATATGCGGCGCGGCGGTAAAAACTTGCCACAAAGCCAAATGTACAACCCGCGTTCGCTTGCTGGCCGAGTTGGGCGGCCGCTTCGGGAGAGGGAGCCAGGGTTGCATGGCTTTTGCCCTTTAATCTTTTTGCCCATTCGACGCATAAGGCTTACTCCAATTGCGGCCTTGTTAGGCGATGCTGGACATGCGACGAGCGATCAAAAAAACACTCTTAAACCCGTCCATGTCAGGTTCGCTAGAGCATATTGGCGTGTCAAATTTTCTTGCCTTTAGATCACCAATAACTCTGTCAATGTTATAGATGTGCAATTGCATGACAGGTTCGAATATTGGGCGACGCTTTATCAAGTTTCTTAACCAATGCAGTGGGGGTAGCGCGTATCGAAGACGAACTGCTGCTCTGACAAGGTTAGGGGCACTGGATGATATAAAAAAATGAACTGCTAAGTAGCCTCCTGGCTCTACTCTATCGGCGAGTCGCTGCAATACTGAACGACCACGCGCCCATGGGATGTGTTGGAGGACTAGGTAAGAGTGAATAAGGCTAAATTCTCCTACAACGTTCCTAAACTCATCATCAGACAAGACGAAGCTGACATTGGTGATGCCGGCAGAATTAGCATTGTCAGCAGCCTCTGCAATCATGGAAGGCGAAATGTCCATGCCGACAGTATGAGCAGTGCGTTCGGCTAACGGCAAGGCGATACGACCTACGCCGCAGCCAAAATCAAGTGCTCTATTTGGCTGGAATGCTTGATTGAAATTTTTGTTTATAAGCCAAAAAACGCGTTCAATATGGTTACTCCCCGTAGCAAAAAATTCCTTTTTCACGGTTTCGTCGAGTCTATGTTTGCGAAATCTGTCGCTGCTAAGGACTCCAAAATATGGGTCTTCCGCCCCCCATCGCTCCCAATCTTTGTCTGTTCCCATGAGTACCCCCTGAATTGTGGTGTATACCATCCTTCATCCTAAATTAGGCAGTAAGCTAGACCCTACACATATGCAAGAAACACCTGTGAACGGGCTTGTTCCGGCCTACGGGTGCGTAACGTCATATTACCAGTTATCGCCTATAAATTGACGGCAATACCCATTTAATTTTCCACCTAGTGTAGGCCATGCAAATTTCTCTGCAAATTGACGGCAACTGCCCGAGGTGATCGTAGATGCATTTTGTGTAAGCAAATGCTGCACGATGACATCAGTCATGGCAGAGTAATCCTTTGGCTCAATCAACCATCCAGATACCCCCGGTTCAACAGAATCCGGCACACCGCCTACGGCAAATGCAATGGTTGGCAAGCCGTGGGCGGCGGCTTCAATTGCCACCATCCCAAAACCTTCAACATCTCCGGGTAAATCCAGACCTGGGAAAACATGCATCTGGCTGGAGAGATAAGCTTCGCTGAGGAACTTGTCATCCACCTCCCCTAGGAACATCACGTTCCCTTCTAGCCCTAGTTCGGTGACACGACTGCGAAGAGAGTTTGCGATCAAGCCCGATGGCCCGGAGACAGACTGGATTGGATCACCTCCAATCACGAGCAACAATACATCCGGGTGGCTACGGGTAATAGGCAATAAAGTGCGCTCGACAAATTCCAGCAGACCTTTACGGCGTGTTTGACGGCCGACACTGAGAAGTATGGGGCGGGCACCGGCACCGATTTCGTCTCGGAAGCTTCGGGCATCAATTTCGGACAAGTTTGGCAAATCGGTTCCGGGGTTCAATATTTCTATTTTTTCTGACGGAATGCCGGCATTGACAGCAAGCCGCCGGGTGTTTCGGCTGTTTACCAGCCAACCCTGCGAACACTTGATAATCGGCATGAAAATGCTTTGGTAAAACACGTTTTGGACTACGATATCGAGCCCATGCAAGTAGGTAAGAACCGGGATGCCACTTAATCGGCCAGCGAGAACTGCGGGCAAAGCCGCTATGCCGCTCCCAGCTATGATTAATTGGGGACGCTTGGTCAAGGATAAATAGAGGGTTATCAGGAAGCTGGCAATCAGGAATCGCCACACGGGCAAAGGGGGGCTAGTCCAGACATAGGCAGGATTTGCGCAAAATGCATCCGCACCCTTGGGGCCTACTAAAAATACTTCGTTTTCTTTCTGCAGTTCATCAAAAATATGAAAATTAAGCCTTTCCATGCCACCTCGCAAAGGTGGGAAGTTCCGGGTCAATAAGATGATTGAAGTCATATCAAATCAGTAGTTTGAAATTACCGGTCCTCACCGCTCTCCTCGATGCCCCGGTAATGCAGGGATGAAATTTGCTCGGACAGTAGGCCGATCAGGAAGGTGAACAAGGCCGACATGAGGAGTAGTAGGCTCATGTTGGTGAAGCGGGCCTGGGTGTAATAATTATAAGCATAAAGCCCGATGCCAGAACTAACTAAAAACACGCTGATCGGCAGAAACAAGCGCATGGGCGAGAAAAGTGCGCCTATTTTCAGGATAATCACAAAAAAGCGCGTACCATCACTCAAAAGGCTGATTTTGCTTTTGCCTTTTCTGGTTCCCGCGTGTATGGGTACATAGGCGACGGGAAAGCCGGCGCGAAAGAATGCCATCGTGCTGGTGGTGGGGTAGGAAAAGCCATTGGGTAACAGATAGAGGAATTTGCGGAAACGGCGAGCCCGAACCGCACGGAAGCCCGAGGTCAAGTCCTTGATGCGGTAGCCGGTCATCAGGCTGGCGAAACGGTTGTAAAAACCATTGGCCAGACGGCGCGCTAGTGAAGCATGGGAGGAGGGCATCCTGGCGCCGACGACCAAGTAATAGCCCTCATGGATTTTTTCCAACAAGCGGGGTATGTCGTCCGGGTCGTGTTGGCCGTCGGCATCCATGAACACGATGACATCGCCAGAAGCCCTGCGCGCACCGGTTTTGATGGACGCTCCGTTGCCCATGCCAAAAGGATGGCGGATGGTTCCGACCCGGTTGGCTTTGCAAACCGCAGGGGTGTCGTCGGTTGATCCATCGTCAATCACCAAAATTTCGGCTTGCTGATAGGCATGGCGCAGCCTAGGTAGCAGGGTGCGCAAATTTTCCGCTTCGTTTTTCGCGGGAAGGACGATGGATAGGGTGGATGGCTCGGATTGGGTCGGCAAAGCAAAATCCTGACGGGTTAATAGGTGTTTGTTTACTCTTTCCCAAGCTCCCGCTTGGGAATGGGGTTTTTGAAGCTCCAGCTTCCCGAAGGACGGCCAAGCAGGAGCTTGCAAGATAAGGGTTCCAAAGCTGGAGCTTGGGAACCAGCCAAGTTCCCGCTCTCGCCGTTATACATAAGGTGATTTCCAATAATGAATCCACCAAAACCGAAATGAATTGTCCACGAGAATCACAAACACCTTCTTCGCAAATCACCTTGCCAAGCTGGAGCTTGGCGTTCCTTCTGGGAGCGCCAAGCACCAGCTTGGCCTTTGGATGGGATGTTCTTTATTGGATATTACCTAAGTGTAGGATACCCGTCATTTCGGCAGGGATGCCGAAATCCAGCGTCCAAGGATGGTAACACAGGACCACGGCAGAAGTCCCTTTATTCACGAGCATTAAACTACAGGTTGGCATGTTAACTAAATCGAGCACATACATAACTAACTGGTTACCGTCCATGGCCTGGATTTCGGCATCCCTGCCGAAATGACGGCTTTTCTAGTTTGGCTGGACTTGAATATAATGATGAGTGTTTCGGTATTCAATCCCCCTTGCCATCCTTTTTCAAAGGGGGATAAATATTTTCAGAAATTTTCTTTTTGGGCGCAAGTTTATGCGCCATGTCTTCCCTGATGTTCTTCCGCATACGCTCGATCTCCATCGGAAAATCGTGACTGGCCAACACGCCGCTGGTCAACATGCCGCTGGAATAAAGCAGGTTTTCCGTGGCTTGCAAGTGCTGCAACGCCTCCGGGTAAAATCCATGGCTTGCTAATAAAGCCGTTTCCAGTAAGCCCGTATCGGGATTGGCGCTGAGTTCCAAGGCACGGGTAAACAATGCCAAGGCAAGCGTGGCGTCCTTGCGGTTTAACGCAATGATAGCTTGAAGATGGGCTAGGAGGAATTGGTTGGGTTTACTTGAAGATACTGTTGGATTTGCCAGAATCGCATCGGTCATTTGCTCTATTTGCGCTAGCGTCAAGCCATGGCATTGCTGTTTGCCTATCAGACTTATAAGGTTTTCGAGCATGTCAAAAATATTGGAATCGAAATAGACGGGGGCTGTTCCTATTAGGCGCATGGTATCGGAATAATAGTCTGCGTCATATCTGTTCGCAATACATGCAAAGGCGATGGTGTTCAGGCGGAGCTTAAGATTTTTTGGGTTTGCCGCCGTCGCTTTGGAAAGGATTTCGAAAACCTTATCATTCTGTCCCAGTTTGAAATAGACATCCGCTGCATGCCTTTGCGCCCTGGCAGACAAGGGATGTTGCCCTGCCCAAAAAAGCACAAGTTCAGGTTCGTCACCCCAAAGCTTTGCCTTGGCGGCAGTAAAGCCACCCATCATTAGCAATGCAATAACGACAATGGGTACTGCTAATTTAGGGCATGATTCGATGCCATAGACAATAGGAAGGAAGAGAAAGATCGATGCTAAATAATTACGATGTTCATAATACAGTTCCAATGGAACGGTGGTAGATTCCAGAAGATGGGCAACAAAAAAAAAGGACAGTGCCAAACTTACATAGGGATAGGATTTTTTTGTCAGAAAGGCAATCAACACTAATATGGCTAGTCCCGCCAACGAAAATAATGTGGACGGTGGACTCAGTAATCCGGTGGACACCGTGAAGTCGTCATTGAACACCGAACCGGAGTAGAGCTTTGGGACCGCCAAGTCATATAGATAACAAGCCAGCGCCCTACCTTCTGTCAGCAGACGCTCAAATGCCGTGTACCCCCTGGGGATGAATGCTGCGGCTTGGTTTGGGGTCAAAAAGCGTACCAGATAGGCAGCTAGAGCAAGTGCCGGAAGTCCGAACAAAACCCACGTCCAAACTTTGTGTGGATGTCTGCTTAGGCGGGAATCATGCCTTAAGGCAGTAAATTCTACGGTTGCCAATAGCAAAGGCAATATCGCGCCGCTTTCTTTGCTAAATAGCGCCAGTAAAGTAAAAAAACTCACCGAAGCGGTCATTAAACCATAGCCCCAATACGGGCTAGTCTGCAATTTTTCACGGCTTTTGAGGTATGCCAATATCCCTAATAAAGAGAAAAGTGCGGACAGTGATGCCATTCGCTGGATCACATAAAGCGTGGTCGAGACATGAAAAGGGTGCAACAACCAAAGGTTGGCGGCGGCCAAAGCCAGCCATTCAGAATATTGGCAAATGAAAGGGCGGGTGTTGATTCGGCAAAGCCTGAGGCATATCCAGAAAACCAACACACCATTTAGCAGATGAATCAGCAGATTGGTGTATTTGAAAGACCAAGGCATTGATGGCCAGGCAAAATCATTCAGCAGAAAGCTTAGCAACGAAAGCGGCCTTCCGGTGGGGCCGGCAATACCGGTGAACACAAACTGGACTACGCTATGCAGGTCATGGACTTGGTTGTTTGCGCCTAAGCTTTCCAGGTTTTCGAAATCATCCAGTAAAAACGGTCCTGAGAGGCCAGGCCAATAAATGAGTAGGCAAATTCCCAATAGGGCGAAAAAAAACAAACTACTGAAAATCTCAGGGGAGTAAAAAAAAGAACGCCCCTTGCGGGGCGTTCCTGTCTCAACTTGAGGCTTGGGTTCGAGAAGAGTCACAAGTTTATCGGCATGCTTGAGGCAAAAATTTGGCGGGCATAGTGCCAGCGGCGCATGTCCATTTTATTGTACCGCCTGTGCTAGTACCTACCAGCGTAAACGTCTTGCCGCCAATTTGTGCCTGGACGCTACCTGACGCTTTCATGAGAATCGTGATGGTAGACCCGGTGCCTGCTGCACCTTCGACAGTTACGGTACTGACATATTTACCCGTAACCGAAGCAGCTAGCGGGATGACCCCGTTTCCGCTTGTCGGCCATGTACCCAAGTTGGTCCATTGATCAACAATATTGGGTTGTAGACCCGACGCCAAGCTCAGACCCTCGGAAACTTGGGCTCTTGCGGTGTAATCTTGGTAAGCGGGGATGGCCACGGCGGCCAAAATGCCGATGATCGCGATGACGATCATCAACTCAATCAATGTAAAACCTTGTTGTCTGTTTGCGTTCATTTTAAGCACTCCTGCATAGAAATAGAATATCCGAACACACTTGAGGCATGCAATCGAAAAGCGCATCGGACTGTGGAAAAGCAACTTGATTTAACGCAGGGGCAAGGACCAGAAAGCCTTGGATCGAGAACAAACGGACAAGCCCCATACGCACATACTTTATATCACTAATTTACTCAAAAGTAAAGAGAGAATTTATGTTTTCAGCAATTAATTCTCAGTTTGGGCCAAAGCGATGATCGTAGCACGTCATTCCGACCGGGATGCCGGAATCCAGTCACAAGGACGTGAAACTGCGGGCTGGCACATTACCTAAATCAAACACCTGCGTAATCGGAAAGTTACCGTCCAAGGATGGCAAACTGAGGGCCACGACAGATGTCCCTGCAACCGCGAACATGAAACTACGGGTTGGCACGTTACCTAAGTCAAGCATTTGCACAACCGACTTTTTACCGTCCATGGCCTGGATTTCGGCATCCCTGCCGAAATGACGGCTTTCCCTGACTTGTGATAACGGCAAGAACTCCGCTTAGGAACCCATGACTTGGAAGCTCCTGCTTCCGGGGTGCCATGAAAGTACGGTATCCAAGTAGGGTACGCTGTGCGTACCAAGGCACTGTGCGTACCTCCAAGAATATGCATGGTACGCACAGCGTACCCTACGGTTTGGCTTTCATCGCTGGGGGTGCAAACCAATTTGCATGAATGTTGCCATGAAAATACTTTCATCGTCAGGGGTGTCAATAAGCATTTGACATGATTGTTAGGTTCGCTGCTCTATCGGTGTGTACGGGTGTTGGGTTTCACCTGTGTAGATTTGCCTTGGCCGTGCAATCTTCATGCCCGGATCTTCAATCATCTCCTTCCAATGGGCGATCCAGCCGGGTAGCCGGCCAAGGGAGAACATGACGGTGAACATGTTAGTCGGTATTTTCAACGCACGGTAGATGATGCCGGAATAAAAATCCACATTAGGATAAAGTTTCTTTTCAATGAAATAAGGATCGGTGAGTGCGGCCTCTTCAAGCGCTTTGGCAATGTCGAAGATCGGATCCCGCACCCCCAAATGGTCCAGCACCTTGTCGCAATAAGATTTCAATATTTGGGCGCGAGGGTCATAATTTCTATACACCCGGTGGCCAAAGCCCATCAGGCGGAAGGGGCTGTTTTTATCCTTGGCCAATTCTAGGTATTTCTTATGGTTGCCGCCGTCGGCATGGATGGCTTCCAGCATCTCGATGACCGCTTGGTTGGCACCGCCGTGCAACGGACCCCACAGCGCACAGATGCCGGCTGAAAGAGAGGCGAACAAGTTGGCTTTGGACGAACCGACCATGCGCACAGTCGAGGTTGAGCAGTTCTGTTCGTGGTCGGCGTGTACGATGAACAAAACATCCAAGGTTTTGCGGATCAACTCGTCCGGAAAATATTCGTTCATCGGTGTGGTGAACATCATGTGCAAAAAATTGGATAGATAGTCCAACTGAGGGGTAGTGTAAACAAAAGCTTCACCTACCGAGCGCTTGTAGGCAAAAGCGGCCAGCACCCGCACTTTGGACAGAAGGCGGGTGATGGTCTGGTCTCGGTCCTCATGGCTTTGGTCTGGCTGGAGGAGTTCCGGGTGGTAGACCGACAGCGAACAGACCATGGCCGACAATATCGCCATGGGGTGTGCATGGCCGGGGTAGGAGGTGAAGAAGCTTTTCATATCCTCGTGTATCAAGGAGTGGTGATGCACCTTGTCCTTGAAGCGGGCGAATTCATCAACCGTGGGCAGATGCCCGTAAATCAGCAGGTACGAAACTTCCATGAAGGTGGATTTTTCACACAATTCAACGATATCGATGCCTCGGTAGCGCAAAATGCCCTCGTCGCCGTCAATAAAGGTGATGGACGACAAGCATGCCCCGGTGTTGCCATATCCCGAATCAAGGGTAATGTAACCGGTTTGCTGGCGTAGACGGGTGATGTCCAAGGCTTTCTCGCCTTCGGTCCCCTCGATGATCGGTAGCTCGAAAGTTTTGCCGTCGAGTTGCAGCGTGGCGCTTTTCGACATGGTAAGTCTCCGCTTTGGTTCGTAGAAGTATTAAAGCATAACATAGGGTAGTTCGTTGGCTTTGTGGCATCGCCTAAGCTAAGGATCACGGCAATTCCGCACAACAGACAACGATCATAATCAGTGAAAGATACGGGAATTGAGCGTAAGAATCCAGAATTTGAAGCATTAAGCCCTTGGTTTGCCGGTAAATTAGCTATTGCATTTTAAGGACGCAAAGATGCGAGGGTTGCATGTTGATCGAACTTAGGTAGCGGCAGCAGTGTAAAAGGCCGTATACTGCTAGAACATTTGGCGGAACTGAAAGTCACTAGCCTTAAAGGGGGTCACTATGGCACGCTTACTCGTATTTATTTTACTGGCCTTCACAGCCTCGATTTGGGCGGCGGAAGAAGAATCCCATCCTACGCTGATTCCTATTCCTGAACAACCCGACATCCCTCCCCCCGTGGAGAGCGGGCAGCCCATGGAGCCTGATGTCACAATCAGGCGCAGGCAAAATGACACTATCGAGGAGTACCGCATCAACAACCGGCTTTATATGGTCAAGATCAAGCCCGACATCGGCCCGTCTTACTATTTGACGGACACTGACGGTGACGGTCAAATGGATGCTAGAAGCAGCGATATCGTAAAAGGGCCCAATTCAATGAATATCCCCAAGTGGGTTCTGCTGAGTTGGTAGCCGAATTTGTTTCTTAGAATGCCAACTTATATAATTTTGCAATTGGTAAATTGTCTGATCCAATGATTGTAGCTACTACACGGCACTCCCGCTAATAAGCTTAAAGAAATTCCCTTGAATACAAGTTTTGAGTCTCGCTTAAATTTACTCGTTGCAGCCGGTCGGCAGGGCCTACTAATGAATGGCCTTAAAGGTTTGGAAAAAGAGAGCCTTAGAGTCACACCATCGGGACGGATTTCAAAAATGTCCCACCCCGAAGGTTTGGGCTCTGCACTGAAGCACCCGTATATCACCACTGACTTTTCGGAAGCGTTGATTGAGCTTATTACCCCGCCTTTTTCTGACCCATCGGACGCGTTGGGGTATCTTGATTCCATCCATCGGTTTGTTTACGAAAACATTGGCGAAGAATGTTTGTGGGCGGCATCCATGCCGTGCGAAATTGACGGCGAGGGGAGCATACCCATTGCCTATTACGGCGACTCCAATAGCGGCAGAATGAAGCATGTGTACCGTCACGGCTTGGCTAGTCGATATGGCCGGTGCATGCAATCCATCGCCGGCATACACTTTAACTACTCTGTCAATGAAGCACTGTGGCCGATTTTGCAAGACTTGCTGGGGGATGCGTCGTCCATCGGCAGTTTTATCGCCGACCAATATTTTGGCTTGATCCGAAACGCCCAGCGCAATGGCTGGCTGTTGCTTTATTTGTTTGGCTCGTCGCCGGCTTTTTGCCGATCATTTCTGACTGGTCGCCAATGGATGGCATCACAATTTGAAAAATTTGATGAATCGACCTTGTTCAAGCCTTATGCGACCTCTTTGCGCATGAGCGACATAGGCTACCGCAACGATAGCCAGTCAGGTTTGAACATTTCTTTGAATAACTTGGATGAATACGTCTCTAGCCTTGTCAAGGCCATGAATAAGCCCTATCCAGCTTACCAAAAAATTGGCATCAAGGTGGACGGAGAATATCGCCAGCTTAATGCCAATGTATTACAGATATCCAACGAGTACTACAGTTCGATTCGGCCCAAACAGGTGTCAAGGTCATGTGAAAGCCCTACCATTGCACTCAAAAGTCGCGGTATACGATATATTGAACTGCGCTCATTGGATTTGGGTCTCGTCCATCCATTAGGCCTTAGCCTTACCGAAATGCGTGTGCTGGAATTGTTCCTGTTGTGCTGCTTATTGCAGGAAAGTCCACCCTTGAGCACTTTGGAAAACACGGAAATTAGCAGAAACTCATTAGATGTCGCCTGTCGCGGTCGCGCTCCGGGATTGCAGTTGTCAAGGGCCGGTAAAGCGGTGAAGCTTCGGCAATGGGCGGTGGAGTTGGTGGAAGGCATGCGAACCGTAGCTAAAATTCTCGATGGCGGAGAGTCGGAGGGAGCCTATCTCGGCAGCCTTGAATCCATATTAGGCGCAATTGACGATCCAGAGAACACCCCATCGGCTAGAATCCTGTCAGAGATGAGGGAAAACAAAGAGTCTTTCCTCGCTTATGCACTTAGAACTTCGCAACAGCACGCGGAAAATTTCCGTTCGCGGCCATTGGAAGGTGATGAAGCCTTGGCGTTTCGCCTAGAAGCCCAGGAGTCTTTAGCCGCGCAAAAGCGCACCGAAGAATCCGACAGGCTAAGCTTTGAGGACTTTCTCGGTCAATATTTTTCAAACGTCGAGTAACGGAAAATCAGCAATTCTCATTTTGGCTCAAAGCCCCGTCATTTCGGCAGGGATGCCGAAATCCAAGCCAAGGACGGTATCTAGTCACCCGATTTAAGCTATTGATAGTCTGCATGATTGCCATCCATGGACGCTGGATTTCGGCATCCCTGCCGAAATGACGGATTTATATTTATCGTTTCTAGCCCAAACTGATGAATTGCTGAAAAAATAAGCATGTTGTAGACAAATCCCCTTAATTTCGTCAAAATATGCCGCTTTCCAATAAGCTGTTGTGCAAACCGGAAATTCGACGACAAGAAACAATGCCAAACATTTTAGTTCTCAACGGTCCTAACCTAAATTTGTTGGGTGTCAGGGAGCCTGGCCTGTACGGTAGCCAAACCTTGCAGTCAATTGATGACGCTTTGACTGTGTACGCAAATGCAAGGGGCTATGCCATGGCATTTCTGCAAAGCAATGCCGAACACGCCCTAATTGACCGGATTCATCTTGGGTATTCAGAAGGGGTGGATTTCATATTGATTAATCCCGGGGCTTTCACGCACACCAGCATTGCTCTTCGGGATGCCCTTCTTGCCACAAAAATACCGTTCATCGAGGTGCATTTGTCCAATGTCCATGCCCGTGAGCAGTTTCGCAAACATTCCTATTTTTCCGACATCGCCAACGGTGTCATCAGCGGATTCGGTGCCTTAGGCTATGAACTCGCGCTGCAAGCTGCCATCCACGAACTCGAAAATAAATAAACAGGGGTCGCCAAATTATGGATATTAGAAAAATAAAAAAACTGATCGAACTGATCGAAGAGTCGGATATCGCTGAAATAGAAATACATGAGGGAGAGGAGTCTGTTCGTCTTAGTCGCTATTCTGCCAACCAGCATGTGGTCAGCCACCTTCCAGCTCAGCCCCATGCCCAACTCCAAGCGCACATACCGGCCGGACCCTTAGTTCCCGAGGAACCACAAGGCCATATGGTCCGTTCCCCGATGGTGGGAACTTTCTACCGTTCGCCTACACCAGGCGCGAAGTCCTTCGTCGAAATCGGCACAAGCGTCAAAGTGGGTGACACGCTCTGCATCATTGAGGCGATGAAAATCCTGAACCCGATCAACGCCGACAAGGAGGGTGTGATAGCTAAAGTATTGGTGGATAACGCACAGCCTGTGGAGTACAACCAGCCGCTGTTCGTCATCGAGTGAGTGTCATCGCCTTATCAACGCGTTTGATTTGGTTTTACTTATTCTCCCTGTCCTTTCAATCAGGTATCTATCCATGCTTGGTAAAATTGTTATCGCCAACCGAGGCGAAATCGCCCTGCGCATTTTGCGCGCTTGCCGTGAACTCGGAATCAAAGCGGTGGCTGTCCACTCGGAAGCCGACCGCGACCTTATGCATGTGCGCCTCGCCGACGAACACGTCTGCATCGGCCCTGCCGCATCCAGGGATAGCTACTTAAACATCCCTGCGATTATTAGTGCGGCGGAGGTCACCGATGCTGTGGCCATTCATCCTGGTTATGGTTTTCTGTCGGAAAATGCCGATTTTGCCGAGAGAGTCAACCAAAGCGGTTTCATCTTCATTGGTCCCAAACCAGAAACCATCAGGTTGATGGGGGATAAGGTTTCAGCTATTGAAGCCATGAAGAAAACCGGCATCCCCTGCCTGCCGGGCTCTGACGGTCCATTAGGCGACGATTACGATGAAAATCTGCGCATCGCCCGGCGCATCGGCTTCCCGATTATCATCAAGGCGGCTGGCGGCGGCGGAGGTCGTGGCATGAGAGTGGTGCATAGCGAGGCCGCTTTGCACAGTTCCATCACCCTGACCAAGGGCGAGGCGGGTGCCGCATTCAATAACGATACGGTCTACATGGAGAAATTCTTGGAGAATCCGCGCCACATCGAATTTCAGGTCATCGCCGACTCTTATGGCAATTGTGTGCATTTGGGGGAGCGGGACTGCTCCACCCAGCGCCGCCACCAGAAGGTTATCGAGGAAGCCCCTGCCCCCGGCATTTCAGGGGAAAGGCGGCAACGGATGGGCAAGCGCTGCGTCGATGCATGCAAGGAATTGGGCTATTTAGGGGCCGGTACCTTTGAGTTTCTTTACCAGGATGGCGAATTCTTCTTTATAGAAATGAACACCCGTGTCCAAGTGGAGCATCCGGTCACTGAGATGATTACCGGTTTCGACATCGTCAAGGAGCAGTTGCGCATCGCCGGGGGCGAGGCCTTGTCCATTCGTCAGGAAAATGTCAAAGCCACCGGCCATGCCATTGAATGCCGTATCAACGCCGAGGACCCCACCAACTTTCTGCCGTCACCCGGTTTGATTGAACAATTCCACATGCCCGGCGGTCCAGGTATCCGGGTTGAGACCCATATTTACAATGGATACAGGGTGCCTCCCTACTATGACTCCATGATCGGCAAGCTCATTGCCCATGGCGACACCCGTGACAGTGCCATAGCCAGGATGCGCACGGCACTCAACGAGATGGTCATCGGCGGAATCAAGTGCAATATCCCCCTGTTACTAGACATTATCAACGACAAGGCGTTTCAGGAAGGCAGCCAGAACATTCATTTCTTGGAGAAAAAACTAGGGACCAAGCATTGATGTGGCGGCAGTTGTCGGTAGCGGCCGAGGAGGCCCAAACTGAATGCTTATCCGACCAGTTCTTTGAGTTAGGAGCCCTGTCGGTCAGTTTTCAGGATGAGGGCGACCAGCCACTATTTGAACCCAAACCGGGAGAGATTCCTCTCTGGCGCAAGACACGCGTGATCGCTTTGTTTGAAGAAGAAGTCGATCTAAGCCAAGTGCGGTCTGCCATTTGTGACAGCTTGGCTGCCGGGAGCTTGGTCGATTGGCACGAGGAGGAAATTCAGGATCGGGCTTGGGAGCGGGCATGGCTGGATCATTTCAAGCCCATGCAATTTGGACGGCGTCTTTGGATTGTCCCCACTGGCTTTGAATTGCCCAAACAGGAGGGCGCGGTATGTGTCAATCTCGATCCGGGTCTGGCTTTCGGTACTGGCACCCATCCGACCACCGCGTTATGCCTGCAATGGCTGGACGGCCAAGAATTACAGGGCAAGACGGTCCTCGATTTCGGCTGTGGTTCGGGTATTTTGACCATAGCCGCTTTGCTGTTGGGGGCGCAGAAGGCTGTGGCTATCGATATAGACCCGCAGGCACTCACTGCAACTATCGACAATGCCCGCAAAAACAGCGTTGAAGAAAAGGTTGATTGTTATTTACCCAGCCGGATGCCCAAGCTAAAGGCCGACCTACTACTTGCCAACATCCTTGCCAACCCCCTCATCGAACTGGCAGGGCAGTTGGCGGACACTGTCCGTCCAGCAGGGGCAATAGTCCTTTCTGGCATATTGCGGGAGCAAGCCGAAGAGGTCATGTCCGCTTACGAAGCACATTTTGCCATGGAGGAACCGGTTTATCTTGAGGATTGGGTTCGCATTGCCGGGGTTCGTCGTAGTGGGTAAAAGTAAAGCGATTTCCAAGGGACTAATTTCGTGATTCTATCGCACCCTGATTGCGATCTGTCAACCCGCTAAAAAGCAATATGGGTGCACCAAGGCAATAAATGAAAAAGAACGAAAAACAAAAAACACGACAACAGCTTGAGCAAATTGACTGTCCAACACCTTTCGCCGTATAAAGAAAAATGGGAAAAGCAATTCGATCCTAACAGGACAACCAGCGGATTGCTGGAAGACGGATCCACGCACCCCTACGATGAATAAGGAAATAACATGAATCTTCATTCCATACTAGTTATTTATGTCGAACTGGCCGTTCTGTGGTGGCTGTATGCATGGCTATATTATGGCTACCGCACAGACTTGCTCAGGTTAAGGCTGTTCATTATCCGCGACAGGCTGTTTGACGCGGCAATGAAAGGGGAGTTAGATTTCAATAGCCTTGCTTACAAAAGAACTCGCACCACATTGAACGGGGCATTACGCTTTGCGCACCGACTTACCCTGAGTAAATTGCTTATCACTGCCATATGGATGCGCCGCAAAGACCCTAACGCCACAGAACGCCATCACCAAGCAACACGGCTTGCAATGCAGGGCTTGACGATGGACCAGAAGCGTTTGCTATTGAATGCGCAAGATGAAATTCGTGTCGTGATGCTAACCCATGTGGCGCATGTATCGTTGCCTTTGTACCCGTTGGTAATGTTGTTTAAGTTTGGGTTGCGCTTGCATTGGTGGCGAGAAAGCCTAGTAAAGCGCAAAACGTTGGGCCGCATGAAAGAGATCGAGGCCCATGCCTTTGACCTAGGTAATCAAAATGACGGTCTCTATGCCCATTGAAAAAAGAAGGTAAGCCGCAATAGCCATGTCGGGCGCGTATCTTTGCGTTGTACCCGACGTTGGGGTGTGGTGCGAATGGAAAGAATGGGGTGCGCATAGTAGGTCCGGGCGGAACCATGGACGGGTTCCGCCGAATGTTATGGGTCTGTCGCCAGCATTCGGCGGATCACATCCCTATATCCGCCCTACAAGGCCGTAGATACTGCCATGCAGCGTCACTTTAGTGCCTGACTGAAAAGAACAGGGCGGATTTAACATTACAAAATCGATCAACGAAATGAAGCGTAAGGTCTAAAATTCCGAAATTCACTAAAAATCATAAACTATCAACAGCTACATAAAACTCACTATCCCTGCGGAAAGGTTTTGGTGAGGGCGAATCGAAAGTTGCTTTACCCAGTTATCAATATTTTTTCCCCGCCGCGTTTAAAAACGGTAACATGACCCCGAAAATCAAGACCAAGGCGCAGCCGGTCAATGCCTTGGCATCGGGTGTGCGGGAAAACAGCACCACACCCCAGGCTAGGCTTAACACCGGGCTGAGATAGCTAGCTGCGCTGACTAAGGCGGCGGGGGCGCTTTGATAGGCTATGGTCATATACAATTGTGCAACGCTGGCAGAAACGCCGCCTGCCAATAGAAGAAGCCACACATCTGCACTGCTTGGCAAACGATAACCATAATTGCCGAAATAGACCAGATGGATGGCTGCACCGAATAGGCAAAAATAAAATATGACTGATTTTGCAGTGTTGCTGCGCCCCGCCTTTGCTACCATCAGATAGGCGAGGGCGGCTAGAAAGCCTGTTCCCAAGGCCATGGCGCGCCCCAGAAAATCGCCGCCATCAAAGCGCGGCTCGAACAATAAGGCAAGTCCGGCCATCGCCCCCAAAATGGCAAGCCAGACTAGTGCTGAGTTTTTCTGTTGCAACACCCAAGGGCCGAGCAATGCGACAAAAAAACCGCTGCTGGCTGCAAGGAATGCACTTTCGCCGGGTCCTATCATTTGAATGGAGGCGAACGATAACATCAACGCCAAGCTTCCGAACAAGCCACGCAACCACAGCGACAGACGAAAATCCCCGAACAGCTTTAGTAAATCGCCTGCCAACAAAGCCGGCACCAGCAAAATTAGCAGGTTGATGAGGATACGCACAAAGCTGACCACGGCGGAGGGCAGTTGCGGCTCGCAAAGGCCGATGGCGTAGACGCAGACATTCATCAGCGAAAACATCAAGCTGGCTACGATCATGCAAACTAGTCCGCGTAACTGTTCGGAACGGGGAAAATAAACAGGGATGGATTGGGGTTCGGTTTTCATGCGCAGCAGCTTACAGTGTTGCGTAACATCGGTTACAGCGTTTTTAATGTCGATTGATTACTTTGTTTATCGTTGGCGGCAAAGGGTTGCCGCCCTACGGCCCTTGTTACGCAGTAGGTCGGCACCCTTTGCCGACATTTAACCGTTCACTCCCCCCTGGGAGCGCGACCATCTTGGCCGCCATTTCAGCGGGCGAGACGCCCACGTTCCCAGGAAAAGGCAGGGGGAGTGAACGCTTACGCCGACACGGGCGTATATATGTAAGTAACAAATAGATTTAGAAAACGCTGTAATCATATCATCCGGTATCAGTCACTAATTTCGAGAGTGAACATTATGGAACCAATTCTTCCGTCCGCAGCCCCCTTGCTTCCGGCGTTACTTAGCGCATTTTTGCTCACCTTGGCGATGAGTTTTCTGCTTGGCTTGGGTTTGCGCGAGTATTACCTAGTCGCTAAGAAAACCTATTATTTCGGTTCAACCCGCACCTGCACCTTAATCGGCATCCTAGGTTTCGTATTGTTTCAATTACAGCCGAATGGCTGGTATTACCTCGGTGGGCTTTTGGCTTTGACGGTGCTTCTGGGCATTTACTACCAAGCCAAGGCAGCCCTGCAACAACCTGGCATGATCGGCATTCTGATCGCCATTTTATGCTATCTGATTGGACCAATCGCCTTGGGTTTCCCCGGCTGGTTCCTGATCCTATTTACCATATCGACCTTATTCGTGTTAAATGCCAAGGAAAAAATCAATCTGCTTACCGAAAAGTTGGGCAACGAGGAAATCGTCAGCCTAGGAAAGTTCCTTGTGCTGTCCGGTGTCATCCTGCCGTTGACACCGCAGACGCCCATCGCCGATTTCATCCCGGTTTCTTTCCATCAAACTTGGCTGGCGGTCGTAGTCATCAGTGGTATTTCCTATTTGGGCTATTTGGTACAGACTTATTTGCTGAAGGGGCAAGGTATCTTGTTGACCGGGGCCATTGGCGGGGTTTATTCCAGCACGGCAACCACCGTAGTGCTGTCTAGGCAATCCAACAACTATCCTGCCGGTTCCAATGCGCCAGCCGCCGCCATCGTGTTGGCGACGGCGATGATGTACCCTCGTTTGTTAGTCGTGATAGGAATATTCAAGTTTTCCCTAGCCATCGCCTTGCTACCGGTTTTCTCTGGTCTAGCAGTACTGGGCGGGGGGCTGGCCTTTTGGCTACAGCGTGGGAATGCCTCTGCCAAAAATCCATTGACTGTGACCACCAGCCCAAAAAACCCATTGGAGCTGACCTCGGCATTGTTTTTTGCCTTTCTCTTTATGGTGATTACTGCGGTCACTAAGTACAGTATAGGACTTTACGCCGACCGGGGTTTGATTTGGATGTCATTTTTCGCAGGCTTTGCCGATATTGATCCTTTCGTCCTTTCTCTGGTGCAAGGCAAGTTCGTCGCCGGGCAAGGCATACTGCTCAAGGCCATCGTCACTGCGACGGCAAGCAATAACTTGCTTAAAGCCGTCTATGCAATCGCACTAGGTGGTCGCCATACAGGATTTTTGGCCGGCGGTACGCTTGTCGGGCTGGCCTGTTTGACCATTGCTTATGGAATTTTGTGGGGGTGAATACGGCAATGCTGTCTCGGTTTATAAAACCGAGTCGGTCTTGGTGGAGTCAATAATATCGAGAATTTCATTTTTCAAGGATATAAATAGGTCAACTTCTTGCTTCAAGTTATCGAAAAGATTTTCAAGAATTTCAATGTGTGCATTTTTGCACAAAGCGGATTCCAACGACGCGGCAATCTGACGTATGCCTGCCAAGCCAGAAAAACTTGCCGAACCATTAATTTTATGGACAGAAAGTCTCGCGGTTTTTCTGTCTAGAGCAGCCAGTGCCGTTGCCGCATTGTTCATACACTCCGGCAACTCTGTGAACAATTTATTTGCGATTACCCTAGCCAACCCAAGATTGCCCCCTGTTTTTTCAATAATTGCCTGAACATAACTGTCGGAGGTGACTTCTGTCGCGGACGTGGTGACATTAAATTCTTTAGAAGCAAGAGCCTTGCGGACCCGATTAATCATTTGTTGATGTGTAACCGGTTTGATCAGGCAATCGGAAAAACCATTGCGGATGATAGCTTCCCTTTGTTCTTGATCGCAGAAGGCGGTAATCGCAATAACAGGAATATGTTGGTTGGGTCCAAGGCATTCGCGGCATTTCTTCAACACCGTTTGACCATCCAAATAGGGCATTTGCAGGTCGAGGAAGATGATGTCGAAGGGTTCTTGCCGAATCTTTTCAAGCGCCTCATTTCCATCGCAGGCATCAATGATTTCTGCCCTAAAGTTTTCCAGTTGAGCTCGCAAAAGCAGCCGATTAATTTCATTGTCGTCGGCTACAAGAAATCTCATCAGCCGTCCGGCCTTAATGCGGGGGAGCTTTTGCTGCAATTCTGTGGGATTAATGCTTATATCCCTCTGATCAAGCAAACCCAGGGCTTTGCCTAGCGTTTCGCTGCCGACAGGACGTTCAAAGCTGGAGATGCACCGCTTCCTATAGTATCTGACATGATGTCTGTTTCCACTTTGCAAGAGCAGGATCGGTTTGATCTGCCTTTGATTGCACCATTCCAGAGACTCGGCCAAAGGTATGTTGCCCGGTTCTGAAATTGATGTGATGCCATAAGCGATGCACTCTAACCCTCCCCCGTGGGGGGGCAATGCTGTTGAATTAAGGAGTAGGTCGGCATCCCTATGCCGACTGGGCATACGGTTTGTCTCGGCGGCAAAGGGTTGCCGCCCTACGATTTTGTACTTGAGCGTGCTTAATTCAACAGTATTGCCGTGTGGGGAAGGAGAAAATTCAAGAGCATTAGCCACCTTTTCGTACCACATGGTTAACGCGTGTTGGTCAGCGAAAGCCATAACCCTTGCCCCAAGGCTTTCCAGTTGCTGGCACAATGCTTGTCTAGTCAGGCGGTCTGGTTCGATCAGCCCTACAAGCAATTGTGGAGGTGTCTTCTGATTCTGTTGATCAAGCCAGTCCAGTGGAAGGTCGAACCACAGGCTGGTTCCTTTACCCAAGCGGCTGGCAATATGGATTTCCCCACCCATGCTTTGCACGATGTTCTTGGCTATGCTTAGACCAAGCCCCGCCCCGTTTTCGGCGCTAACCGCCAATTGCCCCAATTGCTGAAAAGGCGAAAATAGCTTGGCTATGTCCTTTGGAGAAATGCCACAGCCTGAGTCCGACACAGAAAAAAACAATCGTTCACGGCCCTTGCGAAGCAGTGTCCGAACGCGAATTACAATTCTTCCGTGTTGGATGAACTTTATCGCATTGCCGAGTAAGTTGGCTATAACCTGCTGAAGCCTTACGGGATCGTTTTCAATAGTTTTGGGAACGTTTTGGTGTATCCAAAGAATGACAGGCGTTTTCCTATGCTGTACACATAGCAAAGAAACAATATCTTCCAGTGTAGGCCGTAGCTGGAACCTTTTAAAATCCAAACAGATTTTGCCAGCCTCAAGTTTGGACAAGTCGAGTATTTCGTTGCTGATGGTCAGAAGATTTTTGGCCGAACGGGAGATCAACCCTAGCTTTTCAACTTGCCCTTCATCCAGCGGGGATTTTGCAAGCAACTCGGCAAAGCCCAGGATGCCATTCATCGGAGTGCGAATTTCATGGCTCATCTGCGCCAAAAAGCGCGACTTAAGTTCGGTTTGCGCATCAGCCATGCCTCGCGCCGTTTCGAGTTCCCCGTTGCGCTTTTCTAAAGCAGTCAGCGTTTTTTGCAAGCGGAGGGTTGCCTCCTGCACCTGCCGTTCCAGCGAATCCCGGTTTTTCTTCAATTCGGCGGCCATGGCGTTGAACCCCGCCTGCAAATAGGCCATTTCCCCCTTGGCCATGGGTTCTATGCGCACATCCATGTTGCCTCTTGACATCTCGTGGATGGCTAAAGCCACCGCCCTCACAGGTTCGCTGATAGCCCGGCCCATGCGGCGGGCAATCCATGCGGCTGACATCATTCCGGCCAATAACATCGCCAAGCCGGACAAAAGGGTGTTCCGTTGCTGCCGGAAGGTATTGCGCTTGGATAGAACCAAGCTGACACTACCCAGTCTTTCACCGCCACTAAGCGAGGCGGGGGATTTAATGTCAGCGGTTTGCAGAAACCAGTCGTCTTTTATTTGGAAAATCTTTTCCGATGCGTTTGTTTGCGTTGCCAAGGTTTTACCTTGGCTGTCGAAAATTTCCACTTTGATGACATCGTTTTCCTTTGCGAACGAATTGGCGAGATTTTGCAAAATAGCATGTTCGCCAGAGGCCATGTGCGAGGCGGAAGCCATGGCAAGTTGACGGATGGCGAGGTCGCAACGGGTAGTGAAGTGTTGGTCCAAGTCGGCGGTGCGGACCTGTGTGAAATACGCTACCAGCACAAGGCCAAGTAAGCCCGTAGGTAAAACGCCCAATAGCGACAAGCGCATTTGAATGCCTGGCATGATCGTCATTTCTCCGCCCGCTGCTTCGATTGTACGCTAATGTGATACTTGAAACTTGACGTGTAATTGCTATGTAAAGTATTATGACATGGTTTATACAATGGCAAAACGGGGCGTAGCGCAGCCTGGTAGCGCACCTGACTGGGGGTCAGGTGGTCGCAGGTTCAAATCCTGTCGTCCCGACCAATTAAAACAAAGGCTTACACGGTTTAATCCGGTAAGCCTTTTTTCATGTAAGCACTATGTAAGCACTTGAAATAGACGGGACGATTTTTTTATTTCGGCTAGTCTCAATTTTGATGGCTGTATGCTAAATTAAACAAGGGATAGAGTGCGACAAATGAGCTTTGGCAGGGCATGGTGAGTGTTATTTCGCCCGAAGTGTAGTGTATAAATGCTTTAGGGAGCATACGCGATTTGACCATATTTGGGCTAAGTAATTATCTTGGCTGTGATCCGCGACTAAGGAACGATGGAACGAGTGCTTTATGGGAAGTTGGCAAGGGCTTCAAGACACCCGGATTCTGGGTTTCTTTAGCCGCTAAGGCCCGCAATGAGGGTGTACCATACCGACAACTTAGGTTCTCTGATGACGATGGACGGCGCTACAGTGAGGCAATGAAGCTACAAGTAGTTCTTGATGGCGTGGATGACTATCCTTATTCAAGACGAAAACAAGGACAAAACTACAGCCCGCTTGTCCTGCTAGAAAATGAGGAATCCACCGATAGCGCAACCCAAACAGTCAATGGGTGTATCCGAAATCATTTCGCTGGCCTAGGATTTGATGCGTTTACGGACAAACTTTGTGGGGTCGTGGGTGATTTGCATGACAATGTTTGGTCTCATGGAAAGAGTACGGGGTTTTCGATGGCTCAGAAATGGAAAAAGCCACGCTCAACCAATGATGTCATGTTTGAGTTTGCCCTTGCGGATTGTGGGCTTGGCTTTCTAAGGGAGTTAAGCAGGGTCGGTCTCAAGATTGAAGATGATGCCGAGGCCATTGAATGGTGCATTGTAAAAGGCCATTCATCCAAATTAGTCAACGAGAAGCAGGATGATGGTTGGGCACAGAGGCTTCCCCCTGACTTAATGGGTTGCCCTATGCCTATTGGGGTTGGCAGAGTCAAAGAGTCTGACAATCATCATCAAGGCTTGGGGCTTGCAAAGTTGATTTCCCTCGTGGATGAATACAAGGGTTCGCTTTGGTTGGCGACTGGTCGTGCAATGCTTACCATGAAACCAGAAAAAAGCGAGTTTATATCTCTGAAATTTCCGTGGAAAGGCGTTTGCATAGCTTGCAGATTTGATGGCTCCTTGGTCAAACAATATCAAACAACACAAAAAAATGATGAACTCACTGACACACTAATGAAGTTATTGGGAGGTGGCGATGAAAACGAAAGTATTTAGCCCAGAAGGGACTGATCTTGCATCTCGCCGGACAGCAGCGCAATTAAGAAACCAAGTGACAACCGTTTTGCAATCTGGCGAGAAGGTGGCGTTTGACCTATCGAATGTCGTCAGTATATCTGAATCATACGCTGACGAGCTTTTTGGCGTATTGGCGCTTGAACATGGGATAACCGAGTTTGTCGAGTCTATCTCGATTCGCAGCGCGTCCCCTGTCGTATTACGCCGTATAGCCGAGTCCATCAAGGAAAGATTGGATCATGAAAAGCTTCAAGAAACTATTCAAACCCTTGTTACCGCCAAGCATGTGCAACAATCGCAAGCGTTGAGGAATGCACTAAAGTAAGCCTTTATAATCCGGTTCCATAACTCTTCCCAACTCTCTAAGAAATAGGCCATCACATAACCGCGAAGGCGGTCCCAAAACGATACCTTGGTGCGCCTGGAGTCTTGCGCCTCCTTAAACAGGGGGCATCCCAGCGCTTGTATTTGGTCCACTAAAAAGGCGAGAAAGGTCAAACTCCAAAATTGGTCGCCAAATTCTCTTCGCCATGACCGTAATTATGCTCTAAACAATAGCCCTGGTCCTTCAGCGTGTTAAACGTCTCGTTTTCTATTTTCCAGCGTGCGCGCCCTCCCCGGACGATTTTGGCCACTTTTTTCGGCGTTATCTCAATATCCGTAATCCAGCTAAAGTTTTGGACTTTATTGCCTTTGACCTCCCAATATTCCACCATGTTGACAAGCAGGCCGGGGTAGGTCGCATTGAGGCCAAGGCCGTTGGCAAAGCGGTATCCGTGCAACACGCCCTGCGCGTCCGTGACCTCGATTTCCTGGGTCGTGCCGGCTTTCTTGCCGGCGTCCAGTTGCTCGAACAGGTAGGCGTTCCCTACCGGCTTGGCATCGATGATATGGCTGTAACCCAATGATTTCAGAAGCTCTATATGCGGCCCGTTGGCGGACAGGGCATCCTCGACGACAATCACCCGCAACTCGGGGTGGTCCTTTTTCAGCCTCGGCAACAACCGCAATCGCGGCAATCGCCTTGTTGAGCATACTGTCAATGTCATGCTTCAAATGTTTGAGTGGCGGAACCTCCTTGCCTTCTTCATCCAGCCAAGCCTCATGCCAGCGGGCGCGTGGTGGAACGAAAATCGTGTTCGGAAAGCGGCGACGAGTCGCCGCACTCCACACTTGGTGGTCTTAACGATGACCAAGGCCGATTTTTGGCATCCCTAGCCGCAACGCCCAAAAAACTGATTGGGGGCGGAAAGGCCAGGGAACGAAACATTAGTTGAGTAATTTAATTGGTAATAATACCTTTTTTGTTGGCAAAATGGATGTATCATAATTTTAAAAATGGCTGTCAAATGTAGACAAGATTGCCCAATAATTCTCATTTGGCAAAAACCATTTTGCCGTAAAAGGGCGGGTTAGGTGCGCATACCAACAGACTTGAAGCTAAGTTTGACTTTGACGCGCACCGTAACCCGCCATGCCGCCCCCTTTGTCGGGTTACGGCGCACACAGGGTTGAAGCTTGGGGGCAGGATTTCGCTAGGTGCGCCTAACCCGACCTACGGAATTTTGCCAAAATGAGAATTTAGCGCTTTGGGGCTGTCAGTGCCTGACACTGAATCAGCCAAAGCTATGAGTGTTTACAGGTTATTGCCAAGCGTATATTTCGATTGGCCTATCATTATTAGGAGTTATCGATTATGAGCGGACCAAATTCATTGCCAAAATACAAGGACTGCGAGTATTCCTTGTTCATCAGCTATGCCCACGACGACGACGACAGCCAAAATAACTGGGTCACGAATTTGGGAAACGCCATTCAGAAGCGCTTGAAAGGCGCGGATACGGGAAATTCGAATAAGGGTATCTATTTTAGCAAGAAAAATGGCGCAGCGTCAGGGAATCTAGACGATGCATTGCGAGAGGGGGTCAGGAAAAGCTTCGCTATGCTGTTGGTAGTGGGTAAACAGTATCTTGGCTCAGGCTGGTGTCAGAAGGAATTGGAATACTTTTACGAATATTTTGGGAAAGAAGGTTTTAATTCAAGACTTTATATCGTCGCAATGTCCGAAGAGGCCATTACAACAGCAAAAGGCGGCCTAAGCCCGGAGTGGGGTAAGCTTGCCGAGAATGAGCAAGTCTGGATAAACATGTATGACGATTCAGACAAGAACGAACCCATCTTGGCCGGGGCCAATGCTGATGGGTCGTTTAGCGACCCATTTTTTCAAAAGGTCAAAAAATTTACCAAACCCCTGATCAACGCGATTGAAACAGATTTGAGAAGTGATAACGTTGAAACAACGGGGGGGGGCGGCACTGGCAATGCACACTCAAACCCAAAAACCATGCCGAAATTGATCGATACTAAGCCCAAAATCGCACTGGCACCCACCACCCCAGAACTTGATGAGTGTGCAAAGACACTGGCGGAGACGCTTACCAAAGCAGGGGCTGAATGTTTCCATATCGACAAAGCCTTGTTTGCCAATTATGATGATGGCAGTGAGAAGACTGGCAAAGCTTTACGTGACGCATTGAGCGGAGCAGACTTGCTCGTCGTGCCTTATCAAGAAGACACCCCCTTATTTGGGGGTCTCAAGGCCGGTGGGCATATCGGCATCTTGGATAAAGAATGGAAGGCGATCAACAAACCCTCTAGCATCGTGTGGTTCAGACCCCTCGATCTACCACCGGATGTCACAGACCCTGACGTGTATAAAAAACATTCTGGTGTACTTAGCAGCCTCAAACCCTTGTATGAAACCCCAGAAGACATCACCTCGTTGATCTTTGGGCCGCAAAAAGGGGTACCCAAAAAATTCATCGTGTGTGTCCAGGATAGCGGCAATAACGATTTGTACACTCCCTTCGTGGATAATATCGCTGAAGTGTGGGCAAGGGTATCCTCGAAGTGGACTGATAAAAACGCAACACAGCCGCCTGAACTAGAATGCAAACCATTGTATCTCGATAGATCGTTCGACATAGATGCAGCCTGTTTCTTCTTAATGTCCTTCTACGAGAATGAGCACCCCAATACAATTCAACCCGCAATCAAATATATCAATGAAGCGCTGGATAAGAACGATGAGGACAAGGAAAAAAAAACTGGCATCCCTGCTAAGCCCCGTTCTAAGAATCTTGGTCGGATCGCAGTCGTGATTAAAAAGGAAGTGACCCAGGTGCCCCCCCCCTCGAATGCTTGGCCATTCTTCAACTGCCTTCAAGACAATGAGAGTTATCCCCCGGGTCTGGATCTGAAAACCCCGATAGGGGAAGAATTGCCAGCGGAAAATAAACTAGAAAACTTTCTCGCTAGTGTGCTGAAATATTATCAGAAACCTCAAGTCAAACAGAATTGCAATCAACACTAGAATGCAACCATGACATCGCCTGAAAATAAAATCGCCACCGAACCCTCGAAGAAGACTTTCCGCTCACCGTATCCGGGACTCAAGCCATTTCAAGAAGAGGATTTGGAGTATTTTTTCGGGCGAACAACCCAGATTGCTGATATCGTCGAGCGATTGGAGACCAGCCGGTTTGTCACGGTAATTGGCGGTTCCGGTTCTGGCAAATCGTCCTTGGTTTTGGCCGGTGTCATCCCCCTGCTACGAACCTCGTCCCTGCGCCGCAATTTCGCTTTCCGTGAAGCCGGCAATTTCTGGGTGTCGGTGATAACCACCCCCGGCACCAATCATGGCTCAGACGATAGCCCTATTCGCCGTTTGGCTCGGAAATTTTGCGGCTTATTGAATCCGGTGCCTAGCAGCAGCCCGGATTCTAGCAATAGCGAAGAAGCGCGTCTCGACCACTGTGTGGAATTGCTCCGAAAGCCCAATGGATTGAACGAGATGGTGAAAGCCTACGGACGGCAGTTGAAGGATAACGGCGGGGTGGACCTGTCACAAAAAATTCCGTCAGAAGACTCCTCTGGTGAAGCGCGTTTTTTGGTCAACATCAACTTTCTGTTTTTAATCGACCAATTTGAGGAATTGTTCCACCCAAGCAATGATAATAATGCTGAGGTAAAAAAAGATTGCGAGCATCTGGTGAATCGCATCTTCGATCAGTTCAACGATAAGGACAAGTGCCTGCAAATATGCGTTGCCCTGACCATGCGCAGCGAGCATCTCGACGACTGCCAACGCTACTTGGGCCTTCCTGGTGCCATCAATAAAACGTTCTATCTCGTTAATCAGCTCTCTCACAAAGAGATCGAAGAGGCGATCAGAAAACCCGCACAACGCTTCTTGCAACAGCAATTCATGGAGGCTTACCGGCAGGCTGAAGATGCTGGTTCAGAGGATTTAGATGATTTAGAGGACACATGGCCCGCCGAAATTCCTTTTGATAAAAACTTGGTTAAACAGATACTCGAAGATGTTGACAAAGTCAGAGCCAAGGCGGAACATGCCGACCACCTGCCATTGCTGCAACATCTGCTCTTCTGGACTTGGCAATGTGCAACGCAGCGCAATAAAGGCAAGCCAGTGCCGGATGCCGTGACCTTGTCCGATTTGCGCGAAGCAGCCTATGCTGATTTTCCCAAAGGCGAAGAGTCGAACCCCAACATGCTAACTGCTTGCCTAGATTACCGTTGCGAAATGATTTTCCGGGGCCACGAAGATAAACAGAAAGATTGGGAGGAAGTTTTCCGAAACTTGGCTTTCAAAGAACCCAATACCGGCTACTATACCCAAAAACGCGCATCGCATGATAATTTACAAAAATGCCTGTCAGGAGGTTTACCCAAGGACCAAACCTTGCAGGGTTATTTGTCTCCTTGGCTAGAACCCCACGGTTATTTGTATTGGGACGAAGATAGTGCTACGGTCAAGGTGGCCCATGAATCCCTGATCAGACGTTGGAATAGTTTTCGGAAATGGGTGGACGATGACGAAAGAAAATTTCAGGCCTACATGAAGCTGCTGGAGGAATGCCTGCCTTGGCAAGATAATCCTTGCGATGCAAACCTTAGTATCGGGCCTACATTGCAACGGTTTGTGGATTACAACCTCTCCGATGCATTGAAGAACGAAAATCTCTGCAGCCGATTCGGCGAGTTGCTCCAGCTAGACCGTGATGGCGGACGCTTGCAGGACGCGGTTGAGGATGCCCAAATTTTTCTTCAAAAATCGGAAGAAAAAGAAAAAAACGACGAATATGAGAAGCTCCAGAGCCAGCAGAGGATGGCGGACCAAAAAGCTGAAACGGAATTGGCTAACGCCAGAGCTGAAAAGGCGACAGCGGAACAAGCGCGTGCCAAAGCGGAGAGCGTTTTAAGCAAAAGGACAGCCCGTTTCTTATGGGGCATCTGTATTGTCGTAGTCATCTTCCTCGTTGTCTCTATCCTCGATTGGCAAATGGAAAAGAAAAATCGCCAGTTCCTCACCGTTTACGCCATTGCCGCAGAAACCCAAGACGCTGTAACATCCCAGCTTTGGTTCAATACCTGGGACGGGCCAAAATTGCCGCTGTCGTACTTAAGTAAAGCGATAAAAGCAGAAAACGATTATATCCAAAAATATAAGTTACTAGAAAGCTTTAAGCAAATTACTAACATATTATCTGGAGATAAGCCTAATATCTCGGATTATATCAAACTGGGGGCCGAAATCAGAACAATCGATAGTTTGCACTCGGTGCTGTTGAATAATGCTTGGACTCTCCCAAAATCGTATAATGTCACGCTATCAACCGACAATGATGCAAAACCGACAGATTGTGACTACATAGAGGCGGAAACCCAACCTCCCCCCCTCGATATTGGCCCCCTTGCCCCTATGAGCGAGGGCAGTTTGGATGCCAAATTAGTAGGCGAGACACCCTCGCTCCGGGGGGGAAGTGCACAGTCTAAACCGTTACAAAAGCCAGTTGCAAAGTTCTACCCAAGAAAGGAGATGGGTTTTGAACAGTACGGATTGATGGTAAAAAAAGTTAATAAGGATGCCCCCGCCATGACGATTTCTTGGGGGCATATTGAGAATGAGAAGGGGAAAAACAATTGCAGATTGATTAAAAAGATAATTACTGCAGACACCGATTCCTCTATAGGATTTGCCAGCGATTTGAGTGAGATTATTATAACGAAAACAAACCAGCCAAATAAGAATCAACCTTCTGAATTTTATCCGCTTTCATGGCCGCTAGAAATCTCCTCTTACGAAAAACCCGATTTATTTAAGATATATAAATCCAAGTCCCCAATAATTGAAGCCATAAAACCAGATAAAACAGATAAAAAAGAGGTTTGGCCCATCCTACTTAATACCAAATCGCAGAAATTCATCCACGATGTCAAAATCGGAGAAACGTGGTATCGACTCTTTGAGCCATACCCGCACCCTAACAAAGACTTTGATGGTAAAGGCGGGACGGAAGTTAACAATAACCCTGATGGTATGGCTTGCAAGAATATCAAAAAAATGAACCAATCCGAATCCATTGAATCCATTGCATTCGTTGATCTCACGTTTTTGGAGGACGGGGTTTCCCAGATATTTTGCCTCAGGATATTTAAGCAAGAACAATTTCCTTTCTATTATGGTGAACTTTATCGAATAAATCATTCAAATGATGAGAACCCTATCCCGCTAATAACAAACCTATATTTTGGTGAGAGGCCACCTAAACGTGTTGCCATGGATAAAGACACTATCCGTTTCATATCCGGCACAACTTGGTTTGAGCAACCGTGGAGTTTCAATGCTTTGCTGGAATTGGAGAATGGAGTCGATAAACCCAACAGTGAACCGAAAGACACCCCTGACAGTGGGCCATTCAAAGGTGTTAAAGTATGGGTTGAGGAATTGAATAAGGACGATTGAAAGGTTCTTACTGACCCAACGCCCGAAAGTCGCTACAAACCCTCAACAGTGAGTCAGAGAACACGATGAACACATTCAAATTGACAAGCAGCAAGCGCTGCACAGAAATTTCCAAAAGATTGTTCGGCCTCTTGGCGCTTATCGGCCTACTACCTGCACCTGCGGTGGAAGCGGCGATCAATATCCCGCTAATCCAGCGCACGGAAGACATTCGTCAACGCCTGCTGGATGCCGATAAGGCAAATACCAAGAGCCATCCGCAACAGCAAGGCCCCGACAAGAATGAAAACCTAGCCAGTGGTGGCTGGTATAACTTTCCCAACTTCCCGAACTGGGGAAAGTGGCGGGATTGGCGAAATTATTAATCCAACATGAATGGGTTATTGGCATCTTTAGCCCCAGACTCCCCGGCCAGACAGACTGCGGCACCGCCTGACTGGAAGGGCCAACTGCAACTGCTGATAGTGCAGCCCTCGCCCTTTTGCAATCTGGATTGCGACTACTGTTACCTGCCGGACCGCCAAAATACCCGCCGCATGGATTTATCCACACTGGAGGCTGCGGCTACGAAAATTTTTGCGACCGGTCTCCCCTGTCCTGAGCTTACGGTCGTCTGGCATGCCGGCGAACCCCTGGCAGTACCCCGTGAATGGTACTTGAAGGCATTTGACCTGCTGGCCAAGCACTGTCCCGAGTCGGTGACCCTCACCCACAATATCCAGACGAATGGGGTTCTGATTGATGACGGCTGGGTGACTTTTTTTCAGGACCATGGGGTTAGGGTCGGTGTCAGTATTGATGGCCCTGACTGGTTGCATGACCGCCACCGCCGTACCCGCGACAACCGAGGCACCCATGCACGGGTAATGCGCGGCATTGAAGCCTTGCATCGCGGGGACTTTCCTTTCCATGTGATTTGTGTTTTGACGCGGGAGTCCCTAGACCACCCGGACGAACTCTTCGACTTCTTTGCTAACTTGGGTACGATCCATCTGTGTTTGAACATCGAAGAGATCGAATCCGCCAATCGAAGTTCCAGCCTTGCCGGCAATGTTGAGGACACCGAACACGCCTTCCGCCAGTTCATGGCCCGTATGGCGGAACGGCTATGCTCGGCGAACGGCTCACTCGCGCATTCTGCACCGAGGATGCGTATCCGGGAAATTGACGATATCCTACTGGCCTTGCGGCATCCTGGGTTTGGTCAACAAGTGGGCAATAGCCAAAACTTGCCGGGGCAAATCCTGAGCATTGCCTGGGATGGCCGTTTCGCGACCTTCTCCCCTGAATTGCTAGGCCAGTCGGCACCGGGCCTAGGCGACCTCACCCTTGGCAATGTGCTGAATGACCCCTTGCCGCCCCTGCCCGACGATGCCCGTTATCTTCGACAGTGGTCAGATATCTGGCAAGGCATCGAAAATTGTCGAAAAAGTTGTGCCTATTTCAATTTCTGCCGAGGCGGTGCGCCGTCCAACAAATTAGGAGAAACCGGTCGCTTCGACACCACCGAAACCCTGTTCTGTAGACTCACCCAGAAAGCGGTGACTGATGTGGTTTTGGCAGCGTTAGACCGGGACCTGCCTAGCCTACCGCAGCATGTCAAGCCCAAGCCTCGTTTTTGGTTAGGGGAAAACGGCCATAATAAAATGCATAACCGTTCATGAGTTTTAAATCCTTGGTCTTGGTTTAAAATCCAAGATTGTCATCCATGCAATGGAGGTTTGCTTGAGCAGTCTTTCAAAAAACTGGATTTACATTACATTGGTATTAATTACCCTGCTTGGCTTGCAATTACGCTTGCAAGCGGTACGCTACACGGTCGTTGACACGCCTATTCGTGCCGATGCCAAGGAATATCTATTTTATGCAATCAACCTGAAGGTTTTTCATACCTATTCGCGGTTTACAGAAGCACTTGAGGGAAAAGCGGCAAGCCCAAAACCGGATGCCCTGCGTTCCCCCGGTTATCCATTATTCGTTCGCTTGTTTATAGGCGATTCGTTTAATGAGGCAGATATCTTTAGCATAAGCATGGCCCAAGCCTTGTTGAGCACACTAACCATCGTGCTGGTGTATTTTTCGTTCGTGGGTTTCCTTAATCCGCCATTGGCCCTTCTCGCTGCTTTTTTTACTGCCATAAGCCCACATTTGGTGAATGCGAACGTTTATTTATTGAGCGAGACTTTGTTCTGTTTTCTGTTGATGCTATTTTTCTGGCTATTAACTCGCTTACGTTCCAATCCGAATCTTTTTTTGCTTTTGGCTACGGGCTTAGCCCTCGGTTTGGCGACCCTGACCCGGCCATGGACACAGTATTTTATCGTGTTGCTAATTCCCTTGATTGCAATGGGTTCGCCGCTTGTACGCCCATACCGGGCAACCTTTTTAGTGGGCCTTGGTTTTCTGCTACCCATAGGGCTTTGGATCTTCCGTAATCTGTCAACCCTGGGAATAATCGCAGACGTATCTACTTTAAAAGCCGGGGAAATCCGCTAAAACCTCTTGACAATAGGCGATAAAAATAAGAGTCTTTATGCACTTTGAACATTCAACATTTACAGGCTGAAATAAACGCCATTCACCAAGAGGCTGCGCAAATAGACGATAGCGTAGGGCGGTCTGTGTTCAAAAAGCTGCTGAATCTCATCGAA